>Ga0181364_1000076_pt1 | contig 16198 bp, 15 predicted proteins | sample Fa13NDMM110SN_FD_130108 | JGI IMG/M metagenome (GOLD analysis project Ga0181364, IMG submission 130108) | Freshwater viral communities from Lake Michigan, USA - Fa13.ND.MM110.S.N | ecosystem: Environmental > Aquatic > Freshwater > Lake | place: USA: Michigan | collected 2013-09-24
AATCTGAATTTTGGCGAAGCCGGGGCAGACCTTGAAAAAGCCTTAACTTCGTATAACGATTTGGTTACTTCCGTCGATCGACTGGTTAATATTAAAACTAGATTTGGCGATGAAAGCCAGCGTGAAGAGTATGCTTCTATAATTGCAGAAGAGTTCACACGTCTTGTGACAAAGGATTGGCCAAGCTTTTATTTTAAACAGCAGTTGCTTTCCTATTATTTTGTATCTCAAGGTCTAGGTATCGCTTACTTTGAAGATGAGCGGAACTGGCAGTGGACCGTTTGCCCAATCGGAGATTTCTTCATTCCCCGCGGAACCCCCGCTACGGAAGACAAAGTAGAGTTTGCTGCTATTCGAAGAATTTATTTAGTTCACGAACTTTACCAATATATCGAAAATCCAAAAATTGCAGAACAAGCCGGTTGGAATGTAGACGCAGTGAGAGACGCAATCCGCAATGCCACCACAACCTTCCCCTCCGACGGTCTCAACTGGGAAGAATTGCAAAGGCAGTTGAAGTCAAACGACCTTTATTTTGCCCACGTTCGGGCAAAAGAAGTTCACGTCGTCCACTATTACGTAAGAGAATTTGATGGGTCTTATTCTCACGCGATTGGACTTCGCAACGGTTCCGGCGATTTTCTATTTAAAAAACTTCATAGATTTAAGTCTGCTTCGGAGGCTTTCCATATCTTTACTTACGGTGTTGGAAACGGTCTTTATCATTCAATTCGAGGTTTAGGTTATAAGATTTTCCCGCACATTCAGATGACCAATCGCTTGCGTTGCGCAATGGCAGACGGAGCCATGTTGCAGACTTCAGTTCTTTTACAGCCTCAAAGCGCCGAGGACGTATCCAAGATGACAATGGCCTACTCCGGACCCCTGTCCTTCCTTCCTCCAGGATTAAATGTTGTGCAGACGCAGTACCCAAACTTGGCTGCAAATGTTCAGCCCATCGTAGACGAAATGGCAATGGTTCGTCAGAGCAATACCGGCTCCTATCGCACTCAAATGACTGCTCCCACTGGGAATCCTCGCACGGCGACCGAAGTAGAGGCTCAAGTAGCCAACGAAGCAATCCTCACCACGAATTCTATGAATTTGTTTTATGTTCCTTGGGGACGTTTGCTTCGCGAGCAGTTTAGGAGACTCCAACGCGATACATGGGTTCCCGGGGAAGAAGGATCTGCTGAAGCCAAAAAATTCCGTAGCAGGCTTGAGGAACGTGGCGTTCCGTGGGAGGCAGTCAAAGCTGTCTATGATGTTGACGCTGTAAAAGCAGTTGGACTCGGGTCTCCCGCAGCCCGCTTGTCCGCTTTTAACGAGTTCATGCAGATGCTGCCCAGATTTGATGAACTTGGCCAGATCAATGCAATTCGTGATCGCGTGGCCGCCCGCGTTGGTTACGATCAGGTTGACCGCTATCTACCCAATCCAAATGTTAAGAATCGTATTCCTGCCGACGCCAAGATTGCAGAACTTGAAAATGGTTCGATGCAAGCCGGCAGACAAGTAACAGTAATGCCTAATGAAAACCATGCGATTCATTTGGCCGTTCATTTGAAAGAAACTCAACCCATTGTTCAGGCTGTTCAGAATAACCAGATTCAGGATAAGCAAGCGACCATGATGTTCCTCACTATGATATACGAGCACTCGAATGAGCATCTAGTCAAGATTGTTGATGACAAAACAAAACAACAGGAAATTGGCCAAGCTAAACTCGCCATGAATCTTTTACGTGAAGCCGTTGTGAATTTACAGAGGGACGTCGAGCAGGATATCCGAGTCGCCAACGAACAACAACAGCAAGCCGCTTTAGAGCAAGGTCAAGTGCAAGGTATCTCGCCCCAGATGCAGATGAAAATGCAGGAGCATCAACTCGACATGCAACTCAAGCAAGAGAGAGCACAGCTCGACGCTCGTTTTAAAGAAGCGGAATTAAAACAAAAATTAGCTTTACAAGACGCGCAAGCCGCAGCTAATCTCCGTACTGCGATGAGTACACCCAACGCGCCAAAAGCATGACGTTAAACGATTGGAATAAACGAGCCGATCTCAAGAACGCTTGGAAAGTCTTCTGCAAATCAGAAGCCGGTGAATCTTTGATACAAGTCCTATTAAATTTAGGCATCCCATCCGCAACTCTTCCTCCCCCAAATGTCGATTTTATTGATTGGAACGCGACTCTAAATGCTCGAAGAGAAGGTTACTTTGAGGCAATACGTGTACTGTCAACACTGTCAGAAGAACCAGGTGAGCCTTCAAACTTGCCAGAACCTTGGGAAACCAAAATAGAAGAAACAAATCAGTAATAAGGAAAATAAACTATGAGTGAAACAGCGACCGCAGAACCCACAGCAACCGCAACGGAATCGAATAATATTAATTTTGCTGACGCATTTGACGCCGGATTTGAAGCTCTAGATAAAGCTCCCGTAGCAGAGGCTCTCGTAGCAGAAGCTCCTGTTGCAACCGCTGTAACGGCCCCAGCTGAGATCGCGAAACCCGTTGAGGTGGCCAAGACCGACGCTTCCTCCACAACCAATCCTTTGGATATTTTGACTCGGCGGATGACTGGACAGGAAGAAGTCACAAAGACAGAGGTTGTTTCCGATGAATTGGATATTAAAGCTCCAGAAAATCTTAAGCCAGAGGCTCAGACAGCTTGGGCCCGCCTGACCAAAGATTTGCGCGAAGCCCGCACAAAATTAAAAGAAATGGAAGAAAAAGTTTCTGATGCCCCGACTAATTCGGTGGAGCAGATTGACTTGCAGAATCAGTTAAACACTCTCAAACAGGAGCGAGATGAGTATGAGAATGAGTTGAAGTTCTCCAGGCTGGAATCCACCAAGGAATACAAGCAGGCAGTTACTGAGCCCCTGAACGGCATTCAGAAAGAGGTTTCCGATATCAGCAAGCTTTACGAGGGAGTTGATCCCCGGAATATCTACGCCGCAATGGTTGAGCCAGATCCCGCCAAACGTCGCGCCCTGCTAAAAGAAGCTACAAGTGCATTCGATCCAGTAGATTCCTTGGCCATTCGAAGCAAGGCAGAGGAACTTCAAAAAGTATTTGAAAGACGAGAAGTTCTAACTAAAGATGTTAATACCGTATTGCAGATGATTCAAGCCGAAGAGCAGAAAGAGGCAACAGCTTTTCAGAAAAGAATGGAGACAGAGGTTAAAACTGCTTATGATTCTGAGTGGCAAAACCTCCAAAAAGAAAATGCCCTGTTGCGTCCTATCGAGGGGAATGAAACTTGGAATAGCGCTCTAAACAATATTCAACAACAGGCCATGCAGATTGAGAACACTGAGCTTGACCCCCGGGCTAAAGCCAAGTTGACCTTTAATGCGGCAGCTATGCCCCTGGTTATGAACGTATTCCAAGATTATGTGGCCAAGACTCAGACTCGCATTTCTGAGCTGGAGAAGCTCACTAAAGAGCTTCGATCTACGATTCCTTCATCTGGGGGAGCGAAAGGTGGCGGAGTGGAAGTTCCGGCTGATGTCAGCTTTGTTGAAGCCCTTGAACGAGGAATGAAATAAATTTGTTAAAGCTATTGACACGTTCCATCCGGTTGATACTTTTAACTAGTTCAGTGCAGGTATAAAGATTGAGATCCTTACTGAATAAGACCTATAAAGATTGAGATGGTCTAGCAGAATTCGGGCATTAAAAGCTCTGGGATGCCGCCAGGGAAAAGTTTTGAAGATATAGTGAAACTGGATAGCCCCGATAGGGACTGGCAGAATCATTATAAATCATAACCTACCCTTTGCGCGAGCGGGGAAGGTTGAAAGGAAATAATACTAATATGGCTACGACTTATGAAATCCAGCAGTTGCTGGTTAAAGAAGCTGGGCGTATCGGACCGGAGATTTATCGCCGGACCGTTGATACTTCCGCCTGGCTCAAACTCACTAAACAGGAACAATTCCCCGAAGAGATGGGCGATGTGATCAGTTCGGTCACGTTCGAACGTTTCTACCCCTCCAGCAGCATCGCTGCCTCTACCGCCAACGGTTATACCGCTGGTGATATCACCGGAGACGCTGGATTCGGATGGCGTACCCTCGGATCGAATCCGATTGATCAGACCTACACCGGGTTCAATCCTTACACCCAGACCATCTCGGGTGGAAGCCAACCCCCCGTGTCTTCGAGCTCACCCTCGTCAACGGCTGGAAACGCACTCCCCATCCCCCTCACTGGCGTTACTTTCGGACAAAAGCTCCGTCAGTACAGCTTGAAGTGGGCCTCGGTTGATTCCCCTGATATCGCCCTGGAAGATTTGCGCTTTGCCGTTAAACGCAAAGAACAGCTCTCCAACATCATGGATGTCCTCTCTGAGTCGACCTCCTTGGTTTGGCAGGACCGTTATCGGCAGTTGTACACCGAGCAGGTTGCGGCTGAAGGTAACCTCGTTATCCCCAGCGCTTCCACGATTGGTATTCTCCCCGTCAACTCGACTGGGTCGAATGGTTTCAGCATCAGCGTGACTGACTTGGTTGGTGTTTACAGTGCGGTTACGGCCGGAACTGGAACCGCCGCCTCCGGCGCGTTTGCCGCTAACGCTCTGCCTCAGAGCCAGCTGACACAAGGTATCCTGAAACGGTTGTACATGAAGCTGATTCGCGACGGCGCGGGCACGCAAGCCATGGGCCGTGAAAACGGAGCCCCTGTGTTCATGCTCATCTGCGGTGCCGAAACCAGCGAAAACCTGATCCGGTTGAATGCCGACATTCGCCAGGATTACCGGTATGCCAAACCGAATGAATTGCTCACGCCTCTCGGCATCGAGCGTTCTTACGGTGGTTTCTACCACTCCATCGACCCGTATCCTCCACGCTTCAACGTGTTTGATACGACCAATGACAAGCTCATCCGCGTGTTCCCCTTCCGCAGGGAGACCACGACCAAGGGTACGGCTTACAACATTAACCCTGCTTACGAGACGGCTTCCTACGAAGTTAGCTACATCTTCCACCAAGATGTTATGCGCTCCGTGGTTCCTAGCCCGATCGCCGTTGGTAACAAGATGGGCTTTAACGCTCAGAATTACCGCGGTGAGTTCAAGTGGGTCAACATCCTTGATCGGCAGTTCAATCCGGACGGCAATGTCGGATACTTCCGCGGTGTTGTGGCCAGTGGCGCTCGGCCCGTGTTCCCGCAGTATGGCTATGTCATCCTGCACACACGGCCTGCCATCAGCCTTGACTACGTTAGCTAATTGAAGAAAGGAGAACTCTAAATGAGCTTTCCCCTTCAAACGCGTTCCCAAGACAATGTCTTGGCTGCCCAAGTTCGTGGTGTGTTGAATAACGGCCCAGAGTGGACATCCACTTTGACCGGCTCTTCAGCCACAACGAGTCTGACGGCAATCATTGACTCAACAGGTGGTACGGCTGCCAACACTATTGCTGCAATCACTGCTCCGGCTGCGAATGCGACTACGTCGCTCACAGACGACATGACCGCAGTTAAAAATGGTTTGGCCTCTGTTTCTGCAAAGGTTAATACTATTTTAACCTTGTTGCGTAATCTGAATGCCTAAATAATTAATCGATCCCCCCAAGGTTCTATCCCTTGGGGGGATCACACTATTTTCTAAAGAAAGACATTTAATATGAAAAACATATCGTTCCCCGTACCTAAAGGCTTTACACCTCCGGAAGGTGTTGCTGAAGGCGATTCGTTCGACTTCATGGCCAGTGGTTATTTTAAAGGCCCCAAAATGTACCTAACATCAGTAGAAGGCGTCGAGATTTCTCCAGCCAAAAAAGCTGAAGTTGAAGTCGAAGAGGAAACTTCTTCTCCTGAAATGGGTATGGTTGAGGCTGTCGAGCAAGGCATGGCGTAAGGCCGTGGATAAGCTGATCCTGGCTGTGGTCAAGCAAGCTTGGAACGACCTCCAAGATCTTGAAGCCGGGAAGCCGCCATCCAGACCCAAAGCCTGTTTTGAGAGGGAATCGTTCGAGATGTGTTTTGAACTATTCTTGCCTTTGCTGGGTGTTGAGAGCTATACTGCCAATAAGATGAAATCACGGTTATACCCCACCCTCGATAGGATATTTAGCCATGGAAAATGAACATCTACTTACCCTTGTCGAGCGCACCGCCCGCATGGACGAGAAGCTTGATTCCTTGCTCGATGACCGCGATAAACATGACCAGCGGATCGGTAAGGTTGAGAAGCATATCCACATGGGTTATGGAGTCGTAGCGGTTATGACATTTATGATTTCTACATTTGCCGAATTCTTTTGGTCAAAGATTTTTGGCAAACATAGTTGACAATTAAAAATAAGACCACACAATAGGAGTACTTTATGGATTCAATTCGCAACCCTTTCTTTGCTTCTGCTGTAGCAACTGTCGACCGCGTTTTGGCCGCTCAAGTCAATTCTATTTTTAGCACTCAAATTCTAAATAATTTAAAGCCATCAGATATTGGTGCGGCAGCAGGTACTCGCCGAATGATGTTTTGGAAAAATCTTGACTTAACCGCAGCCTCATCTCCCTTATATACAGTTTTTCCGACGCCAGTAGATGAGTACGGAGCTACCTTTACCTCCATCCCCCAGTTTTCTGTTGTCACAGAGTTCGGATGCCGAATTAAAGCTATTAGCGGCACCGAAACAGTTCCTCTTCAGCTAAAAGTATTTAAAGCAGGAATCACTATTGACGCGGTGACTATAGCCATAGCATCCAATCAATTGTCTAACACTTTAACCGTAGACGTTGATGGTAGCACAACAAGCTCAACTGTTTTTACGGCAGGACAGCAGTTGACTCAAAATAAATCTGGGATATTGCCTAACACTATTCCCCAATTAGCAGTAATTGTGGCTAACGCCGGGAACACAACTCTAACCGCTGACGTGTGGGCTGGCTACGTTGTGCTACCCGATTAGTATAGGAGAATTATATGCCAACTTTTTTTGATGAAAATTTAGCTACTAGCGTTACCCCCACAGATGCCGGGCTCGTATCCCTTGGCCAACGTGGGTTTATTTACACAGCGGACACAAACTTAGTTGAGGGTAATTTCGCCGCCATTCAGATTATTGCTGATACAGTTTTCTCAGCTTTGACTGCTTTAAATTCTACAGTCGGCGGTTTAGTAGGTGTAACCCTTACCGCCGGCACTATTATTTACGGCCCGTTTACTAGCTACGACCTCACCTCTGGAAAAGTAATCGCCTACAAGGCAGGATAAATAGCCATGCCGAAACTCGGCTTAGGTTTATTTTTTTCGCGTAAAGCTAGCTCCAGTTCTGGGCCCGACCCGGATGCGTTAGCTTATATCAACGCAGTTGAAACTGCTGACGGTCAAGCTCTAGAAGCTGAGGTAAAAACAGCCATTATTAATTTTGTAGTTGGATGCAAGGCAGACGGGAATTGGAATTTTCTTGTTGCTTCCTGTATTCTGTGCGGGGCGAGAACGCTAGCTGGGGCGTTGGTTCCCTTAAGAGGCAACGCCCCCCTTAATGTTAAATTTTTAACGGGAAACTATGACCGTAAAGCTGGGTTGACGTCAGATGGTGGGGCAACTGGTCTTCTTACTGGCTACAATAATTCCAATACGGCGGATTTCCCCCTAACCAATTGCCACCTGTCTTATTTTATAACTATGCTTCAAGTCGATACTTCTGGCGTCGTCGTGGGTGGCCCACCTCTTTCAGGATTTAATTATATGTCACTCTCGTATTCAAGCGCAGTCAACATAAATACAAGAATAAGGGGCAATACCAATCAAGCCTTACATCAGTTAGGTTTTGTTGGGGCCTCTAGGGGTTTTTTAACGACTTTCATTAGAAGAATTGGCGGAGTAAGCACTCAACTAGCAAATACGGTTTCTGGAAACGCGTCAGCTGCTCAGCTTGGCGTATTTGCGTGTCAAGGGGGCACTTCGACTACGATATCCAGTCTCGCTGCGATACGTTTAGCTTTTTATTCGCTCGGTAAAGATGTAAATTTAGAGTTGCTAGACTCCAGGGTAACTGATTTATACGAAGAAATAAATTCTGCAATCCCACAGTTTGGATTTTTGGTTAGCCGAATTAACACAATTCGAGTGACGTCAAACGAATCTGCGTACTTTAGGGTTTTGACGAAAGTTGAAGGTACATCCAGCTTTGAGTATAATTTAACAGATGGTACCAAAGAGCGAATTGCGTATGGCCTCGATAACCCCGGCCTATGGGGGTTCAATATAGCCGGAGCTACAATTGCTAGTAGCAATTCTAGTGGGCCACTTTCCGTACCCCCCTCTGGATGGTCCGGTAGGAATCTTTCGATTATAGCTGGCTTTACCCCCGATCGATTAAGTGTAACGGGAAATGCTCTGGGTAATGGGCCTTATTTTGTCGCAAGAACTGGCTTTCAAATATCTTCACTTGGGCCCAGATTAAAACTTTCCAGTGGCACCGCTCCCCTTGTTACCGCTAACGGTGTTAGCTATGTTAAATACAGCGAGGTCCAAAATAGTGGCCTGATAATGTTAGCCCCCTCTATGGATTTGAGAGACAATTCTGGGGAAGTTTTATTTGGTACTTCAACTTCGGCTTCTTGGAGGCTCGTTCAATTCACCTTTAACTCCTTTACTAGCCTCTTTGAATTTAACACTATTAATACTACTAATATCTCGTCCGATCCAAATGTAGTTCCAACCGGTTCAGGGTGGTTTAACTTCCCAATGACAGTCGTCGCTGGAGCTGACGGAATTCCAGGAACCACTAATGATCTAACAATTTCTGGATTTGGCACGTCTAGAGACGGTGTTTATACGACGTCTGACGGAGGCTTATCTTGGGACAATCCAAGCCAACCTCAATTTTCATTAGTTTCACCAGCAAAGTTTGGAACTTCAACTTGGCGTTTCTGGGATAATAATAGTTCGGCATCAGCCAATCCCACAAATCCAGCAGCAGATCAAAACTTTATACCCACTACTGGTTGGACTAACCCCAGCATCACCATCGCCGCCGCTCCCGCCATCACCACCTCGAGAGCTTTTAATTCTTCGGGCGATCAAGTTGGTTCAACACAAACGGGCCCCATACAAGGTCTTTGGGTACAACAGAATACCACTGTAACTTCTGTTGTCTTTGCAAACGACAGGAGCGTAACGTCGATAGGAAGCAGTGCGTTCTTTAGTTGCACTAACCTAGCCGAGGCCCGCATTCCTTTTGGCGTAACTAGCGTTGGGAGCTCTACGTTCGAAGGCTGTTTCTCGCTAAACAACATTAACATCCCCTCAAGCGTAACTAGCCTTGGGAGTTACGCGTTCTATGGTTGCAATATCCCAACCAGTGTCACCATCCCTAGCTCCGTAAATAATATTGAGAATTATGCGTTTGGTGAATGCTCTAGCCTAGCTACAATTCTTTGCTATGTTGCGCCATCAGCTTTTATAGGCAGTGTTGGAAGTAATGCACTTGAAGGCACCGCCTCGCCATTAACTATCCGAGTGCCGGCTTCGGGAGCAGTTAGCAATGCTTGGACGGCCGGGGCACAGGCTTTCCAAGGAAATCCAAATGTCATAGTTATAAAGAACTTGTAGAAATCCTTATTTTAATTCACACTCCTTGTATGTCTAAAACTATTCACTTCGTCTCTGGCCTGCCGAGGGCAGGGTCAACCTTACTAATGAACTTGCTCGCACAAAATCCCAAAGTTCATTCAACAGCCACCAGCGGCTTGCACGAAATTGGATACATAGCGAGACAGTTTTATAGCACCGAAGAGTTTAAAACCATCCCCAACCCCAAAGATGGCGAGACTTTGTTTTATGACTATGTGAAGGGCGGTTGCGAGAACGCTTTTAACAGGCTAACCGACCGGCCCATTGTAGTCGACAAATGCCGCTCTTGGGTTGGGCATTTGGACATGCTTTTTGCTATTTGGCCTAACGCTAAAGTGCTAGTGCCAGTTCGTGATATGCGTGGCATCCTCTCTTCTCTTGAAAAGAAATGGCGAAAGCATCCATTTCCTTTGACTGGAATTGAAAAACAAAATCCGCAAAACTGGACAACAATAGAGAAGAGAGCACAGGGATGGCTCAACATACCTCCACTTGGTATTGCCGTAGAAAGATTGTCGGACGCAGTAAAGAGGTACAAGGACAAACTACACTTTGTTCACTTTGAATCTTTGACCGAAGAACCCAAAGAAACTATGGACGCTATTTGGAAGTATTTAGAACTAGAATCCCCCGACCACGATTTTGATAGTGTGGAACAATACACCACAGAACACGAACTAGGCTGGCCTTACGGCGATCACACTATCCGTAATAAAGTTGAGCCATTGAAAAAAGATTGGGACGATGTATTGGGCAAGGAATTTTCTCGTCAGATTGCAGAGTCCTTTAAGTGGATTAAGGAACTATAATGCCCCTCCTTTTCCTTCTTGTTCTCTTAACTTTAACGTCCTGCGCCTCTACGAAATATAGTTCTTCTGGCTCATTGACTCTTCAGGCCACAACTGCTTCCGTATTGAAGGCGCAGTCCATAGCTCGTTCTATCCCAGCCTGTAAACCGGTAGCAGATGAGTTAGACAACACCAAAGACCAGATCCTAAAGCTTCAATCTCAGGTCGACAAGAACTTCAAAGAACGTTCGGAGATGGCCGAAAGGCTTGAGTACCTTGAAGCCAAGTACAGCAAAGCGGTTGGCATGCTCTGGAAATGGCGTTTGATTGGTATCGGTGGTATGCTTCTTTTGCCCGCATTTTTGGCCTTGCGTAATCTGTTTCCTATTCTTAAACTCTTTTAAGTGAAAAAGTGGCTAAAAGACAACGCACAAGGTCTTGGGGCCTTGGCATGTAGCGTGGTTTTATTTCTTGCTTTAGGCCCCATCCTTCAGAATATTTCCCCCGGCGCGGGTGTTGTGGATCTTGGTGCCCTACACGTAGTGCTCTTTTCGGCAGTTAAGCTTTTCTTTGCGGTGTCATTAGCTTGGCTAATAATCAATTTAGAGTTTAAATTTCTTGATGACTACATAGATAACAATACCTTGGGAGACGATTGGCGGGAGTTAGGCGGGCAGACTCGGGCGACTCTTTTGATCGCCGTGTTCCTCGGGCTCGTCCTGGCTTTCGCCTTGTTATGCGGATAATCTATGCGCTGGCTTTGGCATCTTTATCTTTGCTGGGTTCCGGAGAGGGAATTGCTCAGGGAATCCTACCGACGCGAGGAGCAAGAGTGGAAAGACTTATGGAAGTTGCCCGAGATACAATCGGGTGGAAAGAAGAGCGGGGGAACTCCGGGCCCCTGGTGGACAAGATCCTAGCCTCAGTAGGGCTAGAAGGAACAAGGGCTCCCTGGTGCGCGGCCTGGGTGGTATACATAGGCGATGAAGCGTTCGGCAAGAAAGAGAACCCGTTCCCGAGATCTGCTTGGAGCCCAGATTTCGTTAAAAGTCCTACATGGGACAGAGGTCGCGGAAAGAAGCCAGATCGAGCCGATGCCTTTGGGATTTATTTTCAAAGTCTTAAACGCGTGGCTCATACGGGTATCATCGAAAAAGTCGAAGGAAAATGGGCTGTAACGATAGAGGGTAATACAAACGACGATGGTAGTAGAGATGGGGATGGGGTCTATCGCAAGCGCCGACCCCTTGGTACAATACTTGCAAGGAGCTGGTTATGAGTAATAACATTAGACTAGGAGCAATAGGCGTACAGAAGGTTTCCACCAAGTTGATGGAACAAGGCTTTCTTGTAAGCCTACCCATCTATGACGATGGGTATGACTTGGTTACAGATTGGAAAGGCAAGCTGGTACGTGTCCAAGTTAAAACCACGAGTGGAAGCGATGACTGCCAGAGGAGAAAATTAAAGTTTTTTGCTATCCGGGGACCTGGTTTTGGCCATATGGAGAAAAGGTTATACACCAAGGGAGATTGCGACGCCTTTATCTTTTTACATACAACTCTGGACGCTATGTTTATTATACCAAGGGAAAAGCTTCCCCGCACAAAATCCATTTATATGGAGCCCAACTGCAAATGGCGGGACAACTGGTCTGCTCTCAAGTAGGGATTGCTTGACTCATAATTATAGACAGGCATAATCACTGCGATGAGTTTTCCTAATCCCGATAACTACGCCCGAGATTGCGATTGCGGAACAGCCGGGGCTAATACTACTCCTCCACCAGCACAACTTATTGCAGAAGTCGAAGCGGCAGTTATTACCAACCCGCTTGTTCTTCCGAGTGGCGGTTCAATCGATACAAGGAATCTTGCTGGAACTGGCGGGTACATAAAAACAAGCGGGGATGCGCTCGGTCAAGCAGGTGGGTACATAGACACATCGGCGACAAATGGCGGTGCGAGTGGCGGATACATCAACACAACGGGAAGCGATGGTTCTGGTGGATATATAGACACAAGAGGCTCTAGTAGTGGTAATAGTGGAGGTTCAATAAATACATCCGGTGGGGATAGCGAAAATGGGGGTTCAATCAACACTTCAAATGGCGGTGGATCGATCAATACTACTGGCGGTGATGAGGGCGTTGGCGGTTCAATTAATACTTCGGGTGGTGGTGAGGGTGTAGGTGGATCAATCAATACTTCGGATGGCGGTGGTTCAATCAATACTTCTGGCGGTGCAAACGGTAGTGGCGGTTCAATAAATACTTCGGCGGGGGACAGCGATGGTGGCGGTTCAATAAATACCTCGGGAGGAGAACTTGGCGTTGGCGGTTCAATAGACACTTCTAACAATGGAGGCTCAATAGATATTTCTGGAGGAAATGCTGGAGCTGGCGGTTCAATAAACCTCGCTAATGGTGGTGGATCAATTACTCTATTAAATAACTCTGGAAGCATAAATCTATCTGGAGACATAACTGGAAATACGGGGGGAAATATTACCGCAACTGGTGCAGATGGATATAATGCGGGTAGTTTAAATATGTCTGCAAGTGGTGAGGGTGTAGGTGGATCAATCAATACTTCAAATCACGGCGGTTCAATCAATACTTCTGGCGGTGCAAACGGTAGTGGCGGTTCAATCAATACTTCAGATGGCGGTGGGTCAATAAATATCTCTGGCTCCCAAGCTGGGAGTTTTACTTCTACTGGCAACGAAGGGGGTTCAATAAATCTTTCATTATATGGCGGTAGCATAAATTTATCTGGAAACGGCAGCCAACCCAACTATGGAGGAGGCATTAACGCATCTGCTGTGGATGGTGCTGATGGGGGTGGAATCGATATTTCTGGCGGTGCGGGTGGTAATGGTGGATCGCTAATTCTTTCAAATGGTGGTGGCAGTATAAATACGCAGGGGGTTGGCTCGATTCAATTTGGAATAAGTGGCACTAGAACAACCCTAAATGGTTCCGCTACCGCCGCCCGAACAGTTACTCTCCCCAATATCACCGGAACGTTGCCGATTGCTTTGATTAGCGCTTCTACATCACTTTCTTTTGGTGCTATCATTGCAGGAGGGTTTGTAGATTTAACAATTACACTTACTGGTGCAGCTACTACCGATGTTGTTTTTGTAACTTGCTTAGATACGGCTGGTCGTGGAGCTACCAACGGAAAACTTGTTTTCGAAGCTTTTGTGTCAGCCGTCAATACGGTAACTGTTAGGGCTCACAATCCGACATCCGGAACAATTACCCCGGGAGCCGCTTACAACTTCAAAGTCGCCATCATCAAAACTGCATAAGGAGAACTAAATGAGCTGCGATTGTAACACACTTGTTGTTGGACAGGCCGGGCCCCAAGGACCTCAGGGTCTTCCCGGGATTAACGGGACTATTGGGGCCAACGGAATAAATGCGTTTTCAACTCTAACCGCTTCCTTCATCCAGCCCGCCATAGGACAGGTGGCTACATTCTTTTTAGCAGAAACAGCGTGGGTAGCAGTTGGCCAAGCCCTGTATATCGCTCAAGCTGGAACTTATAACGTAATAAGCATATCACCCAGTCCGGTAAATTCTGTCTCGGCCACATTACTGAGCACAGATGGTGTTGCTGTTAACGCCACAGTTGCCGCCGGTAAAAAAGTTACCCCCACCGCAATTGCAACTATTGCGGGAAGCATTCCTTCTCTTTCCGTAGCTACAGGAGGAGTCACCAGCCTAGATGGACCAGTCACAATCAATACTAGCGGGAATAATTCTGATTTTAGGGTTGAGGGAGTTTCACTTGAACACTTGTTGTATTGCCAAGCGAACGGCGGCGGATCCGGCCGAGTCGGCATGGGCATAGCTTCCCCAGCGAGCTTACTCCATGTAAACGGAACTTTTCAGGTTGGGACTGCCGGGGGATCTAGCAATGCCTCCGCATTTTTTGGGCCGATCGCAGTTTCTGAGGGTCTAACAGTTGACTCGAATACGCTCGTTGTAGACGCTAGCACCAATCGAGTTGGCATTGGCACTACCCCCAGCGTAGCGTTTGATGTGGTTGGAGATTCTAGAATTTCTGGCGGATTAGCTGTAGACTCAAATACACTTGTCGTGGATGCGGCTAATAATCGAGTTGGTGTTGGCACGGCCGCGCCTTCCGTTCCGTTTGATGTGGTCGGAACCACAGCCATCCTCGGAGCCACAACCATCACCGGAACTACAGCTATCACCGGAGCCACAACCATCACCGGAACTACAGCTATCGCCGGAGGAAATTTTAATGTGGACTCGGGTTTAATTTTTGCTGACGCGACCAATAATCGAGTTGGAATCAATAAAACAAACCCAGCAGTCCCATTTGATGTGGTTGGAATCTCAGCCATCACCGGAGCCACAACCATCACCGGAACTACAGCTATCGTCGGAGCCACAACCATCACCGGAACTACAGCTATCGTCGGAGGAAATTTTAATGTAGATTCACATACACTTGTCGTAGATGCAATCAATAATAGAGTTGGAATTAACAAAACAACCCCAGATAACTCGTTTGATGTGATCGGAACTACAACCATCACCGGAACTACAACCATCACCGGAGCCACAACCATCAGCGGAGCCACAACTATCACCGGGAATCTTAATGTAGACCAAGGTGTAATTTTTGTTGATGCAACCAGTAACCGAGTTGGGATTAATAAAGCAATCCCAACAGTCCCGTTTGATGTGGTCGGAACTACAGCTATTCTCGGGAACACAGCTATCACTGGGACCTTAAGTGCTAGTGGACTTGCTTCTTTTCCCGGTGGAATTTCTTTGTCAAGCGGACTCACAGAAGGTCTTATCGTAAACACCTCCGGAGGAACAGTAACAAAGCTGTTCGTCCAGAACGATGCCACCGGCAGAGTGGGGATCAACACTAGTACGAGTCTTACAGAACAATTTACGGTCAATGGGACTTCTAATTTTACTGGGGCAGCTAATTTCCTCGGAGGAATTTCTTTTACGGGCGGTCTTTCGAACGGTCTTATCGTAAGAGCCGACGGGCAACCAAGTACAAGGTTGTTCGTTGAAACCGGTACTTTTGTAGGCAGAGTAGGCATTAACACCAGCACAAGTCTCTCCGAACAATTCACGGTCAATGGGACTTCAAGATTTACTGGGGTAGCCAATTTCCCCGGCGGAATTTCTATTCCTTCTGGATTTACAGAGGGCCTTATCGTAAGAGCCGACGGGCAACCAAGTACAAGGTTGTTCGTTGAAACCGGTACTTTTGTAGGCAGAGTGGGGATCAACACTAGTACGGGTCTTACAGAACAATTTACGGTCAATGGGACTTCAAGATTTATTGGGGGAGCCACTTTCCCCGGCGGAATTTCCGTTGCTGGTTCGGCTGCCTTCCCGGGCGGTCTTTCGGAAGGTCTTATCGTAAGAGCCGACGGGCAAACAAGTCCAAGGTTGTTCGTTGAAACCGGTACTTTTGTAGGCAGAGTAGGCATTAACACCAGCACAAGTCTCTCCGAACAATTCACGGTCAATGGGACTTCAAGATTTACTGGGGTAGTTAATCTTGCTGGCGGAGTCACTTTTGGGGGCGGAATATTAAACGGCATTTTTGTTGGTTCTAACAACCAGGCAAATCCAAGGTTGTTCGTTGAAAACGATTCCAACGGAAGGGTGGGGATTAACACCAGCACAAGTCTCTCCGAACAATTCACGGTCAACGGGACTTCTAATTTTATTGGAAATACCAGAATCGGTTCCACCGGGGCCCTGTTAAGAAAATTCACCAGCGTATTCTCCACGGCCTACACCATA
>Ga0181364_1000079_pt1 | contig 15962 bp, 21 predicted proteins | sample Fa13NDMM110SN_FD_130108 | JGI IMG/M metagenome (GOLD analysis project Ga0181364, IMG submission 130108) | Freshwater viral communities from Lake Michigan, USA - Fa13.ND.MM110.S.N | ecosystem: Environmental > Aquatic > Freshwater > Lake | place: USA: Michigan | collected 2013-09-24
GAAATCCAAAGTGGTCGATTTAAGGGGCTTACCCTTAATCCAATCACCGCTCTAGCTCACAAGGCTGGGTTTGGACTATTTCAAAATAATAGAGAGTCTACAGAATTTGCTGCAAGGCTTCTGGGTATCTCTCGCAGGCAAGCTCGCCATATTTATAGCGCCACTCTAGGCACCCATAATCGTGGTAATACGCAAGTAGTTCGTGGTAGAATTCGTTCAGCATTGGAGGTATGATAGTATGAATATTAACACATGGTTAGGTTGCGGGCGTTTAACAAAGGATGCAGAGCATAGCGTCACCCAAAAGGGTACGACGATGACTAAATTTAGAATGGCTGTAAATGATAGGCGAGATGATAAGCCATTGTTTTTAAACATTCTTTGTTTTGGCAAGATGGCCGATGCACTAAAAGATCATCTTACAAAGGGTCGTTTGGTCGGGGTTCAAGGAAAGATTAAAATCGATGACTATCAGGATAAGGAAGGTGTCACTAGGAATTCAGTATGCGTAATGGCAGATGAAATTTCTCTTGGGCCGTCTAATACTGCACAGCAAGACGATATTAAAGAATGAACTGATCTTACTAAATGATTTAAAGGATGGCCCGATTGGCGTAATGCTATCGGGCCATTTTTTTTAAAGTCTACCACTTGACAATGACGAAAGAAGTAGTAGAATGATCTTTGTTCCAGCGGCACTTTATAGGATACAAGATATGAACCCTCAACCAGACCCATCAGTTGGAGTTTCCGTTGCATTCTTACTTATGGTAATTATGGCATTCTTTGTTGGTCAGTCCTTTGCAGAAACAAAGAAAAGAGGATCTACTAATACTAATTATGATCTATTTACTCTTGGTTATTACGAACAACCAACACAGTCCCAACCAACAATTATCGTTAATCAGCAACCCAGCGATAACGGAATAGTCAATTTTGAATCTCAACAGCTTTATTTAGACTGTATAGATACGATGGTTTCTTTGGGTTATAAAAAGACATTAGCCAAGAAACGTGCCAAGATTATTTTCAGCACACATAAACCTCAACCTTCAACAGTTCAAGAATTTCTCAACATTGTTTTATCAAGACCATGAATATAATTGAACAATCTGTAGGCATAGCGATCACATTACTTCCTAAAGTAAAAATGAATCGAAATACTAAAAATAAATTTTTCCACTTTGCTTTTGGATATAAAAAGAATAAGCTGCTTGCTATAGGTCAAAACAATCCAGAGAAAACCCACACACAAGCACTACTTCTTTCTCAAAGATTCAATCTTCAAAATGAATACCCCTATCTTCATGCCGAAACAGATTTAATTTCTAGACTGTGGGGTAAGCATTACGTTGATAGTAGCTTGAAAATGGTTATCGTAAGATTAAATAAGCGTGGACAGTTAAGGTGCAGCAAACCATGTGAAAGATGTGATCAAATTATTCGTTCTTTAGGACTTAACAAAGTGTGGTGGAGTACCGAAAATGGATTCAATGAGCAGACTTAAAAATACACAAACGTATCTAGTCGGTGCTATGGATAGAGTGCCTGACAACGGAATAACTTGGAGAGAAAAGATTACACCAGCGTTAGAGCAGATTAACGTTAATGTTATTAATCCATGCTTAAAACCTATTGCAAACGCATTAGAAAATGATGAATCTAGATATTGGATTGAGTATTATAAAGAAACGGGCCAATATGATAAGATCAAAAAATATTACTCAGTTATAAGATGTTCGGATTTAAGATGCGTAGACGTATCAGATTTTATAATAGCACATATTGATCTGAACGTTCATGCCTGCGGAACATACGAAGAAATTGTTACTGCAAATAGGCAGAAAAAACCAGTATTGGTATGGTGCGAACAGGGTAAATCAAAAGCCCCCAACTGGCTATTTTTCATGTTACCACACGAACATGTCTTTGGTAATTCAGAAGATTTAATAGCTTATCTCCACAAAATTAATAGCTCAATAGATATAGAACATTTAGGAAGGTGGATTTTCTTCTCATGAATACAGATTTTCCAGAGTATTTATTTGTACCAAAAAATCAAGGAATATATAATCACTGCGTAGATCAAGGAGCAAAGATAGCTTCAACAAAAACTATTTTATTTTGTGGCATTGCTCGTAATGTTGAAAAAAACTTGCAGAGAAATATAGACTGTATACGTAGAACCGGTAGTCTATTCAAAGATTATCATATTTTTATATACGAAAATGACTCATCAGATAACACCGCTCAAATTTTAATGGATAATAGATCTAGTAGGTTTATGTATTTCTCTGAAAAAAGAGCAGACCAAGACTATCAAGCTAAGATAAAATCTGGTGAAGATATGTGGCACTACAATAGATGCATAGTATTATCAGAGTGTAGAAATAAATATCTAAAATATATTGAAAACTCAGATACTAAATTTGATTACGTTTGTATATTAGACCTAGACCTTAAAGGCGGTTGGTCTTACGATGGTATAAAACGTGCAATATTTACATTAGAACGCGATCCGCTAAACGCTTGCGTATCTGCCTACGGAGTGTTAGCAGAAAAACATGGTAATGACTTATTAGAGCAACACAAGGTTAGTGATTATATTATGTACGACTCTTTTGCTTTCAGACCTTTGAAATGGAATATAGGTCTTCATATGATGAGTACCCCTATGTTTAATAATATCAAAGTTCAGCGTGGAGATGAACCAATTGAGGTAGATTCTAATTTTGGGGGAATGGCCATATATAAAACCGAAGCTCTTAAAAATAAAACCTATGAAACTAAGAAATGGTCAGAAGGATTTATAGATTCTGAACACGTAGTGATACATCGAAAAATGAAAAAAGAAGGATGGAAAATATTAATTGATCCTAGTATGATTGTTTCATACTGTCCTCATAAATACTCAATAGGTGAAGAATGATTAACGTAGTTAGCCCAATCAATCAACTTGGCTATGGAATTACTAGTTTAAATTTAGTTAAATCTTTAGCTAAACAAACCCCTGTTTGCTTGTGGGTGCTTGGTCAACCGCAAGTAACAAACCAAGATGACGCTGATCTAATTTCGACATGCTTACAAAATAGGAATTATTTAGACTTTGACGCGCCCTGCGTTAAGATATGGCACCAGAATGATATGACCCAATTTGCTGGCAGAGGTAAAAGAATTGGGTTTCCTATCTTTGAGCTAGACAAATTTAATGATCTTGAAAAACACCACCTTAATTCATTAGATTCAATGTTTGTATGCTCACAATGGGCTAAAAATGTTGTATTGTCTAATATTGATATCAATTCAAATGATGTCCACGTTATACCTCTAGGTATTGATAAGAAAATATTTCAAAGTAATACTACAGAAAATTCTGGGAAAACCATATTCCTAAACTGTGGAAAGTGGGAAGTAAGAAAGGGTCACGACATTCTATATAAGATATTTAACATGGCGTTTGAAGCATCTGACAATGTAGAATTATGGATGCTTTGTGAGAATCCATTTTTAAACCCAAGCGAACAAAAAGAATGGCAAGATTTATATACTAAGTCCAAATTAGGGGATAAAATCAAGATATTTCCCCGTCAGCAAACTCAAGAAGAAGTGTATAATATCATGAGCAATTCAGATTGTGGAGTATTTCCATCTAGAGCAGAGGGCTGGAATTTAGAGCTATTAGAAATGATGGCTTGCGGAAAGCATGTTATAACAACGAATTATTCGGCCCATACAGAATTTTGCACAAGAAACAACTCCAAGTTAGTCGATATTGAACAGTCGGAACTCGCCTACGACGGTAAATGGTTTCATGGCAAGTGTGGTAATTGGGCCAAAATTGATGAAAACGCTATAGATCAATTTGTGAATCATTTAAGAGATATCCACCGCATGAAACAAGCTCAAAATTTGCCCTTAAATCTAGAGGGTATTAAAACTGGCCAATATTATAATTGGGACCATTCAGCAAGCTTGGTGTTATCTAATGTTTAATTTTTTCAAAAAACCTAAATTAGAACCAGACATTGTTATTGAACATAAGCATCTTGGCGAAATAGACAAACTGCCATTAGCGTCTATAACATATTATATTGGGGCTGATCATAAGCCCATCATTGATATCGGGCTAGAGGATTACAGTGCAGACGCTATAGATGCCCTATGTAAGCTCCTAGATACGCTTTCCAATGAAAGCATTTACATAGAGACAATCAATATGCTCAAACAGGGTTTAATTAACGACCAGCAGGAAGAAGTATTACTTACCATCTTTACCCATATTAGCCAACAGGCAAGATATAAAATAGCAAATTATCACAAGGAAAGTACAAAGGACGAGCCTTGCATTAAACCTTCCGACATGCTATGATTAGCAAAGGAGTAGACGGATGCAAAAATTTATTAAGAAAATAGGTTGGCAAAAATATGAAGATTTTATCGAAAAGCAACTATCATCACCCTTATTAACTACAATTTTTCAGAATTTAGCTATGCAGAGTGTGCAAAGCTATGCAGGGGATGAAGAATTAGATGACGATGATGATGAAGAAATTATGAATAGTCAAAGCTTAAACCCAATGGTTCCATTGACTAATCAACTAATAGATGATATAGCAATGTTATCAACTTTTGATTGCTGGATTGGTCATACAAATTTCGATATTACACCAAAAGTTAAGGATAAGCTTGACAAAATTCCCGGCGTTGAACTATTAAAAATTTGTAGTAGATATAGATTTTTTATCGGCGTAGGACAAATGTTCGATTTTAAAGAAGTTAGGAAAACAATTGAAGAACAAATTATTAAAGGAGATTGATATGTCGAATATGTCCAACTTGAATGAAAAAATTGAGGATGCCCTAAAAGACGATAACATACTAAAGATAATGAATCGGGCTTCCAAGAGGTTTAGAGGGCAGTTAGATAATGATACTATCCACACTTGTCAGATTAATGCTCTCTGGAAGGCTTTCGTTAATCATGACCCCAACAAAGCCGCTAAATTCACAACATATTTATTTAACGGCGTATTTATTGAGTGCATGAAAGAGATTAAATTTAAGAACAAATCCCAGAGGTTTGGTGGTAAATTGCATGATAATATTGCTAGTGAAAAAGACCAATTTCTCATGATAGATATATTAGATGAGCTTAACGATGAGGAAAAGCAGATATTTATAGACAAAGCTAGCAATATGACAATTGCTGAAATGTCTCAGAAATATAACACAAATCGTGAAAGCACACGACGTAAAGTACACAAGATTATCAAAAACGTTCGCAAGAAATTTGCATAATCGTGTATAAATAAGTAGGAATTGGACTATACAAGGACATGGATATTAAAATACACTCATTTCACAGGAGAAATATCTATGGCTTCTACAAAAGCAATCAGCGGTAATACTCAAAAGAATAATGGCGGTACAATAGTCCAAGCTGGCAATGTTGACACAAGTGGTAAAGTTTCAGTTTCCAGCCTACAGTTAACTTCAATCAACGCATCAGCAAATACAGCTTATGGTTCGAAGGTAGTTGCTGACGCTGCAACCAGCAATGGTACTAGTGACCCTCACGGTGTTCAGACAGCAAAGAGTGGTGGCACGGGTGGTTTAGCTTATTTTCCAAACCGACGCGCTGGTGATACCAACTTTATCATAAGAGGCGCTGGTGACAATGCTTCCAAGATCAATAATGATTCCTCAACTTTACTAAATGTTCCCAGCGGTGCAACAAATGTGACAATTAACAAACGGGTCACAACTCGTCAACTTGGCACATATGCAACAGCTTCGTATAATATTCTCGCAGTACCAAATGGTAATGTAGTTCCCGGCAGAACAAAGGGTAGCGGTGCCGGTTCATCTGTATCTTATGTACAGGTAGACGGCGTTACAGCGGCAACAGACGCTGCCGCATCAGTAAGCCGTGCGGTTCCCGGTAATCTTACCTACATGTTTGGTGCAATCAAGGCTGTAACTACATCTTACAAAGCCAAGAATTCTTTCGAATCTTGATATTTAGTAGTATCTAGTTAAATATGGCGGGTGCTTTTTAAAAGAAGTGCCCGCTGTATATAACATAACTTTGGAGAAATCATGATAGATTTTAAAAATCCAGAGTCAATAACTCTAATAATAAGTTTACTCGGTGGCTTGGGTACTTTTTTAAGTTTGGTGTGGGTCAAAGCAGTTAGACCTATTATCAAGCTTATGAACGGTCAAGAATCTGTAGCTAGAGCCATTAAAGATATTAAAAAGGAACTAACCACTAATGGAGGAAACAGTCTAAAAGATGCTGTAATTGATTTAAGAACCACTTGTTACAGGATGGAAACAAGGCAAAAAATTATAGAACAACGCACAAAAGCCGCTCTACATTATAGTTTAGTATCACTATTTGAAACTGACGATAAAGGGCGCATTACATGGGCAAATGAAAATTTCTGCAAGTTAACGTCCAATAAATTACAAAATGCTGAAGGATATGATTGGATTTCATATATAGATGAAAACGAAAGAGAAGATTTTCTTTCAGAATTTCAATCATGTTTAAGTATGAATAGAAAATTTATGAGAATTAGTAAAAACTGTGATGGTAAATTCGTACAAATGATCGGTTTTCCTTATAAGATTAACGATCATGAGCAGGGTGGTTTTTTAGTCAGTGTCTCCGAAATCAAAGAGGTATAAAAATGTTAACTTCAAGAAGTTATCAGTTAGATAAGAATGATGTTATAGCTTTAGTTAAAAATGCTGTACTAGTTGGTCTAGCCGCAGTATTAACCTACGTTGGACAAAATATAACAAAACTAGATCTTGGTCCTAGTGTTGCTTTATTTGTTCCAGTTGTAGCTATGATGCTAGATTCTGCTGTTAAGTGGGTTAAAAATAACGTAAAGGAATAATTTAATGTTTAAAACTCCAAATGAGCTTTTACAAGCTTATAAAAATGGCTTACAAGGTTCATGGTGCGACCCGGAGGATGTGTCAAAGCTCTTAGGGGAATTGCCGCATCCTTTGTTTGGAGCCGCAGCCTATGATTTAACTGGTAGCGGCAAAGGCAAACTTGCTCTTTTATTTAAGAGTATTCAGAAGTTTGATCCAGACTTTGGTAGATCAGAACGACAAACCACTGGAGATTGTGTAAGTCATGCTACACGTAATAGTGTGGACATTACACGCTGCCATGAAATAATCGGTGGTCAGCATGAAGATTTTGTTACTCGCGGTGCCACAGAAGGTATTTATGGCTGTAGAGGTCACGGCGGGCAAGGAATGTCATGCTCAGAAGCTGCACGATTTGTAAATAAAAATGGCGGCATCTTACTAAGACAAAAATATGGTGAGATCGATCTTTCGGTTTATGATAGTACTATTGGTACAAGGTGGGGTTCTAGAGGAGTCCCAGAAGATATTGTTCAAGCGGCAAAAAAACACCAAGTTAAAACTATTAGTTTGATCAATACGGTAGATCAAGCAAGAGATGCTTTAGCTAATGGTTACTCAATTTCTGTGTGTAGTAATTCTGGATACTCTTCTCGTAGAGATAAGCATGGCATAGCAAAAAGAAGTGGTAATTGGGGCCACGCGATGGCTTGGGTGGGAGTAGATGACACACGCGAAATATATAATGAAACATTATTTTTGGTCCAAAATTCTTGGGGTGTTTGGAATGGCGGTGATAAACGACACGATCAACCCGATGGAAGTTTTTGGATTAGACAGGGCGATGCAGAAGAAATGCTATCTGCTAATGGTTCATGGGTATTTAGTGATGTAGATGGTTTTCCAGCTAGAAAAGTAAGTTGGACAATCAACGAAGTGTTCTAGTTTTAAGAACAAGCATATTTCCTAGATGGTGTAATTATTATTAGGATAAACCAGCCGAATTAACAGTATTTAAATTATTAAGGACAATTCGTGACTACTTCATACGAAAAAATACAAATTCGCCGTGGTTCAAGCGTTGATTTTGATCAAGTAAATCCCGTTTTAAAAGACGGTGAGCCAGCATTTACTATTGATGATAGTATATTGAAAATTGGAGATGGAATAACTCCTTGGAATGAACTGGGTGCAATTGGAGGAACGGGCGGCAATTATATACTAAGATATTCTTATCTTCTAAATGCCACGCCCGCCATAGAAGCGCACTCAAGTTTCATATTAACAGTTGATGCTCCAAGCGTTCTAGAATCAAAAAGATATTCTATAATAACCTCGCCGTCAAGAGCCTTTTATGATGGAATGGTTATAGCATATGCTTACGTCAGTGCAGACAATCAAATATCAATAGTTCTAACCAATGGTCATTCAAAGAATATTCCATTTGACAATGATTCGTTAGTAATAAACACCGCTATTATCTTAATGGATGAAAATGCAGTTCTTATTGATGGTCCAAATATATTAGACCCATCTATACCAACAACCACAACAACTTCTACTACATTATCGCCTCCAACTGCTATTCCGCCTGCCGTTACTATTAATCTTATAAGACAATTCTCAAGCGGATCGCCAATATATATATTCTTAAATCCAATAGATCAAGGCGTCATAGATTATTTCATTGAATTTTCTACAAACGCTGGTTCAACTTGGACAAATATAAATCATACTCCCGGTATTCAACTTAGTGGATCATTCCCGTACCTAAGTGTAGATAATCCTATTTATGGCGCAACATATTCATTTAGGGCGAGAGCGCAAAATAGTATTGGCATAGGTAATTATGGACCAACAGTAACATTTACTACTCTTACAACAACTGCTGGCCCAGCCACAACGTCTGGCCCCACCACAACAACCACAACTACTACAGCGTCTGGCAATACAACAACTACGACCACTACAACATCAATACCAAGTAGGGCTATCACATTCGCCGCGTATGGAAGAAGAACCTTGACCTATACGCACCCACTGTATAACTCAACGTCAACACTAGATACTGGAACGGTAAATGTTGGTACTGGTAGCAATCCAAGCTATTATGGAACTTACGATCAAGACGGTAATGTTTATGAATTAATAGAGGATTTTAACGATGGTCCAGACAGTCTTTTTAATCCTAACCAAACTAGAATTGCACTAGGTGGAGACGTTTTTTCAGAAAATGGATTTGAAAGAGTTGGTACTGATAATGTCTATTTTAATAAAATACCAAAGGGTGTAGTCCCAATCAAGCCGATAAGTAACACTATAAATTTATCAAACAATATTAATGACTATTTTGGATTAAGATTAGTTAGAAATACTGAACCGCCAAGTGCTGAGTTAAGTTCGTGGTGTAAAGTTGCAAATATATTAAATCCAGTAGATCAATTTACCGGTACAGTACCTAGAAATAGTCGGGTATATGGCACTCCTAGTGGCGGTTCATACCTTAATGATAAAGTTTCATATTATTTAAATACTCGCGCATCGTCAACAAATCCTTCCAACAGGATAGGATCGGTAGGTTATGATTACTGGATTAAAAAAGTGCCAGTCACATATTCAGAATTTGTTACTTATCTAAATTTAGTTGACCGAAACGGGGTTTACTTCCTTAATTTAAGATATTGTATAATAGGAATGCAACAGTTTGGTGCAAACCTTATTGTTCCGACAGAAACTAATCATGATACTGGACGTAGAGTACCTCATGGTAATTATTTACTATATGATGCTGGTAGAGCGGTTGGTAATAGATATTACGTTAACGCATACCATTCAAATAAACCGGTATATAGTTTGAACTGGACTCATGCTGCAAGATATTGTAATTGGATACATAACGGTAAAGGTAGTGCAGACACAGAAAATGGGGCATATGATTTAAGACGCAATGAAGAATTAACATATCATATCACTAGACAAAGCGCTGAAATAGCAGCTATTCCAACGTTAAATGAATGGCACAAAGCGGCTTATTATAATCCTATTACTGCCACATATTACAATTTTGCCACCCAAAGCAATAGACTCCCGCAGGCTTGTAGTCAAAATATATCTACTGGCAATGGAATTATTGGCTTAACACAAAACTCAATATACGTACACTACCCAATTTAATGTCGTTATAACTGGAAAAATTATGATATCGCCAGAAAATCAAATTATATACGAACAAATGTGCATTCAATATTTGAAAAAAAATCCAAATATTACTGGAATTGGTATTGGTAAAAAGATTACAAACGGAGAACAATTAGATCAGCTAAGTATTATTTTTTCCGTAGAAGAAAAAAAACCATTATCAGAATTATCAGAAGAAGAAATTATTCCACAAAATATCGATATAAACAATCAAAATTTAATATCAGACGTTGTTCGATGCGGTAGAGCGACTAGAGTTGGGTGCAGAGATTGGGTGCAAGGGCAAAAAGTTATAGATGGATTTGGAACTGGAACTAATGCTACGGCAGAACAAAATCTCCACAGAGTTAGTGTCAGACCGCTGGTTGGTGGAATATCTATTACAGAACAAAGTGAATTATCAGGATATCTTGGAACACTAGGATGTTTAGCAATAGATAACGAAGATGGCACAGTTGTTGGGTTAAGTAATGCGCACGTAGTCTGCGAATGTTACGTTGAACCAGAAGATCAATTATCCATATACAACTTTAATTCTTCTGGGGATCCAATTATCCAGCCAGCATTATATGAACCATATAACGGATTATCAACATCAATACCGTCCAATCAATTAATAAATAAAATTGGAACTGTTAAAAGATATTCGCCAATGAATTTTAACGATACGTATTTTAATAGCATTAGAAATTATATTGATGTATCAGTAATTAGCATAGATACTGGTAAAGCAACATCTGCATCTTTTAATATACTTGGATTTAACGAAACAGGACCGCTTCCATTTGCTACAACTTCTGAAATAAATAGTTTAATTTCTAATAATTGTCCATTAGCAATTAGCTCAAGAACTACTGGGGCAAAAAATGTAAACTGCGGAATAATTGCTACAGAATTAAATTCTACTTCATATATTGCTGAAGAAAGATGCCTTCTTTATGATAAAAACTATATTGAAGAATTATCTCCTTCACTTTATGGAGATTATGATTTTTGGCGGGGTGGACAAAGAAAAATTGTATATTATAATGATCTTGTCAAATTTGCATATGCAGATGGTTCCGATGGCGCTTCAGTCGGTGGAGATTCTGGAAGTGCTGTTATAGCAGAACTTCCCGGTGGTGTAAGAAAGATAGTCGGTTTAGTGTTTTTAGGAACACTTGACGCAGGAAGTACGGCTGGTTGGTTTTGTAGAATAGATAGAGTGGCACAAACATTAAACGTATCTCAATGGAATGGAAATCTTAATTTTTCTAATCCATCGACTTGGCAATATATAACTCAATCAGTAGTATTACCAGATCCAGAAGTTGCTTCAACTTTACCATTAAATATTACTGTTGGTGGAAAAAAATATTGGAGAATAGGCACATCACCACAAGGCGTTAGTGCTTCAACAACAACAACAACCGCAGCAGCTACAACCGCCGCCCCAACCACTACTCCAATCCCACCAAATACTACAACCACTACGACTACTGCTACGGTAACTACTTTAGGCCCACCTCCAGTATTATCCAGTTCAGTTTGGAGTCAATATCATGGTACATCTACAAATTGGGATATATCAACTATATCTTATATTCCACCAACCTTTACTCCAACTAGTGTTAAAGTAGAATATTTTAATACATACAATAATCAATGGACAGAATTTCCAATTAGTAATCCAACGTGCGAAATTGGATTTAGAAAAACTTGTCCAACTTGTTCATGTTCTTATACTAGGGGCTGGGCTGTTTATAGATGGGTGTCAAATTCAATACTAATATATAAATGGAATTCAACCGTTATGAATGGTAGTCTTCCAATACCCAGAACGGGTCCGGGTCTTCCATTTGGTAGAGATAAAAACGAATCTAGAAAATTCCGTGTTTCATTTGGATATTTTAATACATATGGATCACCTTCAGAATTTATAGTTAATACCGATGAAACCGCAGTAGCAACAACCACTACTAGCACTACAACCACAGTAGCACCAACTACCACGGTAGCACCAACGACCACAAGCACAACAACCGCAGTAGCAACAACCACAGTAGCACCAACTACCACAGTAGCACCAACGACTACAAGCACAACAACCGCAGTAGCAACAACCACTACTAGCACTACAACCACAGTAGCACCAACGACTACAAGCACAACAACGACAGCAGCACCAACGACTACTAGTACTACAACCACAGCGGCCCCCACAGTATTTAGTGTTACTAATAGTGGTACTGGTTCGTATGTAATTAATGGATCTAATAATCCAACACTAAATCTTATAAGAGGTACAACATATACCTTTAATATTAATGCTGCTGGTCATCCTTTCTGGATTAAAACAACTCAGACTACTGGACAAGCAAACACTTATGCTACAGGAATCACAAACAACGGTACTGCTAATGGTACTTTAACATTTATCGTTGCGGGAAATGCACCAAGTACCCTATACTATAATTGTGAATATCATTCCAGTATGGCTGGTATAATAAATATTACTTGAACTACTCCAACGTTAGCACCATAAGGATAAAATATGGCTACTAAAAAACCAAACATACAATTAAAACAAGGTACAGAATCACAGTTCGTAGCTAAAAATACAATTTTAGGGTCTGGCGAACCATCTTTTGCTACAGACACTAAGATTATAAAGATTGGTGATAATTCAACATCATGGACAAATCTACCAAATACTGTAATTAGTAATATAAGTGGAATTACAAACGCTTCTGGCGTGTATAACATTGTATCTTTAAGCTCATCTGATTATAATAGCTTAGGCACAAAAGACCCCAAAACACTATATCTTATAAAGTAGTAGTATGTCTATAAAAATTGGAGCTACTGACATTACCGGATTATATCTTGGTAATACGCAAATATCAACAGCGTATGTTGGTAGTTCTTTAGTATATACTTCTGGTACTACCACAACGGCAGCACCAACAACCACCACAACCACCACGCTTGCGCCAACCACTACAACCACTACTAGCACTACAACCACTACAACCACGGTAGAACCAACCACCACTACCACTACTACTACCACTACTACTACTACTACTACTACAACGGCTGCTCCTACAACAACAACTACAACCACTACCACCACGCTTGCGCCAACCACCACAACAACCACTACAACCACGGTAGAACCAACCACCACTACTAGCACCACAACCACGGTAGCACCCACAACAACTACAGCAACACCAACCACAACAACCACTGGTCCACTATTGTCAATATCTAGAAATAATGGTTCAAGTACATTTACTGGCAGCGGAACATCTGGAAGCCCGTATGTTCGTGCAACTGGTTTATATATTGATGACGTAGACGGTTTAAGTCGCTACTCTTGGACTGCTGGAGGAACTGGCACAGTTTATTTAACTTTTGGTTATAGTGATGATTCCGATAGTGGAGAATCTAGATCGATTAGAAAAAATGGTATCGCTGTATCAACAGCCCAATCACCAAACGGAGATGCGGTTAATGTAACAGTGTCTGTTGTGAGTGGCGATATAATTACCATTACTGCCACTGGAGATCAAGCTGATCAGTATTTCGCCAACGTGAGCATCTACGCGGTTTCTTCGGCATCTACCACTACCACTACCACCACAACCACCACAACCACCACAACCACCACCACAGCAGCACCAAGCAAGGTGTTTAGCAACGTCACCGGAGTCACTAACGGAACTGTCTCAGGAGCAGGAACATCTACCATCACTCTTACTAGAACGGTGAATTCGGGAACTTTAGGACTCTCGTTTACGATTCCTGCTGGAACATTAACAATTACAAAAACGACTGCTGGAAATATTACTGCATATTTAACATCAACCACAGACATGGGATTACCGGGTCAATTTCTTTATAAGGATGGCACATATTACGCTCAATTGCCAAACAACGCCAATTCTGCATCAGGAAATGTTCCAGCTATGACAGCAGGGTGGAATGCAACAGGTAATATTTCCGAGATCCCCGTAGGAGCGTCAGTCACTCTGACGATTACGTAATATTATGAATGGTGCAAAAATAACATCTCCCAATGGTCGTCGTTTTGCTCTGGTAGCTCGTAGTGGCAGCTACAGTATCGTATGGCAGGCGCTCCCAGAAGGTAATCGCGTTACAGATAACACTAAAGCCCCAAGAGGACGGTGGCACCCTATCAGCGCAGCAGGAATTATTGCCTCTCCACTCGCAGATAACGAACCGGCAGATGGACTGTGCTGTATGGTGCGCGATCCCGTGGAGCGATTTCGCTCTGCTTGTGCTAGGCAAGGCGTTAGCGTTGCGGAGGGATTAGAACGTCAGGACTCCGACGTTCACTTCTGGTCTTTATCTCGCATGGGTCTGTTAGAACAGGGTGTGACATATTTCCGGTTTCCCGATCAGCTTGATACCTGTGCAGAGTGGCTAGGACTAGAAACACCAGTTCCGCAAACTAACGACGAACAGGAATCGTCCAAGCCAATATTGACGCAAGAGCAAGAAAATATAGTTAGACAAATCTATGCTGATGACATATTATTATGGGAATCTCTTCAAACAAACTAAGGAGTAAATTATGGCAATAACAACAGTAGACGTAGTAAGAAACACTGTGACAAGTAATGAAACAATCAGCAACGGTTCTTGCGTAGTATATTGCCCCCCAACGGGCGCTTATAAAGCTATAGCATCAACATTCCAAGGTAGTTTCACATATAATCAGTTAGAAACAAAATACACTAGCAGATTCGATAATATTAACTATTACAACAGCGTTAACGGTGGAACCCCATGAGAAATTATTTAGCAATTTGTCTATTGGTTCTTTGTGGGTGCAATAGCGTTGTTTGTAAATCTCTTCCTACGGGAGAGATAGCAGACATGTACGCATCTTATATTGATGATTGGAAGCAAGAAGCAAAAGTTGCTTTCAATGAAGCAGAAGCGAAAGTATTTCTAGTAGCTCCAAAACCTGACAATATTGTGGGTCCAGATCCAGACCCAGCAAAGTGTATTTGCAAAGGAACAGGGATTATTGTCCAAGGAGATGGACACAAAACGGCCTGCCCATTCCACAGTAAATCACAGAAAAATTAGGAGATTACAATGAGTATTGATATTGTTCTTAGGATTTTGGCAATTGTTGTGGGTTTACTATTAGTAGCATCATGTTATTGGGTAGACTTTAATTACCTTTTAGCCAAAATGTTACTTAAGAAAAAGCCCGTAGTAGAAAAAGAAACCAATATAGAAACCGTAGATACTGGCGATCAATTTTTACATATCATTGATTTATGGTACAAGCTACGCGAACAGTGTGTAGAAGCAAAACTTGACTCAGCTACTAAAAAACTTGATGAGGTTTTCCCGCTATTAAATAAGACTGAAACTACAATTACTCCAGTTCCAGTAGCAAAGGTAGAATAAAATGGTTAAAAAAATAATTGCAGCACTACTAATTGCTTACGGTATTTTTGGACTAGATTTTCTTAAATATATTCCAGTACCAACTCCTCCAGAACCGGTAGTAATATTAAATGTAAATAAGCCAAGTCAAGAAGTTATAGACTCCATTAAAGGTTTATCATCTGTCGTTACAGACCCATCAGATAGGGCTAAAATAGCAATCTTCAATTATGAATTTGCTACAAAGGTTAAGGGTTACGAAACTAATTTACAACAAGTAAATGACGTATATACTTTAGCTGGTAAAACCTTTTTCAAGGAAGAATTGGTTGGTAAATACAAAGGACTAGGCGATGCTATTATTAAATTAATCTCAAAACTTGTTTCAGATAATAATCATGATTTAACACAAACAGAAAAAGACCAGATTAGTGAACATTTTATGGGACTATCTTGGTCTTTGC
>Ga0181364_1000080_pt1 | contig 15935 bp, 24 predicted proteins | sample Fa13NDMM110SN_FD_130108 | JGI IMG/M metagenome (GOLD analysis project Ga0181364, IMG submission 130108) | Freshwater viral communities from Lake Michigan, USA - Fa13.ND.MM110.S.N | ecosystem: Environmental > Aquatic > Freshwater > Lake | place: USA: Michigan | collected 2013-09-24
CAAGTTGCTTTACAACCCATCTATGCCAGGGAAGTCCTTGACGCAAGGTCTGCCTTACTTTTTTGACGAAGTGCTTGCCTTACGGGTGGAGCGTGATGCGGACGGCAATAGCCAACGCGCCATTATGTGTGACAGCGATGGTCTGTGGCTAGCTAAGGATCGATCAGGCAAACTTGATGCTTGGGAGTCGCCTGACCTTGGCGAGATCATTCGCAAGATTGGGGGTGTGTCATGACTGTATTTGCATTTCCAAATTCTACAAACGGGCAATGCGGATTGACTTTGCGAGAATATTTTGCAGCAAGGGCAATGGTTGCTTTGATACCGATGCATACAAGTGAAAAGTCGGAATTTGAAAATTTTGAACTTGAATACGAATGCATTGCTACTGAGGCTTATGCCTTGGCAGATCAGATGATAAAAATCGCAGGTGAGCCATCATGACCATTTACCAAAAATGGCTAACAGCCAAAGCCAAAGAGGCAGAGGCTACGGCAGAGCGCCGTGAACTTGAGGATAAGATGGTGGCGCAGTTTAGCGTCCCATCGAACCTCGACAAAACCGCAAACTTTGAAGCCGACGGCTACAAGGTCAAGATCGAAGGCCGGATCAATCGCCGGATCAACAGCGAGAAGCTGCAAGAGATTGCAGTCGAGCATGGGTTGATGGCGCATCTAGAATGTCTCTTCCGGTGGAAGCCGGAAATCAACGCGGCAATCTGGAAGTCAACTGACCCAGCAATTACTACCCCACTACTCGACGCCATTACATCTACACCAGGGCGTCCATCATTCACTATCGTTAAGAAGGATTAATGACATGGCATTTTTAGGTGAAACATTTTCGACAGAAAGCCTTCCCGTTCCAGATCGCTCTTTTGAACTGGTTCCAGAAGGCTGGTACAACGCCACCATTACAAAGGCTGAGTTAGGAAAAACAAAGGCTGGTACGGGCGACAAGATTGACATGCGTTATGATATCACTGGGCCTACCCATCAAGGGCGCGTGATTTTTGCTACCCTTAATGTTCGCAACCCAAGCCCAGAAGCAGAGAGAAGGGGTCGAGCGCAGCTTGGTGAAATCATGAGGGCCGTTGGTTTGCCTAAAATAGATGATAGCGATGAATTAATTGGTTGCAGCATTGTCATTCGCGTTAAGATTAAACCCCCATCAAATGGTTATGATGCGCGTAATGAGGTTGGCGGCTTTAAGTCTGCAAGTGGCGCATTGCCACAAGTAACAAGTTCTCCAGAACCTACAGCCCAACCCAGTGGCGCAAAGCCGCCTTGGCAGAAGTAAATAAAAACCCCCGCCCTAGTGATAGAGCGGGGGAATTTTTGTAGGAAAGGAGAATACAATGAGCAAACTGCCCGATCCAGTTAATACCATTACAACGATGATAGATCAATACCATTCTAGTAAGCCATCCAAACCCCGCCCTCACATGGGCGTTAGCTTGTTGGGACACCCTTGCGATAGGTGGCTTTGGATTAACTTTCGCTGGGCAGTGGTCGAGGATTTTGATGGCCGCATCCTGCGCTTGTTCCGTCGTGGACATAGCGAGGAAGATACCATCATCAAAGACCTTCGCAACATTGGTATTGATATTCGCTCTAGCCAGAGGCGCGTAGACTTTGGCAACCATGTAAGCGGCAGTTTGGATGGCGTGATCGAAAGCGGCGTCCCAGAGGCTCCCAAGGCGCGTCACGTTGCCGAGTTTAAGACCCATTCTAAAAAATCATTTGATGACATGGTCAAGAATGGCGTGGAGAAATCTAAGATCACGCATTTTATTCAGATGCAAGTTTATATGCACGGGACCAGTATCAACCGCGCACTTTATCTCGCGGTCTGCAAGGATGATGACCGCATTTATACCGAGCGCGTAAAGTACGACAAGAAGGTGGCCGAAGACGCAATTATACGCGGGAAGCGTATCGCCATGTCAGATCGTATGCCTGAGCCTGTCAGTGCCGACCCTAGTTGGTATCAGTGCAAGTTCTGCCCTGCCCACAGCTTTTGCCACAAGGCAGAGCCGACCAAGCGTATTAACTGCCGCACCTGTTCGCATAGCACTGCAATGGCAGATTCGACCTGGCGGTGTGAGCGCCACGATGCTGACGCCATTCCAGAAGAGTTTCAGCATGAAGGCTGTGTAGATCACATCCTGCACCCAGACATGGTCCCGTGGGTCATGGAAGGATCAGACGATGGTCACAGCGTCAAATGGAAGATTGGCGACAAGTGGATTGTAAATGGCGAAGGCGGCTACAAGAGCAGTGAGATCATTGCCAACCCAGAGGTAATGGATGATCCAGTGGTCCTGTCGGTTAAGGCGCTATTTCCTGACGCAGAGGTAGTTGGCTAATGCTTAGGCCATATCAACAACGCGCCATTGATGATCTATACAAGTGGATGGGCAACAACAAAGGCAACCCGTGCTTGGTGCTGCCGACAGGATCGGGGAAGAGCCACATTGTTGCCGCACTTTGTAAAAATGCAGTTCAGAATTGGCCTGACACCAAAATTATGATGCTGACCCATGTAAAGGAACTGATTGAGCAGAACGCCGAGAAGATGCGCCAGCATTGGCCTGGTGCGCCTATGGGTATTTATTCGGCTGGGATGCGCAGAAAGCAGTTGGGAGAGCCAATCACCTTTGCTGGCATTCAGTCGATACACACGAAGGGCAAGGAAGTCGGACACATTGATTTGTGCATCATAGATGAATGCCACTTGGTCAATCACAAAGCCATTGGGATGTACCGCGCATTTCTGGATGAGTTGCTGCTTTACAATCCTTTGATGCGGGTGGTTGGGCTGACCGCTACACCTTACCGTTTGGGGCATGGGCTAATTACGGATAAGCCAGCAATCTTTGATGACTTGCTTGACCCAGTGACCATCGAAGAACTGATCCAGAAGGGCTTTCTTGCCCCGCTAAGTTCCAAGGTCACTAAGACCCATTTTGACTTAACAGGCGTACACAAGCGCGGCGGAGAGTTTATTGAAAGCGAATTGCAAGCTGCCGTAGATACCGACGAAAATAACGATGGTGTAGTTAGGGAAGTTATCGCCTTGGCTGAAGACCGCAAGTCTTGGTTATTCTTTTGCACAGGCGTCCACCATGCCCACGCCATAGCAGAATCGCTCAGGCGCGAAGGCATTAGCGCAGCGTGTGTTACAGGCGAAACGCCAAAGGAAGTGCGGGAGCAGATACTGTCTGATTTTAAGGCTGGAAAGATACGGGCGCTGACTAACGCCAATGTTCTGACCACTGGATTTGACGCACCGAACATTGATTTGATTGCTATGCTCCGGCCAACAATGAGTCCTGGCCTATATGTTCAGATGGCTGGTCGCGGCATGAGGTTAAAAGATCATACCGACCATTGTCTAGTGTTGGACTTTGCTGGGGTGGTGCAAACACACGGTCCAATCATTGCTGTTACCCCACCTCAGCGAAAGGGTGAGGAAGGGCGAGGGGCGGGTGAGGCTCCGGTTAAGGTCTGCGACAACTGTGACGAACTGGTCGCCATAAGCGCCAAGGAATGTCCGGTTTGCGGGATGGCGTTTCCTGAGCCTGAGAAGCCTTTTTTGAAGCTGCGCAATGATGACATTATGGGTGTATCTGGCACAGAGATGTTGGTCACTGGATGGCTTTGGCGTAAGCATACAAGCAAAACTAGTGGCAAAGATATGCTCTGCGTGTCATATTATGGTCAGTTAAGTGATCCAAGCGTGACTGAATATTTGCCCCTTACCCACGATGGATACGCTGGACAAAAAGCCATAACACAGTTGGTCAAAATAGCACAAAGCGCCGAGGCGACATTTGATGGTGTAAGTTTGCTTGAAGATTGGGCAGAGCGCCTGAACGATGCTAAACCACCGATTGTGATTAGCTATAAGCGCGACGGTAAATATCATAGGGTTTTAACAAGGGATTGGCACAATGCAGCGTTTACCTAAGCCAGACTTTTTAGTGGAATACGAAAAGTGGATGAGTGCTGGTCCGCCTAAGTGCTGTCACACTTGCGACCACTTTGCAGGGGATGGGAAGTGCTTTGCATTCTCCATGTATCCACCAGCCGATTTTGTTAATAGCCAAGGGCAGTGTGCGGCCTGGTCATGGGAAGTGCCTTTCTAATGGAAAAAATACCTACAGAGCATTACGAACAAGCGCGTCTGGTAATGTGGTTTCGCCAGACCTACAGGCCAATGCGAATATTTGCGATTCCAAATGGCGGATACCGATCCAAAGCTGCCGCAGCACAGCTAAAGGTCGAAGGCGTTAGCCCAGGCATCCCTGATCTTTTTATTCCTGCTCTGAAACTGTGGATCGAAATGAAGCGGATCAGGGGAAGCAGAGTGACGAAAGAGCAAAAAGATTGGATAAAATATCTTGCATCCAACGGATATACATGCTTTGTGTGCTTTGGCGCTGAAGACGCCAAATTAAAAATAACTGATTATATTAAGGATTATAAAAATGCGACCTGATATACGACATAAAGTACGCCATCTTTGTAGCTACATTTCCGACAGAAGTTCTGTGTTAGCGCACATTAATCGGGACTATGGCACTTCGTATAAGATGAGCGACCTGACTCATGCGCTCACTTATTTTCCAGCCACAAGCAAGCGCAGGAACACAGATGAAGACGCAATTCCTTTAACGCCGCCAATCTCAACGCACAATGGCCGTGGATACGATCCGCTGGCTATTGCCCTGTTCAAGTATCATGCAGAGCGGACAGCGGGCGAAGAAAAACGGTACTGGAACCAGAAATTAGCAAGGGTATTTTGATATGACATTGATCGAACTTAGAAGCGTTGTTGCGGATCACGTTCAAATGACGCACGGCAACGTAGAATTTATCCGCCAAATCAGAGATGGTGAGCAAGATGATGGCCCGTTCATTGTTGGTGCTTTAGCAATCTGGGCCAGGTTCATGGAAGGCTTGCAGCCAGCGCCGGAGGTGCTTTCAGATGACTAAAATAGCACAAATGGCCCCACGGGGCAGGGCTTATCGTGTGAGTTCAGAAAATTCGTTTCCGCTACGGAATTCACAGGGCTTGACGTTTGCTGAGGTCAAACGCCGCAAGGAAAAGGAAAAGGGCAAATGACCGACACACCGCTCTTTATTATTATTGTCGGCCTACTGGGGCTAGCGGCTTACCTAATGGCAACTGCACCAAAGACAACTGCGCAGGAGCGCAAAGAGATGGAAGAAGATTGGTGGGAATGATCCCTAACGAACCTTAACTGCCTCTTCCCACGCTTGGACTGTCAAACGATGCTTGACACTGCAATCTGTGTATTTAGCAATTATGTCCGATTCCCACAGCGCACGTTCTGGATCAACTAGAACGGCTGGCGGGTTATTTAGTGTCGGACACTTCGACGCCAGATTTGCCGGAGGCAGCGGCATTGGCGTCACGGACACTGCTTTCGAGCAACCCGCGCACAGCGTCAGGAGCAGCGCAATCAGGAGAAGCGGCAGGAACCGTTTTATATATCTCGCGTATGGTATGGGTTCTTTCGGTTGACACCACATTGGCTTGATCTCGTTCAAATTCGTAGGTTTGCGAAACATTATCTACTACCTCTTGTTTTTTGACTCTTAGCTTTTCAGCCTTTTCCAGCGCCTTTGCAAAAGCTGCATCGCACTGCCAATCGCGTACTTTATATCCAGATGCTGCGCCAAGTATTAGAGCGCCGCCCAGTGCATACAGCATCATAGGGTTAGGAATTAAAGCCATGTTGCATACTTCCTAGTCTTTGCTTTGCGGTCATCCAGGCCATGCGTACCGCCATTGATACGCTTTGTCAGCGCAAGAATCGCAGCATCGCCTGTGCCTTGGTCGCAGATACCCCAGAGTTTGTTCCGATCAAAGAACCACAATGCGCTCTCAAAGCACAGTTCACCCGACACAAGGTCGGGGTTGTCCATTACTTCTTGGCGTCCGATGTAGGTGGCGAAAGCTTGGTAATTTGCTTTGCCAGTAAGTTGGAGAGCGCCACGTCCACGGAACTTCCAGCCATCCCCAGACGCTTCATCACCATTGCCCATGCGGTTTGCATAAACTCGATTAGCGATCTTTTTTGGCTGACGCTCATACCCTTTAGCAATAGCTTCAGTCGTGAAATACTTGCCAAAGATACCGCGTAAACCTTTCGCGCTATAGTTAAGGTTTTCGCTAAAAGCCTTGAAGCCGCCGCTTTCATGCGCTGTTTGAGCAAAGAAATGCGCTGCCCGATCCGGTGACAACTTATAATAAGCCGCAGCTTTCTTAAATGTTCCCAGACCGAACGCGCCATCTGCTGTTACTCCTATTTTCTGTTGAAGGTTTACAAGGCTCATTTATCGTCCTTCCGATTATTCCATAGCTCAAAGAGCGTCTTAATCTTTTCCTCAACCACTGCTAGGCGCACATCCATTTTGGCAAGGATGATGGTCAGCGTAATGAACGCTAATACGATAGGCCAAAGTTGCCCAATCAATTCTACAGTAGAGAGATCACCCGCCATTTACGCCTCCAAATTGCGCCAGTTGGGGAAATCAGCATCATCAACCACGCCATCGCTGTTAGTATCATAGCGAAGGTCGTTGCGATACATTTCCCAAGGAGCCATTTCATCATCTTCCAAGTCAACGATTGGGGCTGGTGCTGGTTCAGGCTCGACAGGTTCTTCCTTGTCACGCGCATTGGCGTTCAGGCTCAAGCCGCCCAGTAAACCTACAAACGCGCCTATAATCGTCTGAAAAGCAGGATTAACAATTTCAAGAATTGCTGCGCTATCTACAACATCGTTTGACACAAATAGGCCAACTACAAGCGCCAGGACAACAACAAGAATAACTGCTGACAATGTAATAATTGCCACGCGCACAACGAACTCAACGGTATCGTTGACGCCATCTTGCTTGCTTTCAAAGCTGCTTAAAAAGTTCATTTCAGTTCCCTTTATATATCTTCTCTGGCCTTATACATTTTTTCTATCTCGCGGTCCAGATACCACCGAGCTTTCTCTAAGTCCTCTATAGGATTATTTTTAAGCCCTGCCCTCCAAATATATTTGATAGCATTGCCAAGGCAGAAATTCATATGTTCAGTGATCTGGATGCAATCAATGCCTGATGGATGGCTTTGATAATGCGGTGGGTTTATTGCGTCAGTCATGTTATCTCCAATATATTATATCAAGCTAGAAACGCTCGTTTGGACTCTGGTATATAATGGGTTGGATTTACTTTTGATATTGCGTTCCAAACCTTCTCAATGGGCATTTTATAGCGTCCTACATCCCCATAGGTGCGAGATCGCAATACAAGCGTCATGGCTTGCTTAGAGCGCCAGCCGCCATCGTGGGCATATTTATCAAGTGGGGCTAGGTTATTAAAGCTTTCCCATTGAGCGCCCCCTAGTTCCTTGGCGCTAAAATGGTGTATATGGCCTCCATCTATATAGCAGAACTTGGCCTCACCCCAATCAATCCGATAATCCGTTGACATGATCTGGCGCAGTGCCTCTGGCTTGCACTTGTGACCGTGGTGAACCAGCACAAACGTATTGCCCATGCGATAGCCTATAAATGGGTTTTCGTTCTTTAGCACGTTAACGCGGTTGCTTCCCAGCCGTCCATACAGCCGCCTAAAGTAGTGTGCAGCCCAATAGTCGTTAGTCTCGCTATGGTTGCCCTGGTTGATAATGACATCGACTGTCACGGCCTTAGTCAAAGCCTTTTCAATAATAGCTTCCATGATGTCGAGGTATGCTTCAATCATTTTGGGAAAACGGCTGTCAAAGTCAACTTGGTGACCGCTACGCTCCGTCATAGCCGCCATGTTCTCATAGTGCGTACCATCGCCTAGATCGTTAACGACCATGCGCTCACAATCAGGAGCCATGTCAATCAGATCAAACGCTGCTTGCAAAAGTTCTATCTTAGCAATTTTTAAATCAAAGTTCTGGCCTACCTCATCCTTGTGGGCCAGCATTCCTATGTGTGCATCGCCTATATTCAGCCAGGGGATAATGTCAGCGCCATCAAGCGTCTGCACTTTAGGTGGCGGAATGCTAATTTGACGCATTGCACAATTGGCAATGGAATCTGTTACTGCACGTTCCCAGCGTTCGCGCACTGCCTCTGTCTTGAGCCAGATGTTCTCGCCAGATGCCGTTTTGGTGAGGTGTGAGTAGCCTTTTAGCTGAAATCCCTGTGCTACGGGATGATTAATTCCAGATTCGGGTGCATACCCCTGCAACGCCGCCTTCTTCTTAACTGCGACATGGGCATCACTGGCTGCGCCATGATTGATACCTAATGCAATCGACGCGGCTTTGGCACTTCCATGCAGATTAATTGCATTAAGCAATTCACGTTGTCGCGGCGTAGCGTATGCAAACAACGCCTCATCAATTTTCAATGGGGCAACCATTATTAAGCCTAATCTTTTGGCAAGCGTTCCCCTAAGAACCTTGCTTCAAACCAATCGTAAATGCGTAAGCTCATCCAAACTATAGTCAAAAGGGAGGCCAGTGGCGGTAGAAATTGCAGCAGTGTGCCAAACGCAGCAGCGGCAGCTATCCCATCAGCGAAGTGCTTCACGTTATCCCCCAACTGATTCAGTATTGTATGAACGCTCATTTCGGTTCTTCCGGCCACTCTACATAAAATGGAAACCCGTCTTGATCAGGCACATCTCGCAAAGCCTGTCGATATGATGACCAATTATTTGCAGTTTCCTCTGGCACATCTCTGCTCTGAGTCCAATCTGTTTCTGCAAGCCTACGGCTTCTTTCTACGCGGACATCTTCTGACGCTTGTTCAACACTTATTGCTGTCTCAGATGAAACTGGCTCCAGCCCTAAAACCCAATCTCCAGCCTCCCAACGATACACGCCATCATCTGGTGGAGCCAGATAAGTCCAGTTTGATGATACGCCATCCTTTGAGTCTATTTCTTTTGATTCACCCAAAAAGCCATTTGACTTAATTTCATACACCGTGATCATATCAAGCCCCCGCATATATATATTCGTTTGACGCCAGCCCAGTTACCTGTTGTGGCACAAAGAAAGTTGTGGTCGTATTGTACGAAAATAGTGGGTATTCTGAAATTGGGTTAACCATTGTTCCTGTAAAGGTACTTATGTTTGCCATTGTAAGTACGCGATTGTCGCTGCTTCTAATTGGCGCGGGTTTAGTGTTACTAATTAATCCATAAGAACCTGGAGTAATTTGATTGTATGTAAAATATGATGAACTAGCATTACTGGAAATTTCCCATATTCCCGCCGATGTGCCAAAAATATTGAACGTATATCCGTTGTGAGAATTTACAGACACAAACGAATTGCTTGAACTTGATATAACTGTAGTAGCATCAGAACTTTTATACGATTGCCAGTTCCAATATCCACCGGAATATATAATTGGTGCAAAAGCCCCGTTAGGAATTGCTGTCCACGTTGCACCGCTGTTGGTAGATTTATATAGGCCATATGAAACAGAGCTAGTTGTGGCTGGTGCAAGAAGGGTTGTCCCATCAGTAGCCATAGCACCCGATCCAGTAAAGGAAAGTGTGCCTGGATAACCACCAACCGGAAACTGCCCAGGTGACCATGTAATGCCATCTGAAGAGTAATATACAGAACTGGAATCTTGCAAAGTTGTAGATATATAGTTTGCGTTAATAAATCCTACAAGCTTACCACTAGCATAAAGTAAATCACCCCAACCCTGTACCTTTGCCGTTCCTAAAATAGATTGTCCAAGTTCTGCATGGTAAGTCCAAGTAATCCCGTCTGTAGAGCGAGATATAACAAGTGTGGAGTTATTTCCTTTATGGGCAGAATAGTAGTAAAGTGATCCATCATAAGCTACAGCAGCAGCATTAAAGAATGACCTTACTCGATTAAACGTAATTCCATCTGTGGAAACATAAGGCGTTCCAAGGTAATTGTTAGCAGAACATGCAAAATATAAGTTACCTACTTTTTGAAGATTGGTAAGAACAGATGAGCGAAAGCTATTTTGTGTAGAATGAAACCAATTTTTAAAATCTGTTGAATAATAAAGATTACCACTAGCCGTAGTACTGACTACATATTTGCCTCCGGCAAACAAAACATCAGATATATTTCTTGGAAAAAAGCACTGTGTCCATGTTATGCCGTCTGTGCTGCGAAAAGCTAAATCGCTTACAGAGCCAATAGGATGAGTAAGAAATTCTGTCCCTGTCCAAAATATTCTATTTAAGTTAGGGGCTGTATCTCCAGGGGTACGGACAGTCCAGGTAGTTCCGTTAGTTGAGCTATAGATAATACCATTATCAGCAACTCCTACAACAATACCTAAAGCACTAACAAACACAGCATCGTTAAAAGTGGCAGAACCAGCAGAACGAGCTGTCCAAGTAGTGCCATCAGGAGATGTGTACAAACTACCAGCAGTGCCAAAAGCAATAAAAAGGTTAATTGATCCGGCGGCGAACAAAACACGGCGAAATGCTAAAGAACCTGCTGCGCGTGATGTCCAAGTAGTGCCATCAGGAGATGTGTAACAAGCTCCAGAGTTTCCTACGGCAACAAAAAGACTGTTACCAAAAGTAACATCGTTAAATGTGCTGGACCCTGCTGCGCGTGATGTCCAAGTACCTGTATCGCTTGAACTAAATACAACACCGCTATTGCCAACTGCTACATAAGTAGAAGCACCAAATGCAAATCCATTTAACCCTGTAGTGCTTGGGGTGGTCCTTGGGAGCCAAGTTATTCCATCTGTAGATGTAAGAATACTTGATGTACTGTTGTTTCCCAAAATTATATAACTACCGTTTGCATATCTTATATGAGCACTTCCTGTCATAGAAGTACCGTTTGGAAATGGTCTTGCAGTCCAATTTATACCATCAGATGATGATAGTGTCTGTCCAAATTGATCAACAGTTACAAATTGGTTAGTCCCGTTATAAGCAATAGTCTTAATTGCACCTAAGCTGTTGCTAACGCACGGATGAGAATGTGATGGTTGGGCAGATTCCCGTGTACCACCCGCAAGAACGCTAAGGCCACTAGAAGTAGCTCCAACAGCTTTGCCATTTACATCATAAATTGAAAAAAAAGTTTGTCCCCCACCATCTCGTTTTAATGTCCAAGTTATAGCATCTGTTGATGTTATATAATGACCATTACTCGTAGCTGATCCTACATAATAAGTGCCTGCTACATAAGCTACTTCACGACAACTGCTATTAGAAATAGGAATAGTTCGTACAGTCCAAGTAAAAGCATCCGGTGATGTGTATACTCCCTGATTGCTTGATAAAACGTATTGTCCACCAGCAAAAATAACATTAAATATAGTGCCAAATCCAACACTTGTTCTGTCAGTATAAGTAATTGCATCTGGTGATGTCAGAAGTCTACTAACACTTGATGCACCGTAAGCTATATATAGTCCATTTAAATAAACTATATCTGTTTGTGTTAAGCCAACGCCTCCCTGCGTAGTCCAAGTTATTCCATCTGTAGATGTTGCCGTCGATCCACCAGTGCTGCGAACAACAACAAACTTACCACCAGCATAAATTACTTTTGAATAAACATCATTTGGAATTAAGATCGATGAAACTCTTGTAAAATTTAGTAAATCTGTTGAATAATACATACCAGTGGTGTGCGTAATTACATACATTCCTGCGCCATAAGCTACAGATGTAGGGGTAATGGTAGTTTCTCCAGAATTACGCAAAGTACGAGCTGACCAATTAAGGCCATCCGCAGATACAAGTAATGAACTTCCAGAAGTTTTCGGGCTAGTAGTTGCTACAAATAGGTTATTTACATACCAAACACCTGTAATGGTGTTAATTTCCGCATTAGTTGGCACAAAAGTAAAAGAATCCCCATTTAATGTATGTACAAATTTCGGGCTGGTTGTAGCGCCAAAAACCCACGCGCTCCCACTAGTAGCCATTAGATATTGGTTGCGTGTTCCGCTAGTTGATCCAAAAGTGACACCAACAGGAATTTGTGCGCTTGCTACCGAAACTGGAGAACCAATATCAGGAACATCGCCAAGCGCAGCAGCCAAAGTAGGATATGAGGCTTTGCTGTAGTATTTTCCGGTCTGAAGCCAGGTTCCGCTGCTAGGTGCTACTGATGACTGAACAACCTCACCAATTGTTGGCGTCGATCCACCGCCACCAGCCCAAGGCACATTGACAACCATTTGATCAGCAGAGTTTAACTGAACGCCGTAGGTGCGCGATGCTGTGGTAGTTACGGCATTTGCTGCTGTTGTCTGCACAGTAGCGTCAAAAACTTCTACGCCACCCAATGCGCTAGCCGTTGCCTTTGGTAAAACGTAATTGTTGGCGCTAGTTGCTATGCCATCTAGCTTTGTTTTGTCAGCAGCAGACATACTGCCAGCAGCACCAGTTGTTGCAGCACTGATGGATATAGCTGGAGTAGTGCCGCCAGAACTGGCAATTGGTGCAGTACCAGTGACGCTAGTTACTGTGCCAGCCCCGCCGCCGCCAATCTCAACAATGGACGCAGTGCCATTATCCTTTTTAGTGTAAACTTTGCCATCATATGTATTGATAGCAATTTCACCAAGTTCAAGATCACCCACAAGAGGAACCTTGGCCGCAACTGCACTACGCTTTAATTTTAATGTCGCCATGTGGCTTTCCCTTTTCGCTATATAGCTGGGTTATGTGTTTTAGAATGTACCGCCGTCAATAGTGCTGTTTGGATCAAGATAATCGGTTCCAGCAACTGCCGCTGCATATGAAGTTCCGTTACCCTTTAGCAATCCGGTGACAGCGGCTGTTAGTCCGATACCGCCATAAGCTACGCCAATTGCCGTTCCGTTCCAAGTTCCGGTTGCAATAGTGCCAAGCGTAGTAATCGATGACTGACCGGCATAGGTTGAAGCAATATCAACGCCAGCGCCGCTGACTGTTATCCGGCTGGCAGTCCCAGTAACGCTAAACGAATTACCTGTAAGAGTAAGGCCGTTGCCAGCTATGTATGAACCAGCGCCTGAGAATTGAGCAAATGTAATAGCTGTAGAGCCAAGCGTTCCACCAGCATCAACCGTGCAGACATGACCAGTGTCAGCGTTAATGGTTCCAGTTTCAACAAAGACAAATGCGCTAACTAATTTAGCAAAGGTGTCAGCATCTGTTGATCTTGTCCAAGCTCCAGCCGCTACAAGGTAAATACCGTTTGTGGATGTAGTTGTCTGGTTTTTAACAAGGACGCGGTCACCAGCGACAACTGAAATGCCGTCAATTGTTTGCGGAGCCGAAAGCGTAATGTTGGCAGTAGTCGCTGCAACCACAGATGCTTTAACATCTAGGCCCTGGGCTACACTATCAACATAGTTCTTAGTTGCAGCATCAGTTGATGAGCTAGGCTCTCCAAGGTTTGTTATGCGCTGAGAGTTAAAAGAATAGGAAGATGTGGGTACACCAATATCGTTCAGAATTGCAGAAGATGCTGCCGTGACCAATCCCTTGGCGTTGACGGTTAGCTTAGTAAATGTGCCTACATTGGAATTAACTGTTGCAAAGGTTAGGGCTGCACTGACGTTGGCAGAGCCATTAAAGCTGCTTAGGGTAGCAGTCGCATCACCAGTAAGGGATAAGTCCCTTGCAGTAGCAAGGGTTGTAGCAGTAGCGGCATTGCCGTTTATCGACCCAGCAATAGTGCTAGAAAAGGTCTTAATACCAGCAACGGTTTGAGCGCCTGTAAGTCCAACATAAGCGCCAGCGCCGCCAATGGCTTGGATTGTTGTCGCTGATCCGCCAGCGCCAGCAGAACCCTTACCATAGTAAAGTACATCATCTACTTCGTTATAGGCTAATTCAGCATTTTCTAAGCTAGTAGGCGCTCCAGAAGCGCCAGTTGCTCTACGTTTAATTCTCAGTGTATTAGCCATTAGAAGTTTCCTCCGTCAACAAGATTTTCGCGAGTTTGGTTTTGCCACTTACTGACCGAAGATTTGTAGCATAAAACATTACCATCAGCAATATTTAATAAATCTACATCAGACAATTGAGCTAATGTAGTCGGGCTTGCTGTTATTTGTGTAGTTGCATCTGGGAATTTAAACCCGCCAGTAGTGCTTTCTACAATTCCAGTAGCTGTTAGCTTACCAGTTTTACTGATATTAAATTTAGAACTTGCACCTATCTGGAGATCAAGCAACTTTGAACCAGCCGCACTTGTGGTGTCGGTGACGTTCAACTTAATGCCGTTGAACGAAGTACCACCATTGTTCCAAGTGTCAGCTAGGTCGTAAATAAATGCCATTGGTATCCCCTTCGCGCCACATGTTTAGCACTTTATAGCTTAGATGCCAACCGTATTACTTGTTGGGCTTGGGGTATTGATCTTTTACAGCTAGGATTTTTTGCCGCATGGATTCAGCGGCATCGCCACCTTTCCAGATAGCATCCAACTGATCCCCAATCTCAGGATAGTCTTCTTTGCGCCGTTTGGCATAATCGTCGGTAAATTTAAGGCGCATATTGAACCTCGAAAGTTTTAGTTAGGTACGGGAAGCAAGTGACGGTGACAAAGTATGTGCCAGGGAATGAAAACTCTAACTCTGCTGTGCCATCATCAACTATGACAGATTGATCCCCAAAGGATACTGCTGCGCCAACTGGAACGTTTTCAATTACAGTGCCGTTTAAAGTGGCAGGGTTGCTAGGTCGTTCCGCAAGTTCGCCGTCCAAAACATAGGGATTGACTATGCTTTCATCTACATCAATCGCCTGTTCACCTGTCTGCGTATTCAAGGCCACAGCTTCAGGATCACTGCTAGAAAAGGATCGCACAACCTCGCCACTCTGTTCATTATAGAAATAAACTTTTATCACTTCTTTATCTCCTGAACGCTCAAGGTAACTGGCGAGTAACCAGTAAGGTTTACGGCAAAGGGTCCATACTGGTTATCAAACTTAATGTTATAAAGATAATACCCAGGCGATAGCCCAGTATCAATAAAGTCTATAACCAAAGGAATTGATGTAGTAAACGTGCCGTTTCCGGCAGAGCCTACAACACTAGCTATAATTGCGCCGCTCCCACCCGACCTGTCTAAGAGCGCGTAGCAAATCATATTTGAACTTGATGGAATAGCAGTCATTCTAACAAATAGGTTTGATTCGACGCCGCCAAGTTTAGTAAAGCCGACCTGTAGAATGTTTCCAGATGTTGTAAATGCAGGAATTGTAATTGCAGTCGTAGTTGTCGCAGCCGAAAGCGAGCTAACTGCAAAGTTACCAATCTTTAAAGTACTAACCTGAAGATCACCAATCTTAGCGGTCTGGATCACGCCGTCAGCTATATTTGCAGAAAAGGCAACGATTTCGTTTGTGCTGACCTTTGCCGACGTTATTGCACCCGCCAATATTTTATCAGCAGTGATCGCGTCAGTTGCAATTTGAGTGGCAGTAATTGTGCTGGCAGCAATCTCTGAGGCTGTAATTGTGTTAGCTACAATGTTACCCGCCGCAATTGTTCCTGCCGCTATTTTTGCGCCAGTTATGGTTGCCGCTGCAATCTCATTGGCAGTAATAGTGCTGGCCGCAATATCAGAGGCAGTAATTGTGTTGGCAGCGATTTCATTAGTTGTGATGGCCCCAGCCGCTATTTTAGCTGCCGTTATGGTATTAGCTGCAATTTCATCTGCCGTTATGGCGTTTGCTACAATCTTTGCAGATGTAATTGCATCGTCAGCAATTTGAATAGTTGCAATTTGCCCAGTTACTTTTGCCGCCGCGATAGCCGCCAATTGGCTGTCAGAAAGAGTTCCTGTAACTTTTGCAGCCGCCACTGCCGCAATCTGCGCATCAGCCAAGGTTCCGCTAATATCAACCGCAGGAACAGCAGATGTCCACGCA
>Ga0181364_1000083_pt1 | contig 15392 bp, 24 predicted proteins | sample Fa13NDMM110SN_FD_130108 | JGI IMG/M metagenome (GOLD analysis project Ga0181364, IMG submission 130108) | Freshwater viral communities from Lake Michigan, USA - Fa13.ND.MM110.S.N | ecosystem: Environmental > Aquatic > Freshwater > Lake | place: USA: Michigan | collected 2013-09-24
ATACTACCCAGTGGGGGGCTGGGCGAATCAATTTTTTTTCCGCCCGGCAGAAAACCAAAAAAATTGACCCGGAAAAATCTTCCAGTCTTAGTAGTATAGAATATGTCAAGTAATAACATTCGTGTTGATTGCCCCTTCTGTAAGACAGACCACTTGATTAAGTCGTTCTCAAATCATCTACTATCTCTTCATAAGGAGCAACTGTTTAAGGGTGAGAACAAGAAGGAGTTAGAATCGTTCAGCAACCTACCAAGCAACAGGAAGGATGGTGTCAGTCGCTGGTTTGACCCTATTGAACTCAACTACAAGGAGAAGACCCTCTACTACGTCCCCTGCTGTCAGAAGTTCTACAGTAAGAAACAGATGGCACACAAGTCGCACGTCGGTAAGCCAGACTGTATGAGAGTAGCAGTAGCCAACGCTAAGGAACTACTGGCAGAGATTAACGAACGCTTCTACATCACCAACACCCACTCTGGTAGTGGTGACATCATTAACAACATCACTCAGAACATTACAGTGATTGACATGAGCGGGAACTTGACGGGTATGATTAGGAGTATGACGATTGACTTGGATATTAAGGAGAGGGATAGAGCGACACTCCACAAGGTGAATAACAAACTAAAGAAACTATTGGAAGAGAATAATATTGAGTATGATACTGACGTGTCAGATGTCATCTCAGAGTATGACAGTGACGTATCAACTAAACTAAATCGTTACAACCCAGAGAAGAAGATTCCCAAGAAGTTCAGAGAACCGTTCAAGGAGGTTGATTTGAGTCGTGATGGTCTCAAGTTACGCACCAAGGAACACCATCTGCGTGACTTGGCGGAGAAGGCAGAGGAGGAGAAGTTCAAGAAGGAGCAAGAAGAGTTTGAGCGTCGTGAAGCGATTGGTAATGCTAAGAGTCGTATCAGTGCGTGTAAAGAGAAGATTGAATGGTATGAAGATAAGATTAAACTGTATGAAGGGTTTGGTGAGGCAGGGTGGGAGCGTGACATTAAAGATATGAAACAGAGTATCAAGGAGCGAGAGAAGACGATAGAAGAGTCAGAGAAGGAGATTAGAGAGTTGAGTCGTAGGTAAGGTTGGTAAGGTTGGTAAATTATTTAAAAAACATTCTATAACAAAAATATTTTTTACTGGAAAAGTTTCTGGGAAATATTCTGAACCTTACCTACCTTACCCTTTAAGCCCTCCCCTTAGAAATCAAAAACAACAGGCTTTCTCTCAATCCATATACAACCCATCTTAATAGTATCATCTTTCTTAGCCTTCGTGTTCTTTTTACGACGCTTAAGTTTTGGAGTAAGGGGGTTGTATGGCTCGGGTGCTGGAGGGTCTAAAGGCGGGTTCATTCTATAAAGATGTATTATTATTTTTATTCTCTATCCACCTCAATCTTATTGTTTTCTAATCTCGCAGATATTTTACCCATTCTATTTTCAATAACAAAAGCAATCAAACTACCGTCTGAGTCCTTTGTAAGTTTAATATCTTTAAAAGGATAATCTTTCTGTTTCATCAAATCATTATAGTATTCAAGAAACCGCTTCTTTGCGTATTCTGTCTGTCTCTTCTCTCGCATTTCAGGTGTCTTTTCTTTTTTCAGTTCTTCTTTCTTTGCCTTATCATACGCTTTCTTCTCTTCGTCTGTCATTCTGCTACGTTTATGATGTTCTACTATCTTCTCTGATACGGTTGCTTTATCACGATAATCATTAATATACCCTTCATATATTGTTGGGTATATTCTCATAAGATGATTACCTTCAGCGTTTCTAATAGCATCAGAAAATATCTTCTTTGCTTCATCCGTTAGACCTTCTGCTTTCATCATCAATTCAGCATGTTTCTTATCATGTTTATCTCGTGTATCCTTTTCATCTTTATGAAAAGTATAGTTTATAGTCTTATCATTAGTATATACAAGCCACATTTTCTGTCTTACAAAATATTTTAACATTATCACATCTTTACCTTTCTGAAATACCATCACTTGTGGTATATCACTCTCTTCATAATTCCAACCACGTTTATATTTATAATCTTTGAGATACTCTTCTTTAATCTCATCAAACTCTTTATTCCTTTTATCAGTCACACTTTTTGTCTTACTCTGCTGTATATCATAATAAGAATAGTCAGGTTTATCATACCCTAATCTATCATACTCATCTTGACCTATCTTAGCGATTATCTGTTCTTTTCGTTTTGCTGATGCCATTTCTTTCAATACGTTAAATACTTTCTCTTTAGTGGCAATAGCCTTAGATTCTAAAAAACTGGTTACCTTTCTCTCTTGCTCTGGTGTCAGTTGGTTGAACTCCTTCTTTAACTCTTCTAACTTACCTTTGGCTTCCTTGACTTGTTTGCTACGCTTGAACGCCGTCTGTATCTTGGTCGCTGACTTCTCTTTCGTCTTCAATTCCTTCTTCTCCTTCTTCTCACCTTTCTTCTCCTCCAACTCTTTTATTAATTTATGATGTTTCTGAATCTCTTGTGCTACGCTCATCATCTCATCAGGACGACTGGTCGCTAAATATTTTGTTAGTCGTTTGAGTTCTGCCTTAGCATCTTTTAATTTAGTAGGTGCTGGTGCTGTTGCTGGTGCCGGAGCGGGTGTGGGTGCTGGTGCTGGTGCCGGAGCGGGTGCTGGTGCTGGTGCTGGTGCTGGTGCTGGTGCTGGTGCTGGAGCAGTCTTATTGACCTCTTGCGGTGGAAGGTCTTTATGAACCTTATGAACTAACTGTTTTAGTGTAAGATATTCTGCCTCAAACTCTGCGGAACCTTTCCCAATACCTCTCTTCTTTAGTAGTGCTTCACTTATATGACGAGCGTGATTCGTTATTTCCTGTCCGTTAAACTTCCTCCGATTCTTATCCTTTAGTTTCTGTATGAGAATTGCTCTTACCTCTGCTTCCATCCTATATTATTATATAATATTTTATTCGGTGTCAGAAATCTCACTCAACATTTTCATGAGTTGAGCCTTTGACATCCCAGTCGCTTTGGGGGTGGCGGGGGTTCCCCTCTTACGAAGAACATTTTTTACTTCAGAAGGAGTGGAACGACTGACGGTTTCAGATGTAGCCTGTTTAGAAGGCTTGGTCGGGAACTCACTCTCTCGTGCCTCTTGTATCGTCTCTACAGCACTATCCTTACGAGGTGTAGGACGTTGTGGGTTCTGTCTGGAGGCTGGGACTGTTTCCACTCGGTTCTTCAGGCGTTCAATCTCCGCAGAAATATCTACCGCCTTCATCTTGCTAATAGGCTTCGTTCCTTCAGCCTTCCGTAGTTCTCTTAACTGGTCTTCAAGTTCTTTGCGTCCCATCTTATACTTAGAGTGTAGGAAATTAATTCCGGGAAAAACGCTTACTCTGGTAAGAGACCTTGTCTGGGGATGTAAGTTGCCCTTAGTTGTCCTAACCCAAAGTTCATAACGTAGGAGTGAGCGGAGTAGTCTGTATAAGTTATAAATCTTGTATTCGTATTCATACTACTAACATATATTTCAGAACTGAAAGTGTTTAGCGTTGATACATTATTCCTATTCATAAAAGGGAGACTACTAAAACCATCTTCTACAGAGAATGTTGATGCGTATAGTCCTCTTGATAGTGAAAAGAACCCGTGAGGTTCAGCACCAGTTCCACCAGATGCTTTTGATAAACTATTCTTACCTGATACTAAATAAGTGCCGATATGAGGGAAGGTGATATTACTATATAACACTTGAGGCACTACAGCGTCAGTTCCATTAAATCTGAAGGTGGAGGCAGAGTTAAGAACACCAAACGTAGAGGTGTAAGGATATAACTTTCTATTGATAGTGCTTACCATTAAGTTCTGCGTTGATAGAGTTCCTAACACTCTTATCGTTGAGTTGATACTATCACCACTTGCTGTATTGGCTCTTAATGTCTGAACGTTAATAGTGTTGAACCATCCACCCCAACTATTATTAGGTGCGTTGCCTATATTTTGACCTCCGTTAGGTAGTAGTGTAGCACAATAGATTGCTGGACCCGCAACAGGACCAGCACCAGCCAAGAACTGCGTTGTTAAAGTATTAGTTGAGAGAATACCATTTACTCTTACTACGTTGCTTAACTGTCCCGCTACAGTATCAGGTTGTATAACACTTGTAAAGGTGCTTCTAAAGTGTCCCGCACTATAGAACCCACCACCAGCAGTATTAGGACCGTATCCAACAAAAGCACTCGCAGAAGTAGGAAAGAGATTGTTAGTGAATGTATTTGCTTGATTACCAGTATTACCAATCAATCTATCTGTTGCTACTGTTGTTGCTCTTACTGTATTAGCGTTTATAGATGATACTCCTAACTGGAGTGTAGAAGTCAGACCAGCAAATAATCTACCAGACGATAGATTGTTAGTGCTGATGTTAGAAGCAGATAGTCGGAAGATATTAGATGCGTCATTCCCTAAAAAGTTAAGAGTGTTATTGATATTGATAGGGAACGTTCCAAACGATAAAGGATTACCTAAGGCTTCAGTATAGACTTCCGAAGCATATACGCTCGTCGTTGATATAAGATTGGTTGATAAAGACCTTGCTCTTATATCATCTAAATCAAAAATACTATTACTACCAAAGTTAAGAGCGTTATTAACTAATATAGGTGTAGGAGTTATAGGATTAAAATTACCTATACTATCAGTATATAACTCTTTAGTATTTACAATAAAAGATGATACGTTAGATGCGTTTATATTATCAGTAAATATTGTAGAAGTGAATAAAGCGTTATTAATAGTAGTAAAAGAAGCATCTAAGGCTATTTGAAAACCTGCGATTATACCTAGTGTGCTGGTTGCTTGTAATAATCCACTACCAAAAGTCAATATATTGATAGAACTAAATCCTACGATATTCATCCCAGCATCATTAGCACAAGTAATAAAACCTTCTGGAGCATCTGGAGCATCTGGTTTATAGAACTGTATATTAGGATTATCTCCTTTCATTAGAATAGTATTAGCGGTAATAGTGCTGGAGTTGATATTATAAGAACCTGATATAGTAGAAGCGGTAATAGCACCGACGTTAATATAGGATCGTCTATCGCCTTGTATATAACTTACGATAGGTGGTGGTGTTATATTAGGAACCCAGATGAACGAACCAGCGTTATTGAATGCGAAGAACACCCAGTTGGGAGATAGATGTGGTTCAATATTGTTATTATCAAATGATATACACTTATACGATTCACTGGTTGTTGGGTCTGTTCTGATAGTATTAGGATAGTATTCAACATCAATCTCCCAGAGAGGTATTGTAGCAGAAGGGGTATTATTGAAACTGGTAGTTAGAGAGGTGAATAGTGTGCTGTCGTATTCTACTTGAAAGAGAGAAGGGTAGTTAGTATTGTAGTCAAATAGTGGAGCAATAACATTCCCATCAAGATTGATACTTCTAACGTTCGCCAATTCTACACCTCTTCCAGTGCCTCCACCGTTGATACGCAGATTAGCAGATCCTCCAAACGCTGGGAAGATATTACCAACCAGTATATCTGTAAAGTCGTTTCCCGCACTACTATTAATAAATCTGTTCTCGTCGGTATTATACTCAATCCTATCACCACCAGCCAGAGATAGTATACCGCCTGAAGTTAGAGTAAGAGCCCCCCCTGCCGTTATTAGAACCGCACTACCAGACGTTAGAGTGATAGGTAAGATAGGAGTAGTGAGGGTTATACCAAGAAGAGGTAGTAGTTCTAATCTGATAGTATCAATACCTCCTACAGGTTGTGTGCCTAACGTAATCCCGTGGATTGTTCCACCACCTGATAAGGTTACTCCACCAGTTACTGATAGAGCGTTGAACCCCGCAAGTTTATTAACACCATTTACTTCTATTAGACCGTTGCTATTGGCTATACCTACACTATTTCGTTCTGTAGAATTAACAATCGCACCATTTATAATACCTATATTACCAACGTTCCCAGTATAAATACCACCACCAGCAGTGTTGTCGGCTTCAGCAATAACATTTCGGATATACAAGTCTCTGAAGTCTTTAATATCATACTGCTTTCTGGGGAAGAGTAGTGGGAAGAACGGGTCTGGTGGTATTAGTTCAGCAGTAACAGTAGATTGGGCTTTAAAGAACGACCATCTGGACGCATCAAATTGTGATATAGTTGAGTTGTTGATGCTACTAATGAACGCAGTCCCAGCGTTTAGATTAGTGGTGCTGATTGTGCTGAAGAAGCCAGTATCAGCGGATATAGAACTGGTAAAGACACCAGTTTGAGCGGTGATAGAACTGGTGAGGATACTATTGGCGAAAAGAGAACTGGTAAAGACACCAGTTTGAGCGGTGATAGAACTGGTGAGGATACTATTGGTGAAAAGAGAACTTATAAAACCGTTTTGTGATGTAAAGTTTTCAGACGTGATACTACCCGTTGATATAGAATTAGTTGTTAAAGAACTGATACTACCTGTTAAACTGCTGATGTTATTAACCAATACAGAACCAGTTGATATACTATTAACAAAGAGTTTGTCGTAGGTTCCGGTATTAGCGGTAATCGTAGAGGTGTTGATTACTTTAGCATCAACTAACAAGAAGAAGTATCTCTCTTGATTAACATTTGTTTGATTTGGTAATAGGGACATCTACAATATATTTATAATATAATTTAAGCAAAAACGTTGCTTAAGACAGTTGCTGGTATAGCAGAAGCAGTTGTTGGTAGTTCAATTACACTAATATTATTGACCTGTAGGGTAGTATTACTATTGGTTGTAACACCAGTTTGATTAGCGACCCCAATATAGAATTGGGCTGTCTCATCATTAATAGTTTCTACGTTTAGAGTTAGATTGAACTCATTTACACCAGCAGAAGCGTTAGAAGGAGCATATATATTGGCTTGTCTTGCTTGTGCGAAAAGATTTGAGGAGTTTTTATACTGAAGAGATACAATAATAGGACCATTAACAGAGGTGTAGGAATCCCAATCGGGGTCAAGGAAACCGTTTACTGTAACTTGGTAAGGCATACCATCCCTAATAGGAGTAGTAGCACTATTAATTAAAAACACGTTAGAAGTGTTCGCACCACTTGTAATGATAAGATTTGAAGCACTGGCGGTGGCTCCGAAATAGTTAGAGTTCGCTGTCGGAGGTGTAAGTAGTGTTGTTCTACCAGCAAAGAAAGCAGAGGTTTCGTTGGCTAAAGTCTGATTGGCGAGTAGAGACATCTTATAATATATAAAAAGATTTTAATTTTACTATACTTCTATCCCACCACTTGATAGTCTTAAGAAGTATGTGTCTTGAAAGGTGTAGTTGGCTGTAAAGGCTTGATTAGTGTTATTAACAAGACTAATAGTAAAGACTGAGTAATCACTACCAGTATTGGCTATAAAAGGTGGTAGTGTAAGAGTAGTGTTAGTAATCCCATCACTTGCTACAATAGGTGCTCTTGAAAGAAAAGAATCTGAACCGTTAGAGAATTGAAGAATAACATCTATTAATCCAAAAAAACCTGGTGATGACCCAGTAATATCAGATAATTGTATTAGAGAGTAGAAAGTAAAGTTGTCTTCTGGTAGATACTGGTCTGGTATAGGGAAAGACGCAATCGTAGTAGTGCTTCCTACATCAAACTCTACTGGGGCTGGTGATGCGTCTAATACGTATCTTATAATTGGTGCCGTATTACCACCACCAGTTCCAGCAAAAAAGTTAGTAGTAGTATTTACAGCAGTCTGATTGGTTAGTAAAGACATTCTACTAAATCAAATATTTTATTTTATATAATAATCTTTTTACCCTTGAAGTTTTACCAGTGTTTCCTCCAAAGGTAAGGTTGGTAAGGTTCCTAAAAAAATCCAAAAAGTTTCTGGAAATAAAAAAAATTATTCTGGAGAAGTTTCTGGGAAATATTCTGAACCTTACCAACCTTACCTTGGGTAGAAGTGTGGCAAATATTCAAGGTTGTTCTAATCAATATCTATTTTACAACGTTGAATTGTGCTGTTGAGACAATCAATAAATATGAAATGGTGGTCTTGTGTCATCTTATTATACCAAGCAATCTTCTGCTCGTAGTTCCAAGACACCGGTAAGTAACCTCTTAAGAAACCTTTAATTGTCTTCTCTATCGTTTCAGTATTGTTTAACTTGAATAACATAACAAAATTAATATTACTACGGGTAGTAGGGTTCAACATACTCATATTCTGAACGCAACCTATAAACGATAGACCACTATTACGATATATAGTAGCAAGTTTCATTAACTCTTTATCATTTTTAATCAGCGGACAGTCATCTACAATAGTTAAGAAGGGGTAGTGATTGTTAGTCTCTTTGTTAATAGCATACATGTCGTGAATTAATACTGGGTCAAAGGCTCCCGACTTGGCTATAAGGGGGTAGTTCATATCCTTGTAAGCGTGAGCGTGGATGCTCTGCGAAAACAGAACGCCGACGTGTTTAGAGAAGTAAGTATCTAATACGTGTTTTAGAGCAGTAGATTTACCACTACGAGTAGAACCTACCATAATAATAGAGCATCCACCAGTCTCAACTGGGGGCATATTGAGTATAAATGGTCGGTCAGGTATTTTTACCTTGGAATGTTTATCTTCGGAATCCATCTATATAATATTATTATAAATAATATATAGATGAGGAACGAACAGTTAAAAGAGTTTATGAACTCGGGCAGAACACTTATATCAGACACGAAGACACCACGACAGATAAAACCAAAGGAACGAGCAAAACCTGACGAGATTGGTGACCCGCACAAGATGTTTGTTAGGCAGACCATTCAGAATAAGCCGAAGAAGTTAGAGTTGGTAGAAGAGTTCAAGAAGTTTATTAAGATTGAAGAAGCAAAGTTATAGTTATACTGGAGCACCTACAGTATACATAAACTTACCAGCGTAAGGAACTTGAGACATGTGTCTGCCGGGGACTTTAGAAGCGTTCTTACCGAGAATACAGTTCTCAGTCTTGAGCCCGGATGGGTTCATCAGAGCACTCTTCTTAACCGCAACACCACTTTTAGTATCCTTCATTAAACCACCGAGCGAACGAATGAATGGCTCATACGTTGTCTTACCAATCACGTTAAATACTGTTGGGCGTGGAGCACCTTTTCCAGCCATCTCGTAACGCATACTATTGTTCTTCATATACGGCAAGTCGGACATTCTATACTTACAGTTTATATTTTATTTTGTAAAATAAAATGTTTTCATATAGTATAATGGATTCTCACGACCTCATCAGACCCGGCTCGTCTCTTGACTTATACTACTACGACGCTGACACCTCCAAGAAACAAGCGTTCCCCGTTACGTTCAACACTCGCTATATTCAGAACTTCCAGAACTTAACTGGGGGGTCTCAGGTATTTACGATTCCCCCTACGAACGGAATCAGTGACGTGTTAATAAGTATGGCTTACAATAACACTGGTTCCTCTCCCGGTGCTATTGCTCTGCCTCGTGCGTGGGGGTATGCTCTTATCAACAGAGTATCATTCCGCTACGGTGGCTCCAGTCAGTATTTTTTAACTGGCGACCAGTTGCTCCAACTCGCTCTCCGAGCCCAGCCTTCCCAGACATCCGCTGATGCCATCCTCACACTCGGAGGCAACTACGCTACTGGTGCTGACCTCGTGGGTATTGAGAACGCAACAGTAGTGCTTACACTCCCCCACAATTGGCCTTCTGGTTGCGGTAAGAAGAACCCCTTTCCAAGCGACCTTTTGACACAACAGATACAAATTACCGTTGAACTGAATGCTCCTAACAGCATCTGGACTAACCAGACTGGCTCTGCCCTCCCCTCCTTCTGCTCTACCCTCTCATCCGGTAGTTTCCAGGTCGCTCAACTGATGCTTAACAACCAAGGCGACTGCCTCGCCCGTCGCCACGACATGTCAGTTTCCGCCTACGCCTTCCCAGCGGAGTTCGCCCAGCAGATTGTGCGTGTGCCTTTAATATCGTCAGCAAACAGTCAGTCGGTGGTTTTAACTGGCTTTAGAGCAGGCGGTTTAAAGACCATCCAGTTCTGGCTCACTCGTGGTGCGGATACATCTTCTACCACAACTGGCTACAACCCTTTCAGATGGTATTTACCCTCATCACTTACCGTTCAATACGCCGGTCAGGTGTATAGCCGTTTTGAAAACGGTTCCTCATCCCTCTGGGGCTTAGTGAACGGTGCTAAGCCTCCCGCCGTTAATAACGTCGTAGTCACTGGTGCTGGTTCAGCGATTACAACCACTTCCGAACTCTCCAACTGGGTAGATGCTCCTTTCGCCCAGCCTCTTGTAGATGAGGACAGCCACAACATCCTCATCAACGGTATGGCGATTACGAATGGCGTGATAAATGTAGATATTACAACACCTTCCGCCCAGTCCGATTGGGTGCTAAACTGCTCTTACATTTACAATACTACAATTCTATTTTCGCAGGGCACGTGCGATTTAATTTTTTGAGTTTATGATACTAATATCGTCATAAAAAATAAAAACTTGTTTTTAAGGAAAAAACATCTAATCTTTTAAATAATATACATATAGAATGGACGCACTACAATCCCGAATCCAAGAGGCAATAGATAGGGACTTGTGTTTTGACTTGGAGGTATTGCTTGATGAAGTGAAAGAAGCGACTTTAGCACAATCAACACAACACAAGGAAGAACTCCATCAGTTAGGACAGTTCTATCAACGCTCCTACGACGAAAGGATTACTCAACTCAAAACAATAATCAATACAGAAGTAAATAGTATTAAACAACATCCCACTACTCCGATTGAAGACCTACAAGGGCTATACAAACGGCTGAAGAAGGCGAGTGAAATCCTTGCGACTTTCACAACTGTATTTCATTAGCATATTAATAATATCATATTTCATATGATTATATTAATTTTCATATCACGTTAAGAAATGAGTAAGGGGGTTATACCTCAGACACGAGGAGATTCATATTGAACTCCAGTTCTCCACTTGTTGTAGTATCAACTATATTACCTTCACTATTGTATATTTGGAACTGTAACTGTCCGATAGGTTGGATGTTGTCCCATTTAATCTGTTTAGGAAATGCGATACTACGTCTCTGTATAAAAGGTCTATAACCTTGAAAGATAGGATACCCGTAAGCATCATACTGTCCCTCATTATCCCAAGCCAAATACCATCTGTATAACACATCTCTTACAACTTGTGATGTAGATGCGTCCTTGAGGTCTTGGCAGTAGGTTAAGTTCTGGGAGACAATATCAAAATATTTAGTGTTTAGAATAGCAGGGCATTCTACAAGTTTAGAAGGGGTTTGTGACGTGGCGTTTGCTATATTTAATTGTATCATAAGAGGTGTAGAAACAAAACTATAACTCCCTTGTGAGCCATTACCATATCGTATAAATACACCATCTCCACTTTCCGCTGAGACAATTTCAAATTGTGTTCCAGCACCTATCTCAGTATTTAGTAGTGATACAAATGTATCAAGTAATGATTTGACAGTGTAAAAATCATCTGGTAGAGTAATAATAGTGTTGCCTACACCAAAATCAACTGTAAGTGTATTATTACCATCAACTGCTCTTACATTTGGAATACAATAATCAAATACAACTTCAGTAACCGCAAGACGAGTAAAGAAACCAGTTAAGATGTTAGTTGGTTTATTGATTAAGAAATCAGAGGATGTTCCAGACGCTCTGTCTAAACTATCAATATAGAGATTTGCCGTAGATGGGAAACGAATCGGTATACCTTTTTCGCTCGGAACAAACTCAGTCATACTATACTAAATAGATATATTTTATTTTAAAGATTAAATCGCTTCTTATAGTTCCGTATGCCTTGTGCTCTTGTAGTAGCCGACCACAACACATACCTACTTAAAGCACCCGCAGAGTCTGCCTTGTCCCACGATTCGTTATTACGGTGTCTATTTAAGTATCGCTCCATCTGTTCTTTATCTTTTGTGATAGTGTAATCATCCATACCTTTGGCTCCGAAGTGTATAGTCTTAGTGCGTCCAGTATCAGTTTCAAAGACCGCCATCATCTTCTTCTCGGGCTTATCACTCTCAACAATCTTTATTAACTTCATCTATATATACTGGGGAACATACTTTGTATCTTTGCCTGACGTAACATCTTCTCCTTAGCACCAACGTCAGGATTAGTAAATGATTTACCTTCTTTACGAGCGTTATATATCATCTTCATCTTGTAGGCAGACACGTCAAGAGGGTCAATCAGTTTAACAACCTTGGTAGTATCAATCACCTTGTAGTCTCTCATCTTCTATACTTATAAAATATATTTTAATTAGATGGATTTGAATAACGCTTACGCAAATGGTGGAATAACCGCATCCGTAGTATTTGCTGGTGGTTTATTATATAGGTTCTATAAGTCAGTAAACGGTAAGAGATGTCGTAGCAAGTGTTGTGGTTATGACCTCGGAGAAACAGATTTCAAAGTAGATGACATGCCTCCGACACCACCGCAAGAAAACTTTACAGTTAATAATCCTCTTCCTCATCCGACTCAACAATTACATCCTCCGCACTCTTAAAGAGTTTGATTTGTGTTTCTAACTTGTAGATATGATTGAGTATCAGCGTCAAGAAGTTAGTAAGGGTATTAATCTGTTGTTGTATCTCGGGTAGTTCCATTCTAATAGATTATTTTTTAATTAAATGAGAGGCATCTACCTTACTGGCTTTACCCCCCATAACGCCACTGTAGATTCGGGCACGACCCCACTGCTGGGGAGATGTTACTTGTGGTCTCACACTCTGAGGGTTAGAGAAGTAAGCACCCTCCCCTTTGGACTGAATAATTTCAAGTCCTTTCTTAGCGAAGCCTGTCAGTTTTGCTATTTCTACTATAGAGTGTGATGCGTTCGGCTCAAACCCATACTTCTTATTAAACTTCATACGGTAAGTCTCAACCATTCTAATAGGTATTTATTTTTTACGCTTCTTCTTATCGGGAGAGTGTTCTATCATTTGTAATAGTCTCATCTGACGCTCTGCTTTCTCCATACTAATAGGTTCATTACTGTAATGATGACCCTTAGTATCTACGACTATCGCTTTGTCTTTCCAGTGTTCCAGACTGTATGGCATCCTTCTTATCAACCGCAACATTTTTATTTTTGATAAGTTCTATTATCAACTCATCATCTTTAATAACATATGATTTTACTTTGAACTGTTCTATTGACTGTAAAGGTATTCTAATAGTTGCTCTGTTATACATCCGGAGTATCCGACAGCAAGGGTTAGAACTTACTATCATCCTAATTGAATGAAAGAGTAAATCCGTCTTTAGTTACAACGAACTCGGAGAACGGTTGGACTTGCTCTAAAGAGTATTGATACTTCTTTAATAACTTCTTGGCTTGATACTTGTTTGGGTGACTGCGTAAGGGGGTTATACCACTCTCTGAGTTCTGCGTCAAGGATTTGAGTGGGTTCTCGGATTGTATGATACTATAATAGTGCTTTAACTTTTTACGTAGCATTCGCTCAAGATTTTGTAGTTTGTATTCTGGTAGTGATTTGTGTTCCTTTGGTGGCTTAGGTTCTTTATTTTCTCGTTCTCTCTTCTTGACATATAACCTATCTCTATTCTTCTGAAAGTAGTTCTTCTGATACTCTTTGATGCTTTCAGCATGTGTCATATTGTATAGTTGCTGGTATTCTAACCTATCTTCCTTGTGTGTATTGTAATACTTTTTATGATACGACTTCTTCATCTACTACCGGAATTAGACAACCATTTTTTAAATCAACCTCACCGACATACTCCCACTCTTCCGCATCAATAAAAAAGTGTTCTTGATACTCGTTGAACGGTGGATACTCTCTCCGGAACTTACTGAAAAGTTCTTTGTTGTAGTTCAACTTCCAGAGAGTGCTGTCACCCGTCCAGTAGTAGTAGAAGACAGTCGGGGCTACTTCCCTATCTGCTTTAGTGGCTTTGATGACTGGGAGTAGCCAAGTAGAATAAGTATTTGAATGACCTACTCGGGACTTTAGTTCTACGTTAAGGTTAGGGTTCTTGAAATCAATACAGTCGTATCGTGCTTCTGTTTTAATAAAAGTTAGATTGTGTAAGGTCTCTAAGATAGGTTTGAGTTGCTCTTCTTTCTTCCAGCCAAAGGTGTGTCTCGCAGTAATAGCCATCTACCGTAGGGATGGAAATATATTCAAGGTTAAGAACGCATTTTTATTCAAGGTAAGGTTGGTAAGGTTCATAAAATATTCTAAAAAGTTTCTGGAAATAAAAAAAATTATTCTGGAAAAGTTTCTTAAAAAAATTACGAACCTTACCAACCTTACCTTGGGTAGAAGACTGGTAAAACTTCAAGGCTACGGATTATTTAAACTATTATTATATTATCTATTAGTATAATGAGTAAGGTAGATATATATGCGTCACACTTAGGTAATGCCACCAGAGGACTTGGTAATATAATTGTTTTAGAAGCAGAGATGAAACTATTAGAACTAAAGATTACTGACTTTGAGAACCTTATCAAAGAGAACGAGAGGATACTTGGTGATGATATTGGAGAGAAAACAAAAAATATGTTGAAGTTAAGTAATAATGAATATGAGTTGCGTATTTTAGAATTACAGACGAAGATTAAGTTAAACAGTATTTCAATTACACGTATTAAGATGATTAGGGGTTAGTTACTCTGCCTCTCCATTCATATGAACGACAGGTGATGGTGTCTTGAATAGAATATACCTACACGCATAATAGATTGGAATATCATCCATCAGATTACTCCACGCCTCTCCCTGCTCTTTATACAGTCTATCAACATCCTCTTTCTTGATGTCCTTGATAGACTTCCACACTTGTGGGAAGATGTGTGTTGCTTCCTTCTTACTCATACCATCAATCAACTTTACATACTTATCCATCTTTATCTTGACAATAACATCAGGTAGGAACACATCCTTACCTGACAAGTAGATGTCCCGCCCTTTGTAGGCATCATCATCAACCTCTACACCGTCACCAAACTTAAGAGGAATCCTAATACGCCCACTCTGTGCGTAACCGAGAACCGTCTGACCGGGAACAGGCTTCTTGAAGGACGACATCTTAAACAACTTTTTGAACTACAAGATTTCTGGCGACCGACGCGTCAATTTTTTTTGGCTGGTGGCGGGTCGGAAAAAAAATTGAACCGCCGACCCCCCTGACGGTCTGTATCACAAAAAATGCCACCTCAACCGACTATTGAGTCACTAACGCAGAAGTTGAACTGGGCGAACAAGCGAGTATCATATGCTTGGGCTAAGGTGTATGAGACTGCTAATGAGCG
>Ga0181364_1000085_pt1 | contig 15354 bp, 16 predicted proteins | sample Fa13NDMM110SN_FD_130108 | JGI IMG/M metagenome (GOLD analysis project Ga0181364, IMG submission 130108) | Freshwater viral communities from Lake Michigan, USA - Fa13.ND.MM110.S.N | ecosystem: Environmental > Aquatic > Freshwater > Lake | place: USA: Michigan | collected 2013-09-24
CTTTGCCCTGCTATAATCTGTTGAATAATGTACCATTATATATATTTGAATTGCTTATTTTCTTTAAATCAGTTTCATCGTAAATACTTAAACATTAAATTAAGGATTAATTGTATTTAATTGGTTTACAGGTAAATAGTAAATATACAGCATATAATTATTATTTGCGGGTTTGAAACATTCCAGTTTCCATTCCTAATTTTACAGCGTATTTCTCTGCTTTCTTCTGGTTGCGGACAGTCCAAGTTCCTCCGTCGCCTTGTTTTACAAAATCGTTGAATGTCTGGAAGTCTTCGTTGCCGAAAATCCACACCGTAATGCCTCCGCAGTCCGTATCAATTCCTAGCGACCCGAAGCGTAGAGTGCCTCCGTAAATGTGGCAGTTTGCGATGGCGTTATACATGCAGTCGTTCTTAACATTCTTGCGGAATATCGTTGCGTTGATTTCATCGCCTCCCAGGTCATTCACCAGTGTCCTCGCCTTCTTAATCATCACTGCAGTTGTGATGGCGTTTTTGCACGGGTAGTATTTGAGCGTCTTGTTTTTTATCTTCATTACACTACGGCACTTGTCGTAAGTATCAAACCAGTCGTCGATAATTTTGCCGTCGGGCATCTCACACCAGAAGTGCCCGTTCAATCCGTAGTTGCCCCACATTGCCGACCCGTTAATCAATACATCTAATATCTTCTCGGCATTCTCTAACCGTTTGATTATTTCAATCGTAGAGCGTGGTAATCCAGTTAATTGTTCTAGGGTGGGTGGAGTAGTCATTCTTTATTTCAATCGTGTTTTGTCTTTAAATCAATTTCGTAGTAAGGTTTGCCCGTGGGTTTAATATATGGTTTGTTGTGTTGTTCTTACCTTTGCGACTGAATTAAAAAGGCGTTCAATTTTTTACAAAATATAATATAATTATTTATTTACAAGCATGCAGGTTTAGGTTTAGAAATATAATTTATAATCCGTCATCGTTGTCTACTTCTTCCATCCACTTCATTCCGTGGTAATATCTTTTTCCTCCGCCTTCGTTGGTTTCCGTCGTGCCGAGTCCGAACTTGCCCATTATTTCTCTGTGCCATTTTGTAGGGGTCATCTTTTCTGGGTGTGTTCCGAGTTGTTGGCAGTATGAGTTGTACCCCTCTATTATTGATTTCTGGTCTAGTCTTGTATGTTGTCTTCCTGGGATGCTGGTATTATCGTATTCGCATCTCTCTATCCTTGCCTTGATAAAATCGTTGAATGAGTCTGCGACATTATCTTCCGTGTAATCCTGTACCGCTGTCTGCATCTCGTCGGTAATATTGAACTTTTCTCGGATTACTCCTTGGCGGATAATGTATGTTAAAATCTGTGACCGCTTGGATAATATCTCCGCTTCCGTGTCGGTGTTATTTTCAAACTCGGCGTTGAATGGTATGATGATTAACCGCTTAAAGAATGCGGACTGTTCCTTCGGGTTTTTTATTTTCATACTCGGCATATCATTCGTGATTGCGAATAAGTTGGCGGTCGGTCTGATTGTCCGCTCCGTTTCTCGCATCCCTCTTAATGATATGTCGTCGCCACCCGATACTTCCTTCATCATTTTTACATTCATCTTTTCTTTATTATCAAACTCGCTAGTCATCGCCATTCTGCAGGTTTCCAGTTTTTCCACCTCCGTGTTTAATGCGGATGACTGCCGACTATCTTGCACGATAATCTTTTTACTGATGGTGTCGGTTGCCCCCGTGAATGTCCGTTTTAATGTCTTCAATAATACCGACTTTCCGTTAGACCCCTTTACTCCCAGCAGGAAGAATATATGTCTAACCACTCGACCGCTTAATGATGTCTTGAATATATCCAGCGTGGTCTGCATCGTGTCCGCTCGACCGCAGAATAATGCCAGGAAGTATTTATTACACCATTCTGTGTCCTCCTCCGACATTTGTGTTAAATATGTTGCGTCGCATTCATATGTCCACTTGTCTTTGATTGTTCTGGGTCTGACCTCCAGTGTCTGCATATTGATTACCGAGCGGGGTTGTATCGGCAGTTCATCTTTGCTTCGGTTGAAGTCGTCCAGGAACTTGGGTTTGTAGATTAAATCCGATATTTCCTTGAATACTCGGTCTTTATCTATCGTGCTCTCCATCTTGTCCGCCACATCATCGCATACTCGCTTCCTTTTACTAATTGCGTCGTATCTCGCCTTATCTTCTATCGGGTCAATCGTGTCTAATTCCATCGCCAGTTGGTAGGATTTTGCCCTGAATAATGGCGGTAATTTCTCCGACAGTTTGATGCGGATTTTCACCCCGCCGTCTTTTTCCCACATCAATTCCTCCGTAAAATTGTAGTAGTGTCGTTGTTCTCGGTTCTGGCAGACGTGGACATCTCCGTAAAGTGCTACGAATAATTGTGCCATTCTAAACTCGGTGTATGACTGCAGGATTAAATCCATTATTTCCTCGCCCGACTTCTTCTTCAATTCTCGGTATTGCTTGGCGAACAATTCTCGGTATTTTTCGGGGTTGTCCTCCTTCGCCCAGTAATGAAGCGACCCTGCCTTCAATTTTCTCGGGTCTGCATTGGAGTATAACTCTGCGACTTCGTGTTGCTCCATTCGGGTTATTGGGTCGCCGAATGCGTAAGACCAGTCCACGAAAATCGCCATCCCTGCGTCGCCGATTGCCCCCTTGGTTGCCAGCATTACCTCGACCCAGTTTTGATGCGTCCCTGCCCCGCATCTTTTCTTCACATCCAGGCACTCGTATAATTTGATTATATCTTCGGGGACTGCCGTGTCTAAAAGTTGCATGCGTTCCTCATTTTTTCGGGCGTTTGCTTCTGCTGTCGGGTCTAATAATCGCTGTCCTTCCCGAGTATATTCGCATTCTGTTTTTGGAGCAGTGACTATTACATCGTTGAATATTTCTCGGGGTAGCGGAGCGTTTATCATCGTCCTAACCATCATCCATTCGTTGTCTTGCGGGTCTATTTCGTATTCCAGTTTTTGCACGACCTTGTAGACCCCTGCCGTTGCCGATTTACGACTCCCGATAATCTGCCAGTCCGTCCCCCCCTTCGTGATGCTTTCGTCAATAATATCTTCCACCTCATTCGTCAGCGGGAGTTTATTAAATACATCCTTGATGCTCGTATCGTCGGTTGATTTAATCTTCGCTATTACTCTTTTACGCAGTTCTATCTGGAGTTTGCGTTTGAGTTTTAGGTTAATGATGATGTGGATGCCGTCCTTGGTTTTTGTACCGTTGGGTAAATGTTCGGGGGCATCCTTCGCCATTATATATGCGTTGATTTTCTGACCGCCTTTGAAATCCACCAGTGCTTTTAATTCCTCCATATATCCGCAGACGATGTCCTCTGCATCTTCCATCGTCCATCCCCTTGCAGTCCCGTGGGCGTATTTAAAGTCTAAATCAATCAATATTCGGTCGTCACCGCTCTGTCGCTCCGTCAGCGTCCAGATATTTCCAGCGATTACTGCTTCATTATACACCAGTTCGTAAAATGTTGCTAAATCTTCGCCTTTAATAATATATGTCCCGCCACCGATATGGTTTGCCTCGTCTTTAATACGCTTGTGGGTTATATCGGGGGTGTTTGCCTTGGTGATTTTCACATATTTTTCCTTTAAGAATGCTTGTAGGGTTGCCATCGTTTTAATCTATAATATAGCGTTGTTTTTAAATCAATTTCGGGGTTAATATATTTAATATCAATTTGATGGTTAATCCGTTTCAATTTTTTTTTTAAATACTTCAATTTTCTGTTGCCGTCTAGACACAGGAATATAAAGTCGTTCAATTTTCTGCTTTTTATTTTATTGAAACGGATTTTCTATAAAATAATATTTTCAATTCAATCGCTTACCTGTTTATTATCGCTTTTTTTCAATCGGTCGTTATAAGAGTGGTTGTCTTATTTAATATATGGTTTCTTGTCTGGGTCTTAGGTTTTATCAGTATTTATTTTTTGATGCTCATATAACAAATATAAAAAATGTATTTCAATTTTCTGTATTTCAATTTTCTATTGTGGGGCAATATTAACGATTTCAATAATATATTGATTAGGGATACGGTTAATGAGTTCCCTTAACGCAAGAATGTCGGCGAGATGGTTGCCATATCGTAGTCTATCATTTGCATCTATTTCATCGGGGTGGGTCTTCCTTAAATAACGAGTGCGGTTTGCACGACGGACAGACTCGGGGTCTTCGGTGTATTTCTTTGCCTTGTATTTCTTCATATATTCACGCATGTATGCTCGCTTCTTTTCTTCACGGGTTAGGGTAATAGGTAATGCTTCCATCTTCTGTTTATTATATACTGTAAGATAATCTTTAAATCAGTTTCAGTCTAAATATATTTAATATTAATTTGAGGGTAAATTAACGGTGCTACGATTAAGGAGGGTTAAACATCAATTTAGTCTAAATAGTTTTGTGGTTTTGTGGTTTTGTGGACTTCGGTAATAATTATCTCCTAGGGAACAAAAAAAAAAGAACAGTTGTTTTTTTTAGAAATATTATACAGACGATGTATTTGGAAGTCCACAAAACCACAAAACCACAAAATTATATAAACGAAATTGATGGTAAAGGAACGGTGCTACGCTTAAACACCTGCCTTGGACTTCATCAATTGCCTCTGTGCCTCCCCTATTTTACCTACTGGTGGTGCTATAATATTGAGAGGAGCAAGGACGGCAGGTTCAAAGTAATTAAGGGTGGCATCGAGTACCTTTCTCTCTGCATTTGACTGGACTGGTCTATTCCAAGATGTTTCAAAGGCACGTTTAATATTGCCGAAGAAACCCTTACTTTCACCTCCTTCCATATCACTGTCCGAGTCACTATCACTGCACTCCAAATCACCACCAATCATACGGACTAATCCGCCGACCAATTTGCTCTTCAATCTTGCCTTCTCTTTTGTAAAGTGTATATAATCCCGAACATCCTGGGGGTTAAGTGACTCCTTTAAATCGTCGAGATGATGACTGAGATGGTCGGTGGTTCTGACGTAGTTCTTAAACTCCTTTAAATCATCGGGGTTGAAACCTTTTCCTTCGTAAATCTCACCTTCTTCCAAGTTTCCCCTTCTCTTCTTATCTCTTTCTTCATTTAAACCTTTAAGTGTGTATAGTAAGTGTCCTGCAACATTGTCCGCCCATTCGGCAAGTTCGTATAATTTGTGCGACGGTTCATATTCTCCACTAGCAACTTTATCAATATTGAGGTGTTCTATCATCTGTATAGTAGTGCCTCGTGGTGCGGTCTTTATTCTATTTAATAAAATCTCTTGGATTTCTTGTCGTAAATCCGCTCTGACTTGCGAGGAATATTTATCGGTCTTTTCTCTCAATCTCATTTGTTTCTTTTGTCGTCTAACTATCGGTCGTAGTAATTCCGCTTCTTCTTCTGCAGTTGCTACGGGCATCTGTAGGGACAAAATCGGGGCAACACTCGGCGGTGGTGGAGGTTTTGCGGTCTTAAACATCGCAATATTCTTCTGTGCTTCTCTCTGGTGCTCGAACCACGCCATTTTCTTTTTAGAATAAACGTCAATAGAATGGTCTAATGATTTAATATTTACGGGGTCTAATGTATCATACACTTTTGATTGGGTTGCCTGCTTAATCAGTTTTAAGACTTCGTCTATTTCCTTGCCCGTTTTTGCCTGGTATATTTTCATTTCTATTTCGTGGACTAATGGATGCCATTTTTCACCTGCATCATCGTCTTCCATTCCCATTTGTTCCACCTCGCCTCTTCGCCTCATTTCACGGTCATACGCCTTTCTTCGTTTGCGTACCAGTCTTGCTTCTTCCTCATTCTCCCGTCTAATCTGCTCGGCAGTCACTTCGGGTTCTTTCGGTTTCTTACCCTGTTTTTGTGGTTTAACTGCCTTGGGTGGTTTCGGGGGTAGAGATGCCTTTTTTGCTTTATTGAGTGCCTTGGTTGCCTCTATTTTCGCACGGCGTGCTTCCTCTGGAGTTGCGTATTTCTTGGGTCTACCCTTCACCTTGGGTTCTGTAGGAGGGATGGATGCCTTTGCTTTTTCTACTAAAACCATTTTAATATTTTCAGTATCTACTGCGGACTTTTTGGCGACCTTTTTTATAGCAGTCTTTTCTTTTGCTACTGCGGTGTCGGATTTGGCGGACGCTTTGGTTGCTTTTTGGGTTGCCTTCTTTTCTGCCTTTTTTGCTTCTCGGGTAGCAGTCTTTTCTGCCTTTTTTTCTGCTAATTGTTGGAGTTTCAATTGTTTCCATTCTTCCTTAATTTCAGGTAATGAGCGGACACATGCGGGGGTAATATTGGAGGCGACTGCCTTTTCTTTTACAAACTCGTTAAATGTCCTAGCACCTCCGACTAAACCTTCGGTTCTTTCTCGTTGAGCGATTTTATCCTTCATTATTGTATAATATTCCATTATAAAATAATTTTTCAACAAATACACAAACAAAAGAAATAATACCAACAATCCTTTTTTTCTCTCTCTACTACGCCTAAAAGTGCTTCGGGGTCTTGTTCCGAATTAAGCATCTCTATAATAATCCTATAAAAATCTTTTCGGGATAAACGGTGGTAAATTGGAGTCGCCTTTAATTATTTGTTTCAGTGCTATTTGTTGCCTCAATTGGTCTTTATCTATTTCGTCTGCAGTTAATGGAGTGTCTTTATTCACTCGACGGGTAGGACGGTACACGGGGTAGTCTTTATTTCCTACATCTTTCCAATTTTCTCTGTACCATCGGGTTAATCCTTTCACCTCTTTTTTTCCGCTATATTTCCCGCCTCGGTCTTTATAAGTCTTTACTATCCATCCAGATTTGTATGCACTCGGTTTATCATATTTTTCGTCCGCTTCTTTTTTAACCCTCTCGTATAGGTCTGTATCTAACGGTGTCGGCATTTAGATTAAGTGGATATTTTAATTCACTCTAAAATAAGAAGTTCCACCCGAAACAACAGCAAACCTCGCAACCGACCCTCCGTTTGTAACACTTGGGGCAACTGGAATTGTCGCAATAGGCGTTCCCGCTGGATATTGAACCGCAATAGTTTGAAGAGTTGATTTATTACAAATACCATACCAATAACCGTCAGTCCCAAGCGTGATTGTTGGTAAAACAATTATTCTTCCAGAAGTAGAAGGGGTATTAATAAGTGTTGAAAAGGCGTTTGTGGCGACTGTTAGAGTAGTCGTTCCAGTTGTCGGTGTCGCAAGTATGATACTATTCTCCAACATTCCAACGGCGTTTCCCAGTCCAGTATTCGTTGTCGTGGATATATTACGCCGAAACACAACTGGGTCAGTAAAACCACTCGCAATACTGAATGCCGTTTGATTATTCACAATTAAATTGAATGTTTGTTGTCCCAAAGTTAGAGTGCTTCCAGCACTCGTAGAAGCGTCTATTGATTTGAGTTGAATAAAACTGATTGAAGGCACGGGGTCGCTATACAATTGTATTGTATTATACGCAACCGAAAGACTATTGTCGCTATTTCCGTTTGAAATCAGGAACTCTTCACCATTCACCCCACCCATATCTATTAAATTAATATTCGGCACATACGAGGGTGAGGCGTTTAAATCCACGAATGCTTCCAACCTTACTCTCGGTGGGGCGGAGGTTAAATCGCCAGAGGTCAAATCTATTCTTGCGTATCCGTCGGCACTTGAAGACATATTGGAAGTAATTTGATAATCAATACTACTTACTTGATTACCAGCGTCTATTCCAGCAATAGAATAAGCAGTTGTAGAGGTCGCATTCACAATAACCGCCGACCCAGCAGTCAAAGTATTACTCTCGCCGTTTGTGGTGCTGACTGCTATATTACTCGCAGAAACCGAAGCGTCATATTGAGGTATTCCAGTTGCGTCTGTTGCGATAAATCCAGTATCGCTCATTTGAGAAAAGAGGGTTGCTGGTGTGGTTAGGTCTTGAAGTATGATTGTATTTACCGCAGTATTACCAGCAGTAAGAACCGCACTCAAATCATCTGCCGATGGTGGATACGGAACGCCATTTATATTCACAACCCCACTCGGCGTATCCAAATTAATATCACCAGCAGAGGTTAAATCAATATCGGCGGTGTTTGTAGTTAAGGTAATATTATCTTCACCGAACAAGTTCAAATTAGTTCCAGAATTAATATTTAATACTTGTTGGATATTATTGTTATTCATATCAATATCCGTCGCCCCTGCAGAGTTGCCGTTAAGTAATACATCTGCAAGATTGGACGAAGTAGGTAGAGGCACAGGTGCAACAGCACTATTCTGTTCCTGGGTCTTAAGGTTATTATACTTTTGATTGAGAGTAAAATAAGTTCCCGACATTATACACTATAGTAATATAATTACTTCGCACTATTCCCGATATTTTGTGGCACTCCTCCTTCTTCTAAACGCTCCTCAACATCAACTGCACGGTGAATACGGCAACCACAGCACGAAACCTCGTCGCACTTTGATTTAAGACATGCCCGAATAGTTAATCCTAAAAATCCAATAACCAGTCCCGCTAGTGTAATCCAGAAACCCTCTGAGTAAATCTCGCTCATTTTTATATTATATCCCGACAGAATAAAAATAATCTATTAATATATAATAATGGAGTTTGACCCTTTCTCTTTGAAACCCGATATTTCGGCATCCAGTAAAAAATTATACACCCACAATCTGACTAAATTAAACGGAGGTAAACCGATTGTTAATCTAAACTTTCTATCCAAGAAAGATGTTTTAGAGAGATTAAATGCCCTAACCCCGAATACCCGCCGTACCTATTTAATCGCCATCGTGTCCTGTTTGAAAGACCGACCCGAGAAGAAATACAAGACTTTATACACCAAGTTTTACGAACCATTAATGGCACTCAATAAAGAATTAAAGGACAATACACAGAAGACCGACAAGGTAAAAGAGAACTGGGTAGAACAGTCTGCAGTCCAAGAAAAGAGGACAGATTTAGCATCCGTTATTGATGAGGTGAAAGGGTTAAAAAAGGTGAATGAAGAACAATACGACAGATTACTAAATGCCGTTATTTTATCCCTTTATACCCTGCAACCGCCCCGCCGAAATAAAGACTATACCGAGATGATGATTTGTATGGGTGTGCACGAGGACGAAACCAAGAATTATTTAGACATTAAGAACTGGAAGTGGATTTTTAATAATTACAAGACCCAGAAGAAATACAAGCAAGTGGTTGCCGATGTGCCTGATGATTTGAAGTCCGTTTTAGAAGTCTATATCAAGTTCCACCCTGATGCTAAATTGCTTAAAAAAAAGACATTTGACCCCGTACCATTTTTAGTCCATTACGACGGTAAAGTGATTAATACCTCGACGGAAATGACCCGCATTCTAAATAAAATATTCGGTAAAAAGGTGGGTGTTAGTATGTTGCGTGCCTCCTATTTGACGGATAAATATGGGGACAAATTACAACAATTAAAGGACGATGTAGGGGCAATGGGGACTTCCGTAGATGTTGCACAGTCCAATTATATCAAGGCGGACTAACCCTGAAATTGATGGTTAATGTTTTGTGGTTTTGTGGTTTTGTGGACTTCCAAATACATCAGTCCAGCAATATTTTTAAAAAAAATCACCTATCTTTTTTTTTTGCTCCCTAGGGGGTTTCAAAAACTCAAGTCCACAAAACCACAAAACCACAAAACTATAGAAACTAAATTGATGTTTAACCTTTTAGTCTGTTTATTACATTATATAATATTATCCTACTATATAATGCCGTATTCAATCCGTAAAATAGGTAAAAATAAATACCAAGTTTATAATACTGCTACTGGAGAATTACACTCCAAAGGCACTACCAAGAAGAAAGCAGAGGGACAGTTTAGACTGTTGCAAGGTGTCCATCGTAAAGAATTATTGGGGGATTTAGAAGGAGGTTCAAACCCCCGTCGTCAGACACCATACCGCACTGCAGAACAGTTTAGAGAGGCAATAATAAACGCAAGACGGCATTACACCCGTATAGACCCCCCAGCAAACCCACAAGGCAACCGCAGTGTCCTTTTACAGCAATTTGAGAACTTACGACCCCAAGGAGTATCGGATGTGGAATGGGAAACCCTCATTCGTTATATTGCTGGATTAGAACCCGAGGATATGATAGATGAATGGGACGACTTCTTGGACGATGAAGACGCAAGACGAGCAATGCAGGATTTCGGTATGAACTCTGGACGGATGGACGATGCTGTACGTCGGATGCGAACAATTGAAGAATTACAATCTGGGTCGTCTGGGTCTAATAGTGATGATGAGATGGAAGTAGAAGGCGGGATGCGTCGCAGAGGCGGGGCAAAGAGGTCAAGGACACCTTTTGAATGGCAACAAGAACGCCAACGAATACTAGACAGATTGGATGAATTAGATGCGAGAAACGAGGTTCTAATACAGGAAACCGAGAATGTCGTTCGGCATCAAACGCCCGATTTACCTGATAATTTATTACAGGACGAACCTCACGAGAACTTTATCACAAAATACGAGATTTTTAGCGAGTTTATAGAGTCAGAATCGCACAACAGAGATTTTAATTTTCCAGCATTCGAGGGCGAATTGGACGACGTATGGGGATGGATACGCACAATACCTCACAGTATAATACAGTCTTCTATAGCACGAGATAAACAGAGAGATGCAATAAGAGCAGAGATGGACGAGTTAGAAATAGACCTAGAAGAAGTGGTTGATACGGAGGCGAGAGAGAATGATATGGACGACGATGACACGGGCGACGAGATGGAAGGATGGGGTCGTCGCAGAGGCGGGGGTCAATATTCTACAGCATCTCCCGAATACCAACCTCGGCGGTTTCTCTAGATTATTTCTTTTTGCCTTTTTCGTCCTCATCATCATCATCTACATTTAAAATATAGCACTCCTTATCACTCATTACGCACATCGGGTATCCTTTCTGGATGGTGACCCAGCGGGACTGTAGTTTCTTTATTTTTTTAATCTGGTCTTTATCCAACCCGAAATAATTATCGAGCAGATATTTCATCGCCTTGCCTCCAAGACCCGAGGGGAATATGGTGACCGATTTACACTCGTTTAAAATACGGCGGGTGTCCTTGCCATTGCACGCCAAGTGTGAGGTATAAACGACCTCCACGTTAAAGTGTCTACCCGTTTCCAATACGGAGTTTAAAATAGCGTCAATTTTATTCTTAAGATGTTTATTCACTAGGCAGTCCGTATCATCAAAGATTACACACGAGTCTTTAAAATCCTCCGCAGTAATGGGTTCGTGGAGAAACCCTGGTTCGTGTATTTTAACCCTTTTAAGATATTTCAGTTTATCCAGTGTCTTATCATCAGCGAGAGAGGATATAATATATACTTCTCGCTTGGGATACATGCGGTGGTATTCTTCAATATACTCCTTCGTCCAGTAAGATTTGCCCGAACCAGAAGCACCCGTCACATATCTAATCTGTCGTTCAGTTTGCTTACTGGGTATAGGTTGGAAGTGTAAATTGGGTTTGTCTTTTAATCTAACCTCGGATAGAGGAGATTGAACCTTTTTTTTGTCGCCAAGACAGAGGATTTTATACTTCTTTTTGTCTTTAATTTCGTCGTCTTCTAATAGTGCGATTTGGAAACCTTCATCTTCAAAGTTGAGTGCCATTCTATTCTATACTATTAGATTATTTTTTACAACGATTTTAGAAACTCTTTACTCTCGGTATTAATCTTTTTTTGGAAATAGTCTTTTAAAGTTCGGACATCTTTTAAAGCACTGGATGCGGTGATTTTGTCTATATTTTGAAACACACCCTCGGTCATCGGGATTTGGTATACCGACGATATTTGCTCCTTTATAAACTGCAGGTTTGCTTCCACATCCTCCCATTTCGGTTTGCGGGGTTGCTCCAATAATATCTCTAAAATACCCAGTTCGTTTTTAATCTTATTAAGAAACCCTACTTGTCCGTTGAAGAACTCCACCAATTTATCCATCTTCGGTTTATTCTTTTTACCCCCTTCTACTTGTAGGAGAGAGAATAGGCGTTTAAGACTTTTGAAACTGTCTATTTTGGAATAATACTGGATGTCTTCTTCTAAATCTGCCTCCAGTTCTTTTTTTGTGGGTTGCTTCGTATAGTTGGTTTCACTCCCCACTTTGATGTAGTAGTTCTCGGATATTTCGGCAAACTGGTTTCCTACTTTTACAATCAGGTCTATTTTCATCGTGGTCTTATCCATTATAGCATCGGAGAGCGGGTAGTGTGTCCCGTCTATTAATTTAATATATCCCTTTATTACATCGGCATGCGTCCAGCGGAGAATATACAAATCACGGACTTTTTCTATTCTGTCCTCCCCAGTTGCTTTCAATATATCTCGGCGTTGTTTAGCACTTATAAGTGGATTTTTGAGGTATTTTTTCAAGGACTTATCATCGTAGTCGCCATCATATACGAGTCTTTCGTCGTATCCACATTTCAATTCTACGACCCATACATCGTTGCTTATTTCTTTGTATGCCTTTTGAAACAAAGATGCGATAGTATCGGGCGACACACCGTTTAACATTGTGGACACATCGTAGTCAGATGCATACTGGATTGCACGGAGTGCGGACGAACCGATTAATCGCTTTTTACCCCTTATTGCGAATAGATTAATTATATCACCCGTTCCGTTATTCAACTGATTAATTTTGCGTGGTTTTGAGAGCATTATAATATATACTACTATTATAATATAATGCCAGTAGAAATTGTGGAATTATTGCCGTCAGATTTACATTCTAAACGATTTAAAATAGTTGTCCGAGTGGACGACAGAGATTACACTTTCAATTTCGGGGCGAAGGAAGGAAACACTTATATAGACCACGGTGATAAAATAAAGCGTGAGAATTACCGCCGTAGACACTACGCTAATAAGACCGAGAAGTACCGTATTGATAATCTCATACCGAGTCCGTCCCTTTTTAGTATGAAACTCCTGTGGGGCGACAAGACCGACCTGCTCGATAATTTAGTAGATTTACAGCGTGAGTTTAATGCCCATTATAAATAAAAAATACTATATATATAATGAAGTCCCAGCGTCAATTATTAGAACGAATGAAGAGAGAGGATTTAATCCGTATTTTAGACGAATATTATACGTGCATTGGTCGTCCCGAGGATACACGCCCCCAGTATCGTGAATATGCCCTGCAGGAATTAAAGAAGTGTATTGTCCTGTTTAGAATACAACTTGCGGAGGAATAAAAATAACACCATATTATATAATATGAGTATTCTTTCAGGCATCGGACAAGAACCCCCTATTTTTGGAACTGGTGGTGGTACTGCAACTTCCCTTGCAGGAGGTACAGCGGGTAGTATCCCATATCAATCTGCTCCCGATACTACGGCATTTTTACCAAACGGAAATGCAGGTCAATTTCTAACATCACAAGGCACTACTCTCGCACCGATATGGACGACCCCCAATGGACTGGTATATTCTAACTTTATTGGTACAACAACAAATCTCACAGACCCAACCACGAATCCAACCACGATAGTCAACGCATTTAACAACGTACCAATAGGAGTAGGGACATTTTTAGTAAGTTTTCAATTAAGTCTTATCAATTTAGACACCGCACCCGTCACATTTTCAAACTACCAAATTAATTTGGTACAAAGTGCTACTGTACTTGCCGATTATAGACAACAAATAATCACACTTGCCTCAACACAGATTTATAATTTTGTATTTTCGGCAGTTGTTAATAATCCTGTTTCTCCCCCAAACACTAATGCTGTTATATATTTAACCGTATCGTCGGGAGCATTCGCAACCACCGCCCCAACTATAACAACGGATAATGTAACCATTGTTAAGATTGCTAACTAGATAAAAAAAATACAGAAAATTGAAATACATTTTTTATAATTGTTATATGGCATTAAAATATAACATTATTAATAGACGCAAAAAATTGAACGACTTATTATTCCTGACGATACACAGGCAACTAAAAACCAATATATTAATAAACGCCAACGAGTTATATATTAAATTAATATACAACTTAAATCTCGCTTTCTAATCAAGAACTATCGCAAGGAAGTTTCCAGGAATATTCCTCGCCATCAATTTAAAAAAAAATTGAAATACTTTTCCAGAAAATTAAAGAACGCACAGACCTAAGAATACCGCAACCAGTCATCAATAAAAGGTCAGACCTCAGTACGAACAGAAAAGCAAAAACCGATTGAAATAAAGCAAACTAAAACCGATTGAAATAATGGAACTTCAAAACACTCTACGAGATTTATTCGCTGGTCGCAGACAACCTAATGTAAGATTAGGAGTGATTGAAAATATTATTCAAAACGAACCACAGGAAGTCGTTGAAATAATAGACCCCGCCATACTACCCCCAGTCCCAGTTGAAGTTGAAGTGGCGGTGGAGGAGGATAAAGAACCCGAGGACACCTGCACGGTCTGCCTAGAGGAATTGACGGCAGAGAATACCCACGAGTTAAAATGCGGTCACAAGGCGGTCTGCAAGGACTGCCACCCGACGATGATGACGATGAATATCGGCAACGGATGCGTCGGAGAAGACCCAGAAACCTGCGTAAAGGTAATCAAATGCCCCATCTGCCGACAAGAAGACACGCCTACCCGAGAGCAACTAATCGCCGAGATAGTCCGCATGCGACGGGGTGGATATATTAGACCATTACCACGAGTCCCAGTCCCGCTCCCAGTCCACGCCCCAGTCCCCCAACACCAACCCATTAACCACAATCTTCCAGCGGTTATTCCTGTATTACAACCCGTAATCCAGCACAATCAACCTGTTCCTGCCCACCGAGTCGGCGGACTCCAAAACGGCAACTGGTTAAGAGGACAACACTTCCGACCCAACAGAGGCGAAGACCTCCACCGCAACCATCTGCCTGGAAACGTCTTCAATATGCCCAACGATGTCGCCCGCTGGAATATTTTAAGAGGACACGCTCCCGAAGACGCAATCAGAGTCGGGGAGTTCTTAACTGGGGGACAATGGGTCGCCAACGGGTTTATCTGCGGAGTAGCAGGCACTCGCCGATTTTACCACCATCAATTCTTCATCCCCGAGGAAACCGAAGGCAACGTCCCATCAAGACGCAACTGTAATAACGCCCCCTGCCTAGGAAACCACCGCTCAAGAACCGCCAGAAGATGCCCAAGAGGATGCGGACAGTTTATATGCCAGGCATGCAACGGATGCAACACCCCCGCCTGCCAACCAATCAATTAAAAAAAACGCACATTATA
>Ga0181364_1000091_pt1 | contig 15251 bp, 10 predicted proteins | sample Fa13NDMM110SN_FD_130108 | JGI IMG/M metagenome (GOLD analysis project Ga0181364, IMG submission 130108) | Freshwater viral communities from Lake Michigan, USA - Fa13.ND.MM110.S.N | ecosystem: Environmental > Aquatic > Freshwater > Lake | place: USA: Michigan | collected 2013-09-24
GCCCTCAGGGAATAAGGGGAGATGCCACTAATACTGGGGCAACTGGTGCAACTGGTGCAAGAGGTGCAACTGGAAGTAATGGATTACAGGGGGCAACTGGCGCAAGAGGAGCAAATGGATTGCAGGGGGCGACTGGCGCGAGAGGTGCAACTGGTGCAAGAGGTGCAGATGGTGCCGCCGCATCTACTGGAGCAACTGGAGCAAGAGGTGCAACTGGGAGTAATGGATCACAGGGGGCTACAGGTTCGAAGGGAGATATGGGAGAGGCTGGTGCAACTGGAGCAAGTGGAGCCACAGGGGCTACTGGCGAAAAGGGAGATACTGGGGCAACTGGTGCGGCTGGTTCAACATTACCAATTTTAACATCATTAGCACCATATGGAAGTCATTTTTTATTAGTTAATGGCTCTGATGTATATGATAATAATATTTTAACTTATGCCGATGGTGGAAAATCTGGATATATAACAACATTAAACTCAATTGTAGTTGATAATTTATTAGGTAGAAGTGCTACCATAGAAAAAGACCAAATTACCGTTCAAGCAAATGGCAATACTGCACTTTTATCATCAGAAGCATTAGCATTTAATGGGACTAGTTTAATATCTATGCGAGATGGAAGTTTTGAATCTATTAATACGACTTCTGGTTATGAGGTAAATGTTTATGGTGGAAATTCTATTAATGTTCAGGATTCAACTGGTAATTATCAATCAAATTTACTACCTCCAACATATGAAAATAATTATAGCAAATGTTTTCTAGGTAAAGGACTTAATTCAATTTTATCTTTACAGGTTCCAGATAATAATCCAACAATACAAATGAGTAATCAGGGTGAAAATATCTATTCAAAAAGTGATTTATCATCATTGTATTATAATAACGGAACTATTGAGACGGCAAAATTAAATGCAACTGCTGGGACATTAACTTTAAATGATGGAGCAAATATATCAATATTATCAACATCTAATTTGACATTTAATGGTGTGCCAGTTTTACAACCTGTAGAGAGTCTAATATCAGAATTGCAAATTAAGCAAACTAATTTAATTTTACAAAATTTTTCATTAGCAATATTTGCAGATGGAAGACCAGCCTTAGCCCCTACTACTACTATGGTAAATACTTATGCCTTCAGTCCTGCATGGTACTTCCGAAATAGTTTTGCTTCAAATAATAAAATTAACTGGTATATGGGTCCTGATAATGGTATGACCGTAGCTGATGTATTAGGTTTGTATATGTATATATTCAACGGACTAACTATTAGTAATGATAATTCGCCTTTTATCGTAATTTATACTAAGCCTCAACCTGGGGATTTAACTTTTTATCATTCTAAACGAGTTTATATTTTCAATCAATCAGTTCAACCTATTGCTAATACTCGCTACTGTATGTTTTCAGATTTAAGCGGTAGTTGTCCTACCCCTACACATTATGGACAAACATTAAATAATATGGAACTTTCACCAGTCGGAGGTTCAAATGTCGGCCCATTTTTACCTACTGAAGAAATCCTATTCTTTGCGATTTCTACTAATTCGGCGAGTGTTATTAATACTGTAGAATTTGCTATTAGTAAATTCGGTATTATTACCCCTACAGGCACTCAAGAAATAGGATTTAATCCAGTTTAAATACTTTTAAAATTAATATAATTACATAAATATAAGTAATATTTTTTTTTGGTAAAAGCTTAATGGAAGTATCAGAAGTTCAAAGTGTGATCTTTAAAAAGAATAAAATGAATCCGCGGCAATGTGTTGATTGGTTATATGAACACGGATTTAAATATAATAAAATAGATGAAAAAGAACAATATTACAGATTCAGGCAAACTAATCCTAATAAATATACACATTATACGACAAAAGAAATTGACAAAAAAAAAGGAATAAAATTAATTTTAGGGTGGTATCCTATAATTTTTTAAAGCCTCCATATTTTTTAAACCCTCCATCCACCTTTTTTTTTCGTCTATGTTAATATTACACCATTTAAAGCAAGTATATTAAAACTGGTGGAGGGTGGAGGCCTTTGGATGTATTTTTTTTTTATTCACTATAAAATATATATTTTTTTTCATATCTTTTTTTATTTTTATTTTTTCTCTATAAAAATTTTTGAAAAACCCTCCACAACCCTCCACCCCTCCACCTTTTCCTATAATTGCTTAAAATCGCTTAATAAGATGGTATATTATGTTTATCTATTATTCTTATACTCTCTTTAATCTTAATAATAACTTAATAATAAGAATAATAATAATAGTAATAATATATAGACATACTATAAACCTTTATTAAGCGATTTTAAGCCATTATAGAAAAGGTGGAGGGTTTGGTGGAAGGTTATAAAAAAGGTGGAAGGTTTATAAAATATTTTATAAAGTATTTTATAAAAGTATTATTCAAAATTTTTATAAATGTTATAATATATCAAACATTAATTAATTAATTTTTTCAATTAAGAATATAATTTTATATATATATATCAAATAATAATTTTCAAAATTTTTTAATTTCTTTAAAAAGTATTTTTTAAAAATGTCAAAAAAGTTGAGCCTAAAAATTTCAAATTATCAAAGCACATTATCAGGACTAGACACAATAGAAAATGTCAGCAAAGATTTATTAACTGCAATTATTGATAGTGATTTAATTAGAGATCAGCAAGAAATGACAACTTTAAAAAATTATGATAAAAAGATTTTAAGAAATCGTGTTAAGGTTGCTTATAAGCAAGTTGATTATAATTTTGGTAGAAACTTTGCAACAAAAAGTATGTCATTAGGTTGTATGCGAAAAGCAATTAGACATACTTTAATGAAACAAGCAGGATATCAAGATATTGATATGGTAAATTGCCACGCAACTATATTACAGCAATTATGTAAATCTAATAATATGCAATGTCCAGAATTAGATAAATATATTAATAATAGAGATGAATTATTACAAGCGGTCAAAGATTTATACAATGTTGATAGAGACCAAGCTAAAAAATTATTTATTATCTTATTATTTTATGGAAATTTTAATACGTGGAAGAAGGATGAAGAATTAGATGCAACATTAGAAGAAAGTGATTATATAACTGCACTAACAAATGAATTAAAAATTATTGGTAATACTATTATTGTAGAAAATCCTAAAGAATTTGAATTATGCAAAAAACTCAAAAAGAAAAACCCTAAAGGTTCAGTTGTTAGTTTATTATTGCAAAGTATTGAAGATCATATTTTAGGAATTATTTATAATAAATTAGGAAGGCCGAAAAATGTAATATTATCATTTGATGGATTAGCAATTCTTATTGAAGAATTTTCTAATATAGATTTAAAACCTATTGAAGAAGAAATTACAATTCAAACTAATTTTGAAATGCAATTAATAATTAAAGAATTATCATACGCGGTTGAACCTAAAGAATTAATTGCCGAAGAAGAAAAATACCCATTTACTGAGTTTGAATTAACACATTTCAAAATTATTAATTCTGGTATGTATTGCAAAATCACAGAAGATAAAAAATATATTTTTATGACAGAATCTCAATTAATTGCATCTTATAGACATTTACCTAATAAATTTATTTTAAAATGGATTAATGATAATCCACTTATTAGAAAATATGATGAAGTAGAAATTTATCCACCTCCTTTAGTTTGTCCATCAAATAAATTTAATTTATGGCGACCATTTGCGATGGAAGAAGTAAAAGAATATGAACATAAAGAAGAAGAATTGCAATTATTATTAAAACATATATTAATTTTATGTGATAATGATGAACTAACTGCAAAATGGCTTACAAATTGGATAGGACAAATGATACAATACCCAGCCATAAAAACTAAAACTCCTACACTTATTTCTAAACAGGGTGCAGGAAAAGGGACATTACTGAAAGTTATTAGTAGAATGTTAGGAAGTTCTAAATATTTTGAAACATCAACACCGAGCCGCGATGTATGGGGTAATTTTAATTCAATGATGTCTAATTGTTATTTTGTAAATTTAAATGAGTTAAGTAAAAAGGATGTTATGGATGCGGAAAGTAGATTAAAAGCATTGCAAACAGATGAGAGATTAACAATTAATGAAAAAGGCAAAGCACAATTTGACATAATTTCATTTCATCATTTTATGATTACAACTAATAATTTTGACCCCTTAAGAATTGAGCAAGATGATAGAAGAAATATTATTATTAGATCATCGGATGAACTAATCGGAAATTTTGATTATTTTACAAAATGGAATGATGAAATTTTACCAGATGATAATTGTATTAAAACATTTTATGAATATTTTAAATCATTGCCAGATTTAGATAAATTCCATAGAATGGAAGAACCTAATACAGAGCATCAACAGGATTTAAAACAGTTATCAATTTCAAAGCCTGAAATGTGGTTGAAACATTATATTCAACAAACTATTACAGCACCAAGAAATGAACCAAGAAAGCTATCATCTTATGAAATTTTTAATGAATTTAATGCGTGGAAGGAAAATCAAAGAATTCAATACGAAACAACGGCATTAAAATTAATAATTGCGATTAAGAATTTGAGGATTGATGGAATATCAACAAAAAAAGAAAAACAAGGAAATTTAACATTATTTGACTATAATAAATTAGTAAAATATTTTGATTTAGAAGAATAATATTTTATAATATAATGGCGAATATATGATGTGGTCAATATTCTAATAAAATGCGATATTCCATAATTATTTTTTTTTTGTTTATTTATTTTTTTTAATTAAAAATATAAAGTTATAAATATATATCAAATAATAAAATATATTTTTTCAAAATGGATTTATCCACAAAATTTTTGAATGGCCTAATTGAAAAATATAATATGAATTTTGAAGATATCAAAAATTATATTTATTGCGGTGGTAATCATAATCAACATTATAATTATTATAAATTATGTTATCCAGATACACCATTTCCAGAATATAATGAATTATGTATTTGTAATACTAAAATATTATATAATTGTTATATTAGGCCTTCTATTGATTCTTTACCTGATGAAATTTTAATTGTAGGATCGTGCTGTATAGAAAAGTTTTTACCTAATGGATTTACGAGATTTTGTGAAAAATGTAATGAAGTTCATAAAAGAATAAAATATAATATTTGTTTTAAATGTGAGAAAAAAGAAACATCGCCATATGTATATTTTGATTTTTCTTATAGTATGAAAGATGAAATAAAAGCAGGTGGTGCAAAATGGGATGATGAAAATGAATTATGGCGAGTTCGTAGAATTTTTAAGCCTGAATTTGTAAGACAATACAAAGATTATATTATCGATGATGTTGCCGCATTTGTTGAAAAAAGAGAACAAAAAAAAATGCAAAAAATTGAAGATGAAAAATTATTTTTAGAAGGTAAATACACAACTAAATATTTTTCATTTGCTGATAAAGATACGGCAAAAAATGAAGGCTATCAATGGGATAAAGGTATAAAAAAATGGTGGAAGGCAATTAGATAAAAAAAAGAAATATTTATTTTTTTTTCAATTAAATAAAAAATTATAAATATATATATATAATAATTTTAAAAAATTATTTTTGATATCAAAAAATGTCAGATGAATTAGAATTAATCGCAGAAAAATATAAAAAGGTTATGGCTCAACGGAGTAATGCAACTAAAGCGTGGATTAAGAGAAATAGGGAGAAAGTAAATGAATATAATAAACAATATCAGAAAAAATTATATGCGGAAAAAAAAGCAAATAAAGAACCTAAAGAAAAAGTTATAAGTTATAATGATCCTCAAAAATATAAACAATATCAAGCCGAATATAGGGCTACAAAACTATTAAGGCGACTGCCATTTTTTGAGGTTGAAATTCTCCAGTAAATAATTCAAATAATTATTTTTTTTTTGAATTTATATTCTGCTATAAATATAATACATAATTCTTTTTTAAATTTTCTTTGAATTTCTAATAAATTTAGCAAAAAGATGTCCGAGACTATCCGTATCGCAAAAGCAATTGACCAGAGAATTAATATTCACGAAGATCCTGTTTTGGTTCTTTCTGAATCTGTCCCATCGGTGCAATTCAATAATTTGCAAGTCAGTGGTTCCGCCTCTGTTAATCCTACATTTAATATCTCAGTCCCACCTGGTCAAGGTTTGAGTCGTGAAATTTTTATGGCCTTTAATATTACATTTCAAATTACTGGAACTAATCTAACTGAATATGAAAATTATAATGCAATTTCCTTAAGAGCATTTCCACTAAATTCCTGCATTACATCCTGCAATGTAAATTTAGGAACAAATGGTGTAAGTATGAATACTTCATTATATCAACCACTATTTACACAATGGAATGTTGATTCATCTGTCGCAAATGCTGATTTCTCATCTTTTCCATCCGCCCCTGATTTGTATTCAAGTTATTCAACAGCAATAGGTGCATCAAATTCACCATTTGATAGTATTATATCATCTCCAAATTCTCAATATGTCAACTCTTCAAGAACTGGACAAATTACCGCAATTACTGTAAATAGTGCGACATCTATGACTGTATCCGCTCAAATTATTGAGCCTATTATGGTTTCTCCTTTTACTTATACTGGTGTTAAAAATCCTAAGAAATCCCTATTCAATTTGTCAAATGTTGTTGTTAGTTTATCTTTTAACAATCTGGCGCGTATGCTTTCGTGGGCTCCTGCAAGTGATTCTACTATTACATCAGTTGTCGGTAATTTTACATCGCAACAGCTATTCTTTGATATTATTTCACCATTTGAAGATAGTTTATTAAATTCTGTTCGTCCAACTTCTTACAACTACACTAATACCCAAATTCAATCAAGCGGTTTTACAATTGCTGGAAATGGCTCAACTTCTCCTACAAGTAGTAATGTTTTACAATTTTCATATATTCCATCACATTTTGCAATATGGGCAATGCCTCCACCATCCGCACTAAATGACCAGACAAAATCTTATCCTGATTTTAATTTTAGTATTTCTGGAGTTTCTGTTAATTTTGCTCAAAGGTCAAATCTTATCGGAACTAATGCTCAACCAATTCAACTATATAACCTATGCAAGAAAAACGGCTCAAATACTTCTTATCCTCAATGGTCTGGCCTTCCTATAGTTTCATCTGGTTCTGCCTCAAATTATCAATACGGAGGCGGTGCCCTTATACTCGATGTAAGTAGTGATCTATCACTCCCAAAGAGTAGTTGCGTCGGTATGGCATCGCAAGTTAATTTTCAAATCAATCTTACTATTACAAATAATTCTCCTGTTAATTGGTCAACGGCATACCCTGGTGATTCGTGTCAATTATATGTTGCCGCTTTTACTCCTGGCATTTGCACTATTGAATTTGGGGGTGTTGTTAATTTGGAAGTCGGCGCTGGTATTACTAAACAAATGTATGATAGCGCTCCTGCTTTGAGTTCTTCAACGGATGATTCTGTAAGAAATGCAATGGCCGCAAATGGTTATTCTGGTGGAAGTTGGTCAAGTTTTATGAATGCAATGAAACCATATTTAGATCCAGTCGGAAAGGCACTAAGTCAAAAGGCCGTCGGTGCAATTGAGACATTCGGAGCAGGAAAAATGAATAGGGGAAAAGTTCGAGGATTATTAAAAAATTATATGTAAATGCCATTGCATAGGCATCGCTTCTTTTTGATATACTTTTTCTTTGAAAAAGTAATTAATATTTATTTTAATAAAAAAAATATACATAATAATATAATAAAACAATTAATTTTTTTATCTTTCACACATTAAATTAAATCAAAATCAAAATGCCTCCAAAAAGAAAGCAACATCCTCTATTGAGTAATTTTATGGCCTCGCATCCTCGAATAATGCATGCAGCAACGATTGCGGCACAAGCAAAAAGAGCACCAATGGCTAAAAAACTTATGGGCGGTCTGGGCGGTTTCGGTATGATGAGGCCAATGTCTGGAGCAATGCCTGGTGCTATGTTAGGCGGTGTGCTTTTAGGAGGAGTAAAGAAACCAAGACGAGAAACGGTAGGCCGTGCTAAAAATCAAGCAAGGGGTGCAATTGTTCGTCAGGTAATGATGCAGCACGGTATGAGCTTACCTCAAGCATCTCATTATGTAAAGGCTAATAACATACCATATTAATTTAATAAATCATAAATAATTATCTTTGTAATAATATAATAAATTATTTTTTTTTAAAAAACACTTTTTACCGTCTTACAAAACCTGCGGTTTTTTCAGACTTCAAAAAGCTGACCAAAAATATGCCGAAAAAAACACTAAGTGATTTAATTCTAAATTTTGATAATGCTAAAAAATCTGGTGGATTTGTTCAAAAAACATATATACCAGCAAAACAGTTAACTAAACAATTAGGAAAAAAGGTAGTCAAGCCACCAATAACAGATACACAGAAAAAAGTAGACTATAAAAAAGAATATGAACAATTATTGTATAAAGATTTGTATAAACAGACAAGACCACAGCCTAAAGATGTATTAGATGCCGAAGATTTTTATAAAGTTTTACAAAATCAAAAGAAGATCATAAAAGATACAACTGAAAGGCCATTAACTGAAAAAGATATTGCGGAATTATTAGGCGAAATCGGTGAATATGAGGGATACGAAGCATCTGAATCGGTTCCATATGTTAGACCATCGAGAAGAAGGCCATTATCAGAATTAACACCATCAAGAATTGCTCCAAAAGATGTAGATGCTGGAAGTTTTTTTATGCCATTTGCTGGAAGTCAGGTTAGTGGATATGAACAAATTAGACCAAGATTTGCATATGGTAGTGAAATTATAGAGGTATTGCCTGGGGTTAATCCAAGCACAGCAAAATTATATAATAAATTTGCATCTGGAAGGCAAGAAATAAATTATTATAGAATGCAACCAGAAGAAATAGGCGAGGCAGTTCCATCTTATGAACCACCAGAACACGATTATGATAATGAAGCATTAAGAGATGAATATGAACGGAATGATGCTAATTTTGAAATAATGGGAAGGCCAAAAAAAGCATTTTTACCTCAAGAAGAAGGATATGAACAATTTATATTTCAAAGTTCGGAGGCCGAAGATGTACCATATACACAAAGAAGTATTCCAAGGAGAATACAAGACTGGGAAAGTAGAAGTGTGTCATCAGTACAATCGGCACCAGGGGCAAAATATAGTAGAGGTAAAGCCCCAGGCTCTGCAGTCGGTAGAAAAAAAGGCCCAGAGGCAAGAAAGGCAAAGGCCGCCGCTAAAAAGGCCGAATCAATAACATCACAAGCAAGTTTAATATTACCATCAGCAATAGAAGGCACGAGCGGTAGAGGATTAAAAAAAAAAGCCACTCGCGGCGGTAAAATATCTGTAGGCAATTTATCTAAATTTTTTAAATCTTCGTATGCTGGTAAAAAAGCACCTAAACAAATTGATACTTATAATTTAGACTCAGAATTAACAAATAAATATGGTTCTGTTTATTATGATCCAGATAAAAACCACGCCGTATTAACACATAAAGGAACGAGCGGAGACACTTATTTAGAAAGTGTCAAGGACTGGGGAAACAACGCCGCTTATGCAATGGGATTATATAAATATACTGATAGGTATAAACAGGGAAAAAAATTACAAACCGCAACTGAAAATAAATATGGTGCTCAAAATGTGTCAACCCTCGGTCATTCACAGGGTGCAAAGCTCGGAAGGGATTTAGGGCAAAATAGCAAAGAAATAATTACATTAAATCCAGCATATAAAGGAGAAAAGCCATTAAAAAACGAGTATAATATTAGATCATCTGGTGATGTTGTAAGTGTCGGATTACACGGCACAAAACGAGGCCACGATGTATTAATACCGGCAGAAAGTGCAAACCCATTAACTGAACATAAAATTGACATATTAGATAGAATTGACCAGTCGCAAATGATAGGTCAAGGAATATTAAAAACACGAAAAAGAATTATGTATAAATAATTTAATTAAATTATTTTTTTTATGAAAAAGAATAATATGTATTATATAATAAAACATAATTATTAATTTTTCATTTTGTTCAAACAAATTTAATATTTTTCAAAGATGGCTGCAAAATCAATTTTACCAAGTGGTAATACCACATTTCTACCAGAATTAGAAAATGGAACGGCCGACTTATCTGTGTCAAGTCTTCTTATCGGAACTGGTGTTGGAAATATCACATTATCAAGTGTTGATAGTGGAGTTTTATTACTTTCTGGTGCAATTCAAGCTACGGACATTGTTGATAATGCTGATAGTATTGGAACCCCAGGGCAAGTTTTGGTAAAAGCAGATGCTGGTACAGATATGTTATGGTCATCTGATATATCAGTTCCCTCTACTATTACCGCTGGAACTGGTTTTACTGCAACGACTGGGGGTATTACTATAACTGCTGGAAATGTTGACTGTCAAGCTGGTGAACTTCAAGCAGGAAGTGCACAAATTGGATATGGTAGTGCGGCTGGTACAGTCGTATTACAAGTTGGAGACCCATCTGGAACTAATGCTGATTTTTCTATTAGTGCTGCAGCTGGAAATCCATTAGCCATTAGTCGTGCTATTACCGCCAGTGGAACTATTACAGCAAGTGCTGGTGATATTGTAGCAAGTGCTGGAGATATTACCGCAGCGGCTGGAACTATTAGTGCGGCAGATTTAACAGCGACTGCTACTATTACCGCTGGAACTGGTTTTACTGCAACGACTGGGGGTTTTACTGCAACTGCTGGAAATGTCGATTGTCAAGCTGGTGAACTTCAAGCAGGAAGTGCACAAATTGGATATGGTAGTGCGGCTGGTACAGTCGTATTACAAGTTGGAAATCCAGCTGGGACTAATGCCGATTTTTCTATTAGTGCTGCAGCTGGAAATCCATTAGCCATTAGTCGTGCTATTACCGCCAGTGGAACTATTACAGCAAGTGCTGGTGATATTGTTGCAACTGCTGGAAATATTACCGCAGATGCTGGAACTATTAGTGCTGCAGATTTAACAGCGAGTGCTACTATTACCGCTGGAACTGGTTTTACTGCAACGACTGGGGGTTTTACTGCAACTGCTGGAAATGTTGACTGTCAAGCTGGTGAACTTCAAGCAGGAAGTGCACAAATTGGATATGGTAGTGCGGCTGGTACAGTCGTATTACAAGTGGGAAATCCAGCTGGGACTAATGCCGATTTTTCTATTGGTGCTGGGGCTGGAAATCCATTAGTAATTAGTCGTATTATACAACCTGCAGGATTAGTTGATGCAAATGGCTTAACTGGGACGGCTGGGCAATATCCAGTTGCAAATGGTGCTGGTGGATTTGTTTGGACAACTGTATAAAATTTTAATGATAATAAATAAATCAAAAAAAAATAAATATTGTATAATATATTATGGAAATAACAGAAATATTTTTAACATTTGCAATCAGTTCTGGCATAGCATTTATATTAGCATTAGCACGAATGGCCTACAAATCTAAATGCAAAACGGTAGAATGTTGCGGCTGTATAAAAATACAACGAGATATAGAATCAGAATTAGAATTAGATGAAAGAGAGCAACCAAGCCCAAGAGCAAATCAAAGTCAACGAACTGATAATAATGCATAAAATATAATTTTATTTTTTTTTATATAGTATAATATATAACATAATATAATTTTTTTAAAAATGCTAAAAGGAGGGCAAAAACAAAAAAAGCGAGGGGCGATTACTGCTATGGATTTTTATAAATCTATAGGAGCAACAATTGACCCAGATTTAGACCCTAATTTTGGTAAAGAAAAAACAGAATTAGATACGGTCGAGACTGAAATTGTTAAAAATCTATTAGGTGGCGATGATCAGAAAAAAGAAAATGAAAGATTATTAAAAATAATAGAAGATTTATCAATTGAAAATGAAGCATTAGCAACTGAAAATGAGCAATTAAAAGAAAAGAAAAAAGGAAATAAAAAATCATTAACTGAATACTCAATTATAAATATAAAAAAGGCTTTGAGATTATCAGAAGTAAAATTAATAAATCCAGAAGTCTATAGTTATGATGAAGGTATGACATCATACGTAAAGAATAATAAAAAATTCTATGATTATCAAAGAAATTTTATTTCTGACTGGTCTGTATCTGCTCAAGAATTAGTATTTTTATATTATGGTGTGGGAACTGGCAAGTCGATGATAGCCTGTAATTGTGCCGAATTATTTTTAGAATTAAACTCAACTTCAAAAGTATATTTTTTATTACCTGCTTCATTAGTTTTAGATATGATCATAAAAATGTTTCAATATGGAATTGACCCAACAAGAAAAGATGAAAGCGGAGAATATGTATATAATTTTTTTAGCTATCAACAATGTTTAAGGTCATCAGCAAATTTTGATGATAAATCATTATTAATTGTAGACGAGGCTCATAATTTAAGAAATTTAAAATCTGTTGCCATTAATATAAAAGTATCGGCGCGGAAATTTCAAAAAACTGGTGATTATTCTTTAGTAGGTTCAAAATTAGCAACATTATTATTAGAATCGGATAATAAATTTTTGAGAACTATTTTTATGAGTGGAACTTTATTAGTTAATAGCCCAGAAGATATAGAATCATTAATTTCTATAGGGTATAAAAAAGAACCTAAGACTTCATTTAAACAAACTGAATGGGATTTAATGCTAAAATCATTTGATAGATTCCAATATTATTTTGATGGTTTAATATCTTATTATAAAAAACCAAGCGATGCTAAAAATTTTCCAAAAACTATTTATCATTTTGTATTAGTTCCAAATTTAGCAGACCCAATAAAAGCAGGGGAGAAGTTTGAAAGTCAAATAAAAAAATCAACTCCAAGAAAAAAGAAAGTGAAAGAAGTTGAAGAATTAGAAGGAGGCGCAAGGCCTAAGCCATTAGATGCGTTTTTTCACGAATCAAGAAATAAGGATAATATCGCAAAATCTGCGTGGGTTATTGATTTTATTTTAAAGCACAAAGATGAGAAAACATTAATATATTCACAATTTTTAGATTTATCAGTTAAGCCAATAGAACAGGCATTAATAAAATTTAAAATACCATATGTAATTATTACAGGAGAATTGACAAACTCACAAAAAATAAAGCAAGTTAGTGCATATAATAGCGGTGCTGTTAAAGTGTGTTTATATTCTTTTGCAATTAAAGAGGGCATTTCATTTAAAGAGACAAATAATTTTATAGCCGTTCAGCCATACTGGAATTATGCAATGATGGAGCAAATAACGGCGAGAGGTATTAGAAGCGATAGCCATAAAGATGGTAATAAATCAACTGTTAATTGTTATATGCTTATAGGGGGTGCGTCAAATAATGAGAAAAATAGATTTGCGGCAAAAGCATTTTCAGATATTTTTAATAGTGATATTAAAAATTTCAAAGTTGCCGTTGATGAAAAAGGCCACGATTTACCAAATGCATCTAAATCATATTCTGGAATATCACGAGATTTTGATATGTATAGTAGAATGTTGCAAAAGCAATTAAAAATAAATAGATTTGAAGAATGGCTTTTTAGATGTAAAAGATTTGAAGAGGCAAATAATATTGAAAATAATCCATTTATAAAATCATTTAATGCCGCGGTGATCATAGCAGAAGAAGCAAACGGAAATAAAGTTATGCCATTGAGGGAAAAAATGGCGTTAAAATCTGCAATGTATGATGAATATTATACTAAAAAAATAATGGAATTAAATTCATCTTCTGGGATGATAAGATTTGAGGACTCAAGATATAAAAAAAATAGAAATCCAAATTTAGAAGAACAGGCAAATAATACACAATACGCAAATAAAATAGTAGAAATAAAAGATATGTTAGATTCTGGAAAATCATTATCAGATATTTTAAATTTATTTAAATTACCAAAGTCTGAAATAACAGCATTTCAGGCAAACTTTACACCAATGAGCGAGGTAATGCAAATTATAGAACAATCAGGAATCGGAAATGATACGCGAACTCAAATAAATGTATTAGAGCCGACCGCTGGAATAGGAAATATAATTGCAAAATTATTATTATTAGATAATAATAAAAATATGATGATTAATTCAGTAGAGTTGCATAATCTATTTTTTCAAATAAGTGCGGCAAGATTTTTAGGAATTGACAATGTCCATTTATATAATGCGGATTTTATAACATTTGATACGCCATTAACATATGATTACATTTTAGGAAATCCACCATTTAATTTAAGAACTCAAGTTGATACATTAACTTTTATAGTTGATCCAGAAACGAAAACAAAAACTGAAAAAGTACAAAAAGTTGATACTGTATGGTATGATGTAGATTTTGTTATGAAATGTTATAATATGTTAAGCGACTCAGGGGGTCAATTAACAATGATAATTTCAAGTAGATTTTTAAGAGAAAATACACTAAAATCATATAAGGCATTTAATGAATATTTAGATACATTAAAAAAAATAAAACCAGATGCCGTATTAATTACTGAGGTTGGAGGATTTAAAGGAGATGAGACTATTAATAAACAGATGGAAACTAATTATGGTATGGTATGTATTACCCTTAAGAAAGTCCGTAAATTTCTTATGTTTAAAGGGGAAAGAAAAAAGGCGTGGAATGAAGAAAAGGAAGATGAATAATAAATATTATATGTTATATTTTTTTGATTGACTATTTCGCGACTTAGATATTTACAATGAAAAATCTAATATTATATATTTAATATGAAACATCTAAATATTAGATATTATAAGATAATTATAAGATATATACGATGAAAAATTTATAAATTTTTACTTATGAATATCTATATAATATCTTATTTTAGATTTTTCATATTAAATATATAATATTAGATTTTTCATTGTAAATATCTAAATCGCGGAATGTTGATAATAATATATTTATATTTTTTTATATATAGTATTATATATAAAAAATCAAATATGGCAATCCCAATAAATAAGGTATTATATAAGAAAGTAAAGGACTATGCAGACACTGTATATAGTAAGCCGAGCGCGTATAAGAGCGGCTTTATTGTGAAGACATATAAGCAACTAGGAGGAACTTATGAAGATAGTGGAAATGATTATAATTTAAAAAGATGGTTTAAAGAAAAATGGCAGGATGTGGGGAATAAAGAATATCCTGTTTATAGGCCTACTATTAGGGTCAATAAAAAGAC
>Ga0181364_1000092_pt1 | contig 15223 bp, 24 predicted proteins | sample Fa13NDMM110SN_FD_130108 | JGI IMG/M metagenome (GOLD analysis project Ga0181364, IMG submission 130108) | Freshwater viral communities from Lake Michigan, USA - Fa13.ND.MM110.S.N | ecosystem: Environmental > Aquatic > Freshwater > Lake | place: USA: Michigan | collected 2013-09-24
TAATTATTCAGAAACTCCAGAACATAAATGCGCTCATTTGTTCAAGGTGGAGACTGGTAATTATTATGCATATCCAAATAATAGAATTATATGGTATGATAGTGCCTGGACATTCAATCGCATCCAGGCAAATCCAGGATATGAGATTGATACTACCGTATATTCTGTAGAAAATACAAGAACCTTTGAGACTTCTGACCACTACATTTATCAAATTAAGGAATGAATTTAGGTTATGATTTCGTCTACAACACCTTATAAGCTTGCAGAGATTATCAGAGATACCTGGCCCAATCTTTATAGACCACCAGCAAATTTCAAACCACCATCACTTTATAAATCAATATATATAAATAACTAAAAAGTAGTTGTAAGATGAGCCCACAAGAACTTCGTGCCCTTCAAGAAGCATATTTAAATGTTTATGAACTTGATGAAGCAACTGCCATGGCAAAGAGAGGCAAGGATGAGACTGAAATTCGTAATACAATTGCTAAGAAAACTGGTGGTGGCGAGTCTGCAGATAGAGCATCTGCACTAGAAAAGCAATCAACTTATGATCCTAAAACAGACCAGCAAAGACAAAATTATGCTAGAGCACAGAGAGGTGATTTCCGTAAAACTACTTCTTCATCTCCTGGTCTTCGTGGATATGCTCATCAATCAAGTGATCCTGCTGTAAAAGCAAAGCAAGCAGCAAGAGGTAATCAGAGAGCTCGTGTTGCTCTAACTCCTAATGAGAGAACGAAATTGAATATGGAGTATGATCTCTACGACATCATCCTTTCACACCTTCTTGATGAAGGTTATGCTGATACTGAGCAAGCAGCAATCTCTATTATGGCAAATATGAGTGAAGATTGGAGAGAAAGTATTGTTGAGGCAACTTACAGACCTTCAGGAGTAGCACCAATTGAACCTATAGATACAAGAAAGATTGTAACTCGTGTGGATCAAAAAGGAGGTACTGAAGCGTGGAAAAGATTACAGGCAGGAGATCCAGCATATAAGGCTGCTGCACATCTTCAAGGAGTATAATCAACTGATTACACTAGTTGACAAACATAAAGTTCTGTAATATAATAGGAGCAGTAACATCCTCCTTTTTTATGCTCAATAATTTTGAACGACTTACTGTTACTAACATTAGAACAGGAAGAAAAATTTGCGAATGTGGAGAAGAAAAGGATGCTATTATGATGGTTGAACTTGATCCTGGTAAAAGGATTTATACTCGTGATAGGTTTATTTTAGATCAAATAATTGATGTTACTGCTACAACTGATAAACAACTTCCTGGGCAATTAGGTCTTCCTGCTGTAAAGGAAAAGTTACCACCAGTTGAACTTCAACAACAAGTATGGCTTCCTGAATCTCAGGCGATACCATTTATACCATGAAACATATAAAATATAAAAAGATCAATGAAAGCAATAGTTTATAGCAAACTAGAATGTCCATATTGTGAAAAAGTAAAAACCATACTATTTCATTGTAATATTGAGTACATAGAATATGTGTATGGAAAAGATTTTATCAGAGATCAATTTTATGCAAAATTTGGAAATGGATCTACTTTTCCTCAAGTAATATTGGATGATAAACATGTTGGAGGATGCACAGACACAGTAAAATACTTGAAAGAACAGAACCTCTTTTGAATTATACAATAAATAAAGATGTATAACTTCTACTTAGGAGTAAGAAACCAAAAATAAAAATCATAAGATTTGGAAATGGTTTCTTCCTTTTACAAATAAGGAATTTACCATTTGCTTAGAGATAAGAGAACGGTAATCCTAGGAGAACAAAAATGTTAGCAGCTATTATTTGTTTAGCAACTTTATGTTGCCTGTTGACATTAGGTTTTGGAGTTGTTATTGGATATTTGGTCAGACAATATTTACAAGATGTTACGCCACAGTATTCACATCCTGAAATGTTTGACGCTAATGGCAACCCACTTCCAGACGAAATTATTGCTTTCAGGTTTGAAGGTAACACAGAACACTTAGACGAATTTGATGACTAATTATGACAAAACTACCAAATAACCCTTTAGTTTCTGAAGTTTTTAAAGCTGCACACGGCGGTAAAACTATAGAACGAAAGATTGAAATCTTACAAGAACACAGAAGTAATCATATCAAATCACTTTTGATTTGGAATTTTGATAAAGGAATTGAAACTATTCTTCCACCTGGTGAAGTTCCTTATAGAAAAAATGAAGCACCTGCAGGAACACCAGGACATACAAGACTTGCCCATGAATGGAAGATGCTTTATAATTTTATTAAAGGTGGGAATGACAAGATCTCACATATGAAACGTGAGCAAATGTTTATTCAACTTCTTGAATCACTTCATGCTGATGAAGCAGAGATTGTTACTCTAGTAAAAGATAAGGAGTTGCAGTCTAAGTATCGCATCACTAGGAGTGTTGTTGAGCAAGCATATCCAGAAATTGTTTGGCGAGATAAATGATTGGAGAATTTATGCAATGCGTTATAAAGAAACAATTCGATTAATAAAAAAGGCACTAAAGCAATCTTGGAATTATTCTGAGGCAGAAATACTTTATATGAAAAAATCCTTAGACAGTGCTATACTAGACCTGGCAAGAAAAAAATTTGATAAGAAAAGAAAACAAGGATTTGGTTATCATGACAGTGCGATTGATTAGTGCGACATCAGATGCAGAAAAAACAATGGCATATATTGCCAGAGTTTCTAATCCTGCAAATCAAGATAATGAAAACTATGCAGGTTTGTTACGTTATTGTATCAAGCACAATCATTGGTCTGTGTTTGAGCACGCTTTTATGACTTTGGAAATTGAAACGAACCGTGGTATAGCGGCTCAAGTGCTCCGACACAGAAGTTTTACATTCCAAGAATTCTCACAACGTTATGCTGATACAAACCTTTTAGCAGAAGAAATACCATTACCCGAACTTCGTAGACAAGATACTAAAAATCGTCAGAATTCTATTGATGATATTGATGAAGAAAAACTATTCGCAATGAATATAATTATTAGAGATCTTTTTAAGGACGCACAAGACACTTACAACTATCTTTTAGAACAAGGAGTGGCAAAAGAATGTGCTCGTTTTGTACTTCCTTTGGCAGTAAAAACAAAAATTTATATGACTGGATCTGTCAGGTCATGGATTCATTATATCAATCTTCGTTCTGCAAATGGAACTCAGAAGGAGCATATGGATATTGCAAATGAATGTAAAAAAGTATTTGTAGAACAGTTTCCTGTGGTATCTGAAGCACTTGAGTGGGCATAAAAACACTATACTTAGGACCAACTTATGATCTTTCTCACATTGAAGGGAAGGATACTTCGTATATTGAAGTTGCACGACTAATTTCTGAGAAGAATATTGTTGCAATGTTTCAAGGAAGATCTGAAGCTGGTCCTAGAGCATTGGGAAACAGATCTATTCTCTATGATCCTAGAGATCCAAATGGAAAAGATCACGTCAACACAATTAAAAAACGTGAGACATTTAGACCTTTTGCAGGAACAGTTCTAAAGAAATATGTTCATGAGTGGTTTGACATGGCAGGTATGGAAGAAAGTCCTTTTATGATGTATGCTGTTGATGCACATCTTGATGCTTGGGAACATATTCCTGCAATTCTTCATGTAGATAAAACCTGCAGAATTCAAACGCTAACTAAGGAACAGAATGAACATTACTATAATTTGATTGAAGCATTTTATGAAAAGACAAGAGTTCCTATTCTATTCAATACATCTTTCAATCTTGCAGGCGAACCACTTGTAGAGACACCAGAAGATGCATTGAAAACTTTTTATAATAGTGATATCAAGTATCTTTATTTTCCTGAAGTTCAGAAACTTATAATCAAATGAATATCTTAGGAATAAATCTTTCCAATAATGGATCTATTTGCTTACTCAAAGATGGGCAAGTAGATTTTTATTTGGAAGCAGAAAGAATTACAAGAAAAAAACTTGATTATGTTGTCAAAGATCTTGTAGATTATGTATCTGATGTTGATGTGATTGCAACAGTTGATGCTCATTGGCTTGGAACTGAAAAAAATATGCTTAGCGCAAGAGATATCGCACGGTTCAGACGTGCATTTCCTAATGCTAAACACGTTGATTATAGGAAGTCTCATCATCTAGCACATGCTGCAGGAGCATTTTATAGTTCTGGATTTGATGAGGCAGCTTGTATTGTAGTTGATAGTAATGGATCCAGTATCGCAGATAAACTAGAAATTGAAACCATCTTTCATGCAAAGACTGACAATAGATTTCAATGGAAAACTGTGCATAAAAAATATTGGAATTCACCTGAAAATAGTATAGGAAAACTATTTGAATATGTGTCTAAGTTTTGTGGATTTGGTCGAGATGATGCTGGTAAAGTTATGGGATTATCATCTTACGGATCTAATAAAGTGGATCTAAGTAATCTTGCACTCAAATCAAAGGAAGACGCTGCATATACAATTCAAATTCTTTGGGAAGAACGTGCATTAGAACTTGCTAATCTTGCAATCAAAAAAACAAATTGTAAGAACCTTGTATTATCTGGTGGGTGTTTCTTAAACTGTGTTGTTAACTATAAACTTCGCAAACAATTACCAAAAGATGTTAAAATATATGTTGAACCAATTGCACATGATGGTGGAACTTCTATAGGAGCTGCGTACCTTGCTTATTACAATCCCAAAATTAAAAATTCTTGATATCAGTGCAACGATTGGATGCAATCTAAGTTGTAAAGGATGTAATCATTTCAGTAATTATTTTGCCCCTGGTAGCAAATTAAATACAGATAAACTCATTGAAGATATCCACACCATCCTGCCCAGGATAGACGTAGAACGTGTCTCAGTCATTGGTGGTGAGCCATTGCTTAATCTACGCTGCAGAGACATCTTACACGCTTGTCTAGAGCATACAGAGACAGTCTATCTGTATACAAATGGCATCCTTCTTAATGAAGAAAACAGAGAATGGATTGAAGAAGACTTAGAAAAATATCCTGGCATGTCTTTACGTGTTAGTGTTCATACTCCAGAGGTTATTGATAACATCAACAAGGTAAAGAGTAGCAAAGTTTTTGTTACAGAACACCATGATGGCAAAGATCGATGGTTCAATTCTATCAAACAATCTAACGGTAAAGTATACCCTTATGTTCATAATAACATAAAACAAAGTTATGAGTTGTGCTCTTGTCCCAATACACAACTATTCGATGGTAAACTTTGGAAATGTCCTAATGCAGCATTTTTAAAAGAACTTCTTTATGTTACTGAACAATTAGAAGAAGATTTTTGGAAACCTTTTATTGGTGATGGATTACCAGTTGACTGTAGTGATGAGGATCTGGTAAAATTATGTGATAACTCTAGTAAACCTGAACAAATATGTAACATGTGTACTGCTAGACCATTGAAGTTTAGTGCAGCATTACAAACCAATAATCATAAAAAGATTATTACAACACAATAAATATTTACGAATTGAATTAATTATGCCCATATATCCTGTAAGACATTTAGAAACTGGGGAAACCCAGGAACTTGATATGTCTATCGCTAATTACGATCAGTGGAGAAAAGACAATCCCGAATGGGATAAAGATTGGTCTGCTGGTGTTGCTTCTGCCGTGAGTGCTGTAGGTGACGTTTATAGTAGAACTGATGGTGGATGGAATGAAATCCTTCACAAAGTCAGCAAAATGCCTGGATCAAAAGTCAAACCTCAAAAAACAACGCACTTCTAAAATGACCTCAAGGAAAAAAAGAACTCCTTCTCAAGTCGGCGCTGGCATGTCTGCAAAACAAATATCCAGAAAAAAACCTTTCAATATCGACATGATGGTTGATATTGAACCACTTACAGAAAATCAAACAAAAGTTTTTGATTCATATAAAGAAGATAAAAACTTATTTGTTTATGGTGCAGCAGGTACGGGTAAAACATTTATTACTCTTTACCTTGCATTGAAAGAAGTCCTTAATCCTTTGACTCCATATAATCGAGTTGTAATTGTACGATCATTAGTTGCAACTCGTGAAATTGGTTTCCTTCCTGGAGATCATGAAGATAAATCTTCTCTTTACCAAATTCCTTATAAGAATATGGTAAAATATATGTTTGAGTTACCCACTGACAATGACTTTGAAATGTTATGGGGTAATCTCAAGACGCAAGAAAGCATAAAGTTTTGGTCAACATCTTTCATTCGTGGTACTACTCTTGACGATTGTATTGTAGTTGTTGACGAATGCCAGAACTTGAATTTTCACGAATTAGATAGTATAATTACTAGAGTTGGTGAGAACTGCAAAATTCACTTCTGTGGTGATGCTTCGCAGTCAGATCTTGTCAAAACAAATGAGCGACATGGAATTCTTGATTTCATGAAGATCATTCACGCAATGCCCGAATTTGATTCTTTTGAATTTGGACCTCAGGATATTGTTAGATCTGGTCTTGTCAAGAGTTACATTCTAAACAAAATTAATTTGGGTCTCTGATGTTTCAACATGTTGATATTGAGTTTCCCGCACTTAAGCGGGAAACAATTGATGGAGTTCGATATTATGATGTAGAAGGTAGACCGATGGTATCTATTACCTCGGTCACCTCGCATTACAACAAAGAAATTTTTGTCAAATGGCGAGCGAAGATTGGTGAAGAAGAAGCAAACCGTATTTCTAAACGCTCCACAAATCGTGGTACAAAAGTACACACTTGTATAGAAAACTTCCTTTGGAATAAGAACGTTTTAGATACAGATCCTTTGCCAATGATGTTATTTACTCAGGCAAAAAAAATTCTAGGAAATATAGATAACATTTACGCTCTTGAGAAATCTTTATACAGTAAACATCTCGGTGTTGCTGGTACTGTAGATTGTATTGCTGAGTACACGGGAGAAAGTGGTGTTCCAGAACTTGCAATCATTGACTTCAAGACTGCAGAGAAACCAAAACCAAGGGCATGGATTGAAAATTATTTTGTACAAGCAGCAGCGTATGCTTGCATGTTTTACGAAATGACTAACATCCCAGTAAAGAAACTTGTCATTTTGATGACTTGCGAAAACGGGGAAGTTGAGGTTTACGAAGAGTATGATAAAAAACAATACATGGAAAAACTAGTTAAATACATTCAAAAATTTGTGGAAGACAAACTAAATGACTACAAAAACTGAAATCAAATCTGTCATAAAAAGTAAATTTTTATGTCAAGATAAGTTTACTAATGACATCGAAAACATTGTAAAAGATAATTCTGATATGAATTATATTGAAGCAATTTGTTTTTATTGTGAACAAAATACGATTGAACTTGAGTCGATTGTAAAACTTATTTCCAAACCACTGAAAGAAAAACTCAAGTGTAATGCAACTAATTTAAATTATTTGAAGAGAACTTCCAAAGCAAAATTTTTCGTCTGAGTGAAAATTTGGAATGGCACCATTTGAAACTTATAAACAGTATCTTGCATTCAAACAGCATTTTACAAGGAAAAATTATGATTATTTTAGATATGGTGGTAAGTCTAAAGCAAGTTTAAATTCTTTTTACAAAAGAAAAGACAGATACTTCTTTGAAAAAATGTCGAGGAAGTATAATGAGGATGAGATAAAGTCATTTTTCATTGCTAACTTTGTAGCGTGTGATAATCCAAATTCTTTATGGATTGGTGAGATTATTCGATCTGGTGAAAGTGTTTATTCTTCTTGGCAAGGAAGACAGCAGAGTTTGTTCTATCAGTTCAAGCAACATACAGAAGATTTGTTGTCTGAATACAACCTAAAAGAACTATTCGATACTTCAAGGCAACATCCACCAGTTTTAAAAAATTTTCTGAGTGGGAATATTAGCATCGAAACCATTACAATATATGACAAAATATTCCTGTTTGGTAACAATCTTGATAAGAAATTGACTGATCCTATTTGGGAAGCGATTAGTTTAAAACTAAAAAAGTATGCACCGTTTCTAAATATTGATACCGTCAAATATAAACAATATTTGCGAGAACGACTATCAGAGAAGACGCATGGGTAAATTTTTTCAGTCTGAGATTATCCGTGAAGAGATGGAAAGTATCTTTAAAATTCAAAAAGAATTATATGAAGTTATTATTCAGTTTAATTCGTTTAGTGATAAAGAAAAGAATAAACACATTGAAAAACTAAAGACACTTCTAGATAAGCAAGAAATTATGTGGACAAGACTTTCATTGTCCGATGATCGGGAAGCATTAGAAATGAAAGAAAAAATCAAGATAACATCAGCAGCAATGGGTTTTAAAGATGTTGATATGTCAATCATCTTTAATAACATGAGAAGAACCTTGGAAGGTTTACAAAAACGCCTTGACACACCCTAAATGGCATGTTATAATATAACAGGTAATCAATCCACCCAATCTAAAAATACAAAAATCTTATGTCTTTCGCAGATCTAAAAAAACAATCTCGTCTTGGCAGTTTGACTTCTAAACTGACAACAGAGATCGAAAAAATGAATAAGAGCACCACCAGTGGTGTTGCTGATGATCGTGTGTGGAAACCTGAAGTAGATAAAGCAGGTAACGGTTATGCAGTAATCCGTTTTCTACCTGCACCACAAGGTGAAGAATTGCCTTGGGGAAAAGTGTGGTCACATGCTTTTCAAGGTCCAGGAGGTTGGTATATTGAGAACAGTCTGACCACGCTTGGTGGTAAAGATCCTGTTTCGGAGTACAATCGTATTCTCTGGAACAGTGGTAGTGAAGTAGATAAAGAACAAGCACGTAAGCAGAAGCGTAAACTATCTTACATTAGCAACATCTATGTTGTAAAGGATCCTGCTAATCCCCAGAACGAAGGCAAAGTTTTTCTATTCAAGTTTGGTAAGAAAATCTTTGATAAGATTACTGCTGCCATGCAACCTGAGTATGAAGATGAACAAACGATTGATCCGTTTGACTTCTGGCAAGGTGCAAATTTCAAGATGAAAATCAAGAACGTTGCTAGTTATCGTAACTACGACAGTTCTGAGTTTGCAAAATCTGAACCACTTCTGGATGATGATGATGCACTTGAAGCAATTTGGAAAAAACAGTATTCTCTTGAAGAGTTTACTCGTCCTGATCAGTTCAAGTCCTACGAAGAACTTGAAAAGCGTATGAATATGGTTCTAAATCCTAACGCTTCTAGTCGTCGTGTTGATCCTGATACGTTCGATGAGGAAGAGCAAGTTGTGATGAAGTCTCGCCAACAAATCAAGGAAGAAGAGCGTGTTGTTAAGTCATCTCCTGCTCCTGTAGCAGCAGATGATGATGACGATACACTGTCTTACTTCCAGCGACTTGCTGAAGAGTGATTTCAAAATCGATTTTTGTTTTCAAAAAAGTCGATTAAAAAATTCTGGGTAAAAATTTCAAAATATGTTTTTGGAGTTATCTTGAGGATAAAATCCTTAAGTTAGCTCCTTTTTTTGTACGTTTATCAATATATTGAGAACTATCGGTATAAGTCATGATTTCACGCATATCATCAATTATGGTTTGGATGTAATTTTGTCTCAAAACGTAAATTGTGCGTTTTTCGTCGTTTTTCAAAACTTCATAATCATAGTTACTGACTGAAGTTAGTATATTTGCCCCAGAAAGCACTTTATACGTGCCAAAATTAGAATACTTAAATTGGAAGTTTGCATCAACAACTAATCCTGCCTGTAAAAGCAAATTTCCTTCACTATTACGAACTTCTTTGGTTTCATAATGATGAATTTCCTGTAAAAGTTCAGATCCATACTTATTCATCAAATAATTGTTTAGATCTGTTTGTGACATTGGCCATTCTTCTCTAACATTGATAATATTGTTAGAAATTAGGATAATCCAGTCTAATTGTGGACTATTGTATAGTATTCCCGCAACATTATCTGGACGATTATCACCAACAATGGAGTATTTGTCAAATACTATAGCATTTTGAAAAAAATCATCTCTAATTTTAGCACGTTTGAAAAGATTTTTTACACGGACATAATCGTAACTGGAATTACGATTGTCTGAAAACGATGGTAATAATAGATCTGGAAATAAGTCAAAATATGCCATTTTAGAAACCTATATCGTCGAATGTAATTGTATCTTGTGGTGCAAGTGGAGATCCAGTCGGTTCAAATACATCTTTAACACTAAGATCATCTTGATTAAGGTAATCTTGCTCAAAGATTGGAGTTAGTTCTGTGAATGATAATGTCATATTTGTTCTTACTGGCATTGATACGGCATTTGGATCATCATATGATTGATAAACTCCTTCTGGTGTATAATTTATTTCGCATGAAGTCAAAGCACATATTTTGAATTTATTCAAACCTTTTATACTTTTATTACCACTTCCTCTATATGAAATTCTAAAAACGTTAGGCGATCCTATAAAAATAGAAGTGCTTTTAAATCTTTTTGCTGCCATTCCTTGCTTAAAAAATCTCATTACACGTCTTGCTGCTGTAGCATCATTTAATCCGATTGGAGCAAATTCAAAAGTAAATGAGAATGACCTAAGTTTAGGACCATTGAATAATAATTCAAGGTTTGGATTGATTGTTGTTCCTGTTCCTCTTGCAATGAATTGTGCAGGATCTACATTGATACCAATTTTACCAAGTGCATATTGAGAAATGAATGAAGAAAGTAATAATCCTGATGGAGTTCCACTACCAACCCCACCTTTTTTTAGTTCGTCCATAAGGTCAGAAAATCCACCAAGAAATCCACCAAATACATTTGCTATATTTTTATCAAGTGCGTTCTGAGCAAGTCCTAAAGCACCAAAAAATGCAGCAGCTTCTACTGGATTAGCACGATCTTCACCCCAACTCACACCATTCGATATCGCTAATTGGTTTGGGATTGGTAATTTGACCATTCCAACAAATGACCTAAGATTTGAATTTCTAGTCAATCCTTGAGTAATGATCTGAGCAAAATTTCCTGTGTTTAGGTTTTGTCCTGTTCTAAATAGGGATTCTTGTGGTGGTCTATATGTAAATTGCTCTATAACAACGTGATCTTGTGTATTGGAAAAAGATCCATCGTTGGGATATGATAGGATTAGTGGACCTTCTTCGTTTGGGGCAAGTAAGGATTTTATTGTTTCATCAGCACTTGCTTCGATTTCTTTTACAATTTCTTCAGAAAGTCTTAAACCTTCATTTGGGGTAAGAATTGGTGGAGGAACATCATCTACTAGGTTTGGATCTGTCGTTGGAGCAGTTCCTTGCGGTCCTTTTGCTGGTTTTATTGGATCATAATATTTGTTTGTACCTGCTACTGCAGCAGCTTTAGACATTTCTGGCAATAGATTTGGTTTTGTTTTTTGAACAACTTGCTTTAGTCTTGAAACAGATGCTTGAAAATCCTCATTAAATTTTACACTTTTAGATAAATTATTGTATTCTTGAGTATTTGTTATTACTTGTACATTATTTGTAAGATTTTGAACTGTGTCTGGTTTCAAAAAAGTATTATTTGCAATATCTGTGCTATAGCGAACTCGGTATGTTTTGCCATTAAAAGTGGTATCGAAATAGTTTAACGCTCCTCCACCTACAGGTTTTGGCATATTTTTGAGTGCCATCAGATTATACCTCTAGGATTAACTGGAACTTCTGCACCACGGAAACTTCTAACAAACTCTTCTGCAGTTAATAGTGATGCAGCTTGCCATTCTTCCATTGCTATATCTATGAAGTTACTTTCTACTTCTAATTTCAAGTATTTATGGAACCCAGTGCTGCCAAATAAAAATTCTTCCCAGTTTTGAACACCACTTGATTGTGCTTCTTGAAGCATATTTACCACATCCATTCGTTGACTTTTTGGATAATAGTGTAAGTTCATGCCATAGAATACTTCGTTCAAATCAAGAACAATGAAGCACAATGGATTTTTGTCATAAAATCGTTTTTCTGCAGTCACTGCACGATAACGAAATATCATTAAATGTCCTACTTGAGGAATACTTGTAACTGTTGATTTTGGAAATTGTGACTTATACTCCAAGATCGTGCTCCGTTAATATTTTGAATTCCCATTTTCGATCATCGCAATATTCTTTTGCTGCTTCCCATTTTGCCATGTTTTTAGCATATTCATAAACTTCAGAAAGATATTTGTTAGATTTTAATTTCTGTGGTTTTGGACCTGCAACTTGTTTTGCTGGTTTTATTTCAATCAAACTTTCTATAATTTTTCCAGAAGTATTTTTATATTTGATATAAAAATCTGGAAAGTATTTGTGTAAACGATCATCAATTGGAGACTTATAGGGAATCCAAAGTTCTTCTGATGCCCATTTCAAAATGTCTTGATTTGTATCACAATATCGCATAAATTTTAATTCCCACAAAGATCTATAAATGATATTTGTGGGATCACCTTTATACTTACTAGAATTAGAAGGTCGAAATTTTCCCTTATAACTCATACATAGTATATAAACGTCTTCTATTTAGATGAGCGATTTAGAAAAATCAAAAAATAGAATTTATATTCCAACATATGAACTGTATAAGTCCAGTACAAGTAAAACTGGATCTGGTATTGTACCTGCTTTTAATAACATATATGATGTATGGATAGATTTTAATAGTGCTATAAAACAGGATAGTGGTAATAGTTTAATTGGATTTATCAATCAACATGGTTTTTATGAAAACAGTTTGTAAGAAAATCCAGGAAATTATCTAGCACTATTTTGTTCAGAAGCAGTTCTACCAGGATCACAAATTCAAACATCACAAGTTGACGGACTAAGGCAAGGTGTATCTTCAAACTATGCAGTTTATAGAAGATATCCAGATATTACATTAACATATTATTCTCAGAAAGATTATTTTACAAATGAAGTATTCAATGCTTGGATGGAATACATTTCGCCAACAGTTTTATCGTCTGGTGGGCATGGCAGAAGTACAGATGAAAGAAAAAACGATAGAGCATCTTATAGGAAATTAAAATACCCATTAAGTTATAAATGTGACATACAGATCACAACATTTAGTGGAGATATTCTTCCAGAACAGTACAAATCTAAAGACTATACTACTATTAAAAATAGCAAAGCTTCTAGAATATCTAATAGTATTACATACCATCTAATGGATGCTTTTCCAGTTAACATTGTTGCTGCACCATTAGCATATGGTGATGCAGAGTTGATCAAAACGGCAGTCACCTTCAAGTATGATTACTATTACACTGATAGAACTTCCAGATCTCTTGATCAAGATGTAGTTGCGAGATCAGATTCTGGAAAGAACGTCAGAAATCCATTCTAAATAAAGACAATGATGTGAATTCTTATGCCATTACCTAAGGTTGTTACTCCTACATTTGAACTAGATCTTATTTCTACTGGTAAATCAATTAAATATCGACCATTTCTTGTAAAGGAAGAAAAAGTTCTTCTGATTGCACTTGAGAGTGGTAATGAAAAGGATATTTTGAACGCTGTAAAAGATGTTTTAAAATCCTGTGTTCTTACTCGTGGTATCAAAGTTGATGATCTTCCTAGTTTTGAACTTGAATACCTTTTCTTGAATATTCGCAGCAAGTCTGTAGGTGAAAGTGTAGAACTTCTAGTTACTTGTACTGATGATGGAGAAACTCAAGTTCCATTAACAGTCAAAATCAACGAAGTAAAACTCGTTGTTCCTGAAGGACACGCTGATATTATCGATCTTGGTGACGGACTGAGCATGAAGATGAAATATCCTTCCATGCAGCAATTTGTTGAAAATAATTTTTCTGTTACTAAGTCTGGAACAAATCTGGATAAGATTGATAGAGCATTCAAATCTGTGATCTCATGCATTGAACAGTTATATAATGAAGATGAAGCATGGTCACATTCTGATTATACCGAAAAAGAATGGGTTGAGTTCCTTGAAGGACTAAACAGTTTTCAATTTCAAATGATTGAGAAGTTTTTTGAAAGTATGCCAAAGTTATCATATTCGACAAAAGTAACCAATCCCAATACCAATGTTGATACTGATGTCCTAATTGAGGGTTTGACAAATTTTTTCGCATAATGTTATATCATACAGATATGACTTCATATTACGAAGATAACTTTGCGTTGATGCATTATCATAGATGGAGTTTATCTGAACTTGACGATTTGATCCCTTGGGAAAAGGAAACTTATATCAAATATCTAGAGAATTATTTGGAGAAGAAAAAGTTAGAGGCAGCACAAGTAGCAAACGCTAATGGCTAATTTAGAACCACATCAATATTTTGGAATTAGAGTTCCTTCAGCTGGAACTTATAGGCATCCTGGTGAAATGAATCCATCAGACTATGCTAAAAAAATGATCAATCGTTATGGTGATCCTTTAGCAGATGTTGCTGCAGGAAAACCTGTGGAAGGAATAAAACCGCTCCTTCCACAGAGAATGAGTAAGGAATATGATAAACTTTTGATGAGTGCAGAAGAAAAGGCATCAGCACTTACTCCACAATCAATACGTACATTAGGAAAACTTGTATTAGAATTTGAACAAGTCAACAATAATCTTGGTTCAATTCAATCACAGATTAAAGAAGATATTAGTAACAAGAAGAAATATTTTGATGAAGAAAAGAAGTTATACAAGAAAGAAGAAGATAATCTAACCAATTTACGTGGATCGTTTTTTGATCTAAGATCTAAGTTTGCTGGGTTATCTGCAGTTCTAAGTGGTAAAGCATTATTAGAAGGTCGATTTGGTGATGCTGCTGCTAATGCTGGGGCTGCAGTTACTGCAATGCTTCCAGAGATCGTCAATATCGTTTCTGGATTAGTTCTAGCAAGAATGGCACTTGGTGGTAGGGGAAACGCCGCAGCAGGTGCTACAGTCGCTCGTAGACCTGGTATGGGTGGACTAGGGATGCTAGGACTTGCTGCTGCAGTACCATTGACAATGGGTGCTGCTGATGTAAGAAGACAGGAACTTATAAAAAAGCAGACTGGATCTGCAGGAATTAGTCCAGAGGATGTTGATAGATTTCAAGCAACCGTAACTCGTTTTAATGAAATCCTAACCCAAAGAGGTGGTGGAAAAGCACAAGAACAACCAAAGGTTGCAGTTGAAGATTTGATGAAAAAAAGACCAAAGAATTATCCTGGCGGTGGTGGTGGTATATCTGGTGATGTA
>Ga0181364_1000095_pt1 | contig 15015 bp, 22 predicted proteins | sample Fa13NDMM110SN_FD_130108 | JGI IMG/M metagenome (GOLD analysis project Ga0181364, IMG submission 130108) | Freshwater viral communities from Lake Michigan, USA - Fa13.ND.MM110.S.N | ecosystem: Environmental > Aquatic > Freshwater > Lake | place: USA: Michigan | collected 2013-09-24
CTGCTTGGACACTATAAATAGCATTTGACTTTATATCATCAATACTTTGTTGTTTTGGGGTTTTTAGATAAAAATTACTGGGTAATCGTCCCAATTCTTGTAAGCGGTTCATTAGACGAGTTTGCTCCTCTTTCAGTGTGCCTCGCTGTGGGGTAAAGGCGACTGACCGAGACAATTTTGGGGGTAGTTTTTTTGTCTCCGCTTCTACGGGTGCCTCCTCCAAAGGAATGACACGGTCTTCAATCTCCTTCCGCTTCTTTGCCCGTTCCTTCTTTGCCTTACGTTCCGCTGCTGCCTCCTTTAACTTACGGTCTGTCTCCGCTGCTTTGAGTTGTAATTCTTGTGACTCACGTTCCTTACGCTCTGCTTCTAATTGTGCCTCCAAGTCTTTGCTCTCGCGTCGTAGACGTGCCTGTTCCTTCTTGGTCGTCGCCTGTGCCTTCAGTAATTGGTTTAGTTCTATCAAACGCTGGGTTTGCTCTTCTTTCGCCATACTTTCGGTTTCCCTCTCACGAATAGACGCTTCCTTCGCTGCGTATTCCGCTGCGATACGCTCTAGGTTTTTCTTCTCACGTTCGTCTATCTTCATAAACGCTCGTCCTTTTGCTACATCTGTTTGAGTTGTATTAAATACATCAAGGGAAGTGTCTCGCTCTAAAACAACAGGTGGGGTAAAGACTTGCGGTTCAGGTTCAGGTTCAAACAAGATGAGAGGAGGTAAGGTTTGATTTCGGTTTACGCCCATCCTAGACAGTTGTGACTGGGTTTCGTCTCGTTTGATTTGTTGGTCATCACGCGTCATTGCCCGTGCCTGTCTTGCGTCAAATACCCTATCGTGGATAAAGGTTCGTGCCTCCTGTATCTTCTGTAGTCTCGCTTCCTTATCTGCCTTTGCCTTTTTGCCCCGCACCATTTTCTGGATAAGGGTTGCTTCTTTGACTCGGAGGATGTCATCTGCGACTACGAGTTCTTCTTGCTGAGACAAAAGGTCATTCCTACTCTGCTGTAAGACCAATGCTGTTTCAGGGTCTAACATTCCTTCAATCGCAGACATAATGTCGTAAGGTTCGTCATCTTCTTTTTTATATTGGGGTTCTACTATCGCTGCCTTGGGTTCATCAGGTAAGGTAGGTAAGGTCTCTTTTGCTTCTTGTTGAATAATTTCTGGTTTAATGTCGGGTAAAGGTTCTTGTAGTTCGTCTTTCGCTTCTGCCACTACAGGCACAGTAGGCACAGTAGGTGCTACAGGCACAGGCACAGGTTCAAGAGTAATTGCCTCACGTGCTGCCATCAAGTCCGCATCAAGTTGTTTAAAATCACGCTCAAAGTTAGTCATGTCAGGGATAAGGTTTCGTATGTCGTTCACAAAGTCCATGTCGTCTTTCATATTCGCCTTCTTCCACTTCTCCACGTCAGGGTCATATCCTTCAAAGATAGTCTGGAACCGCTTATAAAAATCCATTTTATCCTGAGAAGATAGTTGTTCCAACTTGAGTAGGCGTTTGTCTCCGCCCGTGGGAAAGTTCCCAATCAGTTTAGATAGGTCTTTGGAAAGAGATGCCCCCTCAGGAATAGTCTGCCCGATAGATGCTGCCTTTTTATTCGCTGCCCTCAACATATCAATCGGGGGAACAGTCTTCAGTAGTTCTTCTGTGGTGTTAATGACAGAGGACTTGGCAGGAGTCGTGCGTCCTGTATAGAACCCGTAGTTCGCCCGTCGCCCCGCCGTAGACTTCTTCAAGATGTCTCGGAAAAACTTCAGGGTCAAACCTGTCTTGGACTGGAGAACAGGTTTGAGGTCTTCCCAAAAGATGTTCAGGTATTCTAGGTCGTCTTGGGTCAACGCTTTGGTTCGTCCGTCGCCGTTCAAAAACTTCTTCGCCTGTTCCTCGCTAAAGATAGACCGTAAATTATTCATTGCCTTCTCCTTAATCTCTATCACATCGGTCAGGACTTGCTCGGGTATGCGGTTCTGCTTGACCGTCAGGTCAGGTCTAATCCCCGCCCGTGCCTTCTTGATGGCGTCCGAGACATTCTGGTCATTCTGGATGGCAAGACGAAGGTTCTCATCTTGGGCAAGGATAGATTTTTTATAGTCCCCGACCTTTTGTAAGTTCCTAACCAGCATATATATTAGAAAAACATTTTATATTACGCTCTTGGTCGTCCTCCTACCACGGAGTAAATCTTCTGTAGTTCTCCCTTCTTGTATGCCGTGATAGGTTGGAACAAACGGTCAACTGCTGCCTGTAGTTTGTTTGTATCTCCTACCTCTGCGGTATTCCAAGTATTTTCATCAGGCACATACAATCCACGAAATGCCAAGATAAGGTCGCGGAAAAAGACCTGCTTTTGTGCCTCGGACAGTTCACTCGCCTTCTGTATCATCAGCGGGGTAGGCAAACTACCCTGAAACTCTAGCAAGTTGTCTCGGGTTCGCTTTGCCTTGGGACTATCGGAATTTGACGCATTGGCGAGGACATTGAGTTTCGTAAGAATTTTGCTGATAATCGGAGTCGTCATCAAAAACTTAAACCCCAGTTGGTTCAGTTCCGCTACTTCATTGAGCGAAGGACTATCCCAACCCATAGACTGGCGAGTAGACATACCCCGACTGTCTGTAATGTTTTGGATATGCTGGGTCAAAATACGGTCAAAGTAAGTCTTGGTTAGACCTGTCTTGTTCTTAAACACGGGTTTGAGGTCATTCCAATACACATTGAGATAAGTCATGTTGTCTTTCGTCAGTCCCGCCATAAACTTGGCAACGGTCTCTTTTGGATACAACGACATCAAGTTCTCCTGTGCCTTCGCTTTAATCGCCACCAAATCGGTCAGTTCCTCTTCCTTGCTCTTCTGTTGCTGTGTAGTGAGTTCGGGCATCATACCCATTCTCGCCTGTGCCTTCGCTTGAGCAACATTGCGGTCGTTCGCAATCGCCATACGAAGGTTCTCGTCCTGCGATAAGATGGCACGCTGGTAATCTCCTGTCTTGCGTAAATTACGGACAAGCATTATAGATTAAGGCGACATTTTATAGTCGGTTGAGGATACGGTCAAAGTAGGTTTTGGTTAGTCCTATCTTATTGCTTAAGACTGGTTTGAGGTCATTCCAATAAATATTCAGTTTCATGACGTCTGCGTCAGTCTGTCCCACAAGGAACGCCTCCGCTCGTGTTTGTCCTAAGACAGAGGAAAGACTACTAAACGCCTGTGCTCGGTTCTCCAGCGGGTCAAGCGAGACACGGTCTGGTTGTTTTTGGACAGGCAAAGGAACCTTTAATCCTTTGCGTGCTTGTGCGATGTTTTTGTCGTTCGCTATTGCGAGTTTGAGTTGCTTCAAGTATGCCTTGTTGCTGACTGTCCTCATATACTATAACCAAACTTTCTTACATCACGGTTTTGGGTTTACGAGGACGACGGACGACCTTGACTTGTTCCTCCAACACGACAGGGGCAAGGTCGCGAACCTGCTCCTCCTGTGCGAGCATCGCCTGAGAAGACTCCATGGTTGGCATACCCTTTCCCTTACGCACCCGCTTGACCTTCTCCACTACTAGAGACATCTCAGGCATATGATGCTCTCCCTCCATACATGACCCCTTACCCTTTTTGTAGGACGCCTTTGTCTCGGCGGAGCGAAGGGCGTCCCGATACGAAATCCCCTTTTTGGCAGCGACATCTTTCACGTGTTTAATCCAAGCGTTCATTACTTTACCCTGAGATTTTGTGCCCTCCCCTTCTATTAAAGTCGTCACCTTTGCCCCAATGTCCGTCACTGTGTTGGTAAACTTACGAAGGAAGTCTGTCTTACCAAAGAGCGTCTTGACATCTTGTTTGACAAAGGTATAGTCCGCAGCATCTCCCATTCCGTTGGACTTGAGAAAGGCAAGAATGAAGTCTTGGCAGTTGTTGTCTCGGGCGGAGTAAGTCGCGTAGGCGTCGCCCATTGCCTCGGCAGTCTTCTCCAGTGCTTTGTTCAGGGTCAGTCCAGCGGGAACCGAGACAGGACTACTCTCGCCACTACGTCCCTTCGTAGGTCGCAAGGTAATAATGGCATTCTTTTCTAGAGAATACTTCTTACCATCTTCCAGTGTTAATACAATCATCAAGTGAAAAATATCGTCGTAAGGTTTGTCGGCAATCGCTTTCTTAAATTCCCCACCCGAGACAAAGTTAATCGCCTGCTGGACAATAGACTGGACAGGACTGCGGACGACCTCCGCCGAGACAATGGTTTTGTCCCCCATCGTTTTGAGAATACCCCGCACCTTCGCTGACACCTTGGTTGGTTTCGCCGTGATAGAAGCGACCGCCTCCGTGCTCGCGTCCACCACTTTGTCTCGGAAGTCTACCGCCTGCTTCTGGACGCCCTTGGTAATCTTCTCAAACTTATTTCGGACATCTTGGAAAATGCCTTTGCCTCGTCGTTTGGTTCCTTGTGCCTTCATTGTTATAACAAGAGAATTTAGAACACTATAGTAATGGAACTGAGCGAGACCTTCTGGGCGGGGTTCTATACCTTCACGGGCGGATTTATTCTTGCGGTTCTTGCCCTGATGTATAAGAGTAAGTGCGACCAATTGAAACTGTGTTGGGGTTGTATAGAAGTCCATCGTAATGTGGAGGTAGAGATGACAGAAGACTTGAGACAAATACCACAACCTGTGGATTAACCGACCCGTGTTACGCTTATGTATGTATCTGTAGTGGTAATGTTTTGAGACACCGTTAAATCTGCGTTTCCAACTGTAATCGCGATATATGCTTTTGTGGATATAGTGAGTAATCCTGACATATCTAGGGTAAATAAATCTGCTACATTGGTGGTTGGATTTCGGTTTAACTTTAAAAGAGAGGCAACCGCTGTTCCCGATGTTCCACGAAGAGCACCATTTGTCCAAGCGGGTGCTCCAACTTTGAGATAAACCTGATAGACTAAATAAGGATTGAGCGTAGAGGTTGATATAGTTGAATGGACATTGACTTGATACATACCAACACTTAGAAGACTGCTTATGCTTCCTACGACGCGGACTTGTGTTGTGTTTAGAGACAATGTTCCTGAGGTATTATAAGTGCCTTCTTTATACCCACCCATATAAGTATCTATTCCTGAATAGGTAGAGTATAGATAGTCCAATCGTAGACCTGACTGTAACTTGGCGTAAATATTAATCAATGATACGGTGCTTCCTATATTTATGGTTCCTGCTGATGTCATATCGGTTCCAATGTTAATATCGTCGGGTCGGGAAGCACCTGTGCCTATGTCCAGTCTCACACCATTGTTGCCACATATGGTTAAAATCCCCCCTAGGTATTGTTCTAAAGCGTTTGCGTAAACTCCATACCCTGATGCGACTTGTAAGTCTGCGTTCACAGTCACTTGACCCGCAAACGCTCCCGTTCCATAGATTTCGGTTGTATGGAGGAGTGGGGCGACACAAGCACGAGCACTAGTTCCAATGATGGTTTGATTTGCCACAGGGGTAGTGTTGTTCGCATTAATCACAATCCCTCCCGTGTATCCGTTTGCGTTGGCGAATTGGATATTACCTGTGGTGCTGTTGTTAAACAAGTTCATTCCAGCAGTGGGAGCAAAGGACTGAAAGTTTGAACAAAGGATTGTCCCTGGAAAAGAAATGTTGGCAGTCTGTGCCGTGGGATAGTTGATAAACGAACCTGACCCTGCTGCCGTGTTAAAGTCTATAGGCAACCAATTTTCAGGAATATAAAACGGTAATCGTTCCCGTGGTTGGAACTCAGTCGTCATTAGTATAGGTTGACAATTCTCTATGTATACTATATGGCAGAGACACCCTTCCCCAATCCTCGGACTACCGAGTTTAATCCTTCGGCGTGGGAAGATGGAACGCCTTTGACGGAAGACGAAATCAATTTCCTAGACAATAACTTTGTGACCTTTCCTACCGCACAACCTAATGTGACCTTCCTTGTCGCTCCTACCGTGCCGACCCTTGCGATTGCGACCAGCGACACTCGGGCAGCGTCCGCCCAGTTCGTCCAGAACGCGAAGAATACCCAGACTTGGGGTGCTCTCCAGACCTTTAATGCGGGTATGGTCACAAACGCCATTGACCCTCTCACTTCGGGCGGGACACTAAACATTGGAAACGGAGTTGGAAGCAACGCCAACAATGTCAATATTATGACGGGGTCAAACACGGGCACACTGACCTTGGGTTCAAGCGGTTCTACGACGCGTTTGAATATTCCACTGACCCCGAACTATTCGTATTCCGCAGCAGGGACAGGAGCGGGCAAAATCGGGCATATTGTAGACGGGACATTTACAGCAAGTGGTGCCGTCGTCGCAGATACTCCATACACCGTTGGAACGATGACCAGTTTGCCGATTGGTGTATGGTTAATCGCAGGTTCAGTAGGTCGTGGAGGAGCAGGTTCTTATGTAGCAATCGGTCTAAATACAACCCCAGCAACTTTGGTGGGTGCTACATCACAAGAGACGATGGCAACAGGGTCAAACAACGCAATTGTTAGTATGACCAGTATTATAATCAATACAACCGCTACAACTTACTATCTTATTGGACAATCCAGTGCTGCGGGTTCTTGGGCGTCTACCTCCTTTTTCTTTAGAGCAGTTAGACTTGCCTAAGCAATACGCATAACCTTTACTTCACTTGAACCCATTGTGTAAGGGTTCTGGAACCTACCATTAAAATAAATGGTTCCCGCGGTTAATCGTGCTGCTATAGTAAAGGTTGTTGACCAACGAGTTGTTCTGTTAGTTTGGATTTGTATTCCTGTTACTTGTCTCAAGATAAAATTGGCATCTACATTGGCAGGATTGGGTCCCACAGTTGAAAAATTATAACCGTAGAATGTCGTAGGGTAAGAAAAGGGAGCACTTGTTCCTGGTCCAATCATTGCTCCATTCAACATATAAATTCCATCAGCAGGAATGACGATAGAACGAAGACTGGTATGTCCTCCTCCACTTAATCCGTCATTTGTAATAAAAGTAGTAGGAAGGATAAATCCAATCTGCCCTAATGTGAATATAGGGGAATAGATTGGTTCAAAAGGAGTGTTCAGTGTAAGCGTGCTCGTAGATGCTCCAAAAGTCAGTGTGCCTGTGTTTGAACCCGTCATAATATTGACATTGTTCGTTGTCGCACCATTCCCAATCGCAAGCGTTGCTCCTGCCGTCAAAGGGTCAATGGTCGCAACCCTTATCCCTCCAAAATAATACTGTAAGACTGCCGAGGTAAATGCTGACCCAAGAATAGGCGTCACATTCGCAGTCACCCACGCCACAATTTCGCTCGTCGCATATGCCGTGTCCGCCAACTGGGTCAAAGCGGTTCGTGTGGTCAAAAAGACTGGGTCAAGAAAGTTAATCGTCGCGTTTTGTGCCGTAGGGTAGGACACAATAAAGTTCCTGAACTTCTTCCAAAGGTCAATCCACTGCCACGCCTCGGGAATAAACTTCGTTGTCCTTGGGTCGGGAAATGGCGAGACAGACATATAGTATAGGTTGAGAAATCCTCTACCGTATAGTATAGATGGCATCCCTTACCAATTTTTATGAACACAAGGGCGTCAAAAAGTATATGAAGGACAATCACAATCCCAATTTCAAAATCCACCACATCAAAGTGCCGTTTCGTATGCTCATTATTGGGGCGTCGGGCACAGGTAAGACCAGCACACTGCTGAACCTTATCAAAGTCATGTCTAATACCTTCACCCGCATCTGTATCATCACGAAGGACAAGAACGAACCCCTTTACCAATACCTGTATGATGCGACAGGCGGAAAGCATGGGAATGTCTCCATTGAGAATTTTGACGAGAAGGGTCTCCCAGACCTCAAAGAGTTCCATTCCGACCAGAACTCGTTGATTGTGATGGACGACCTTGTCAACCAATCGGCGAAAGAGCAAAAACCTATCTGTGATTATTTCATTCGGGCACGTAAGAAGGGCGTCAGTCTGGTTTACATCTCCCAATCCTTTTACGCCATTCCCAAGATGATTCGCAACAACGTGTCTTATATCATCTTAAAGCAGGTCTCCAGTCAACGCAACCTTCAGATGATAATCAAGGACTTTAGTATTGGCATTTCCAAAGACAAGGCGATGGAACTCTACAAGGACGCCACACAAGACTTTACGTCATTCTTGCTTTTGGACTTGGACAATCCTAAACAACCCTTCCGTAAGGGGTTTGACCAGTTCTATGAATTGGATTAAGACTTTTGGGGATAAAAAAAATTGACGGGAATTTAGGTAAGTAATTGAATGTGTAGTCTTTCACGAGACAATGAACACCCAAAGCAAAATGCTCAAAACTGACGACGAACTCATTCATGACTCGCTCATGCTAGTGATTACTAAAATCCGCATGGACACCTTCATTCAGTCCAAGTGGAGTCGCATCACAAACGAGTCACCGCGACAGTATTGGAACCACGCTTTCCGCTGCTACTATGCGGCAGAACGCTACTTTCGCCTCAAAGACGAAGACATTGAGGTAATCAAGCAACTGTGGGCAACCTCTAACCTTCCTGACCCTGTTGACCACCGCGACCGCGAGGAGCATCACCGATGGGCAGTGCGATACTTTGCCATCTACCAAGCAGACAAACCTGACACCTATGTTCCAGACGAATGAAGACCCTTGGGGGCAACCCCTTTTTCATTGGACTATTTGGGACTATTTAAGACTTTTGGGGTTTCAAAAAAAATTGACGGGAATTTAGGTAAGTAATTGAATGTATCGTCTTTGAGTAGACACCATGGATACAAAATTTGAATGCTGTATGTGCCTTGAGACTAAGTTTACCGAATTTAACTGCGGGAGTTGTGCTGATGGTCATATGTGTTATGATTGTCGGGGATACGACGATTGGTTCACCTACCTGCCCCGACCACGATTGGACTTACTCTTACGCTGTCCCGTTTGCTACAAAAAGAATTGGAACTTCCTTTACAACCACTTTGTGGAGGAATTTCCTGAATTGGCGTATTACGATTGGAACCTACCTAAATTCCAAAAACCCGTCTTTCAGATTCTATGGCGAAATATGGACATGGAGTGAAGCAATGCTATGAAAAAGGAGGCGAACCTTTTTCATTTAAGTTTCTTTGTCTCGGCATACCATATGACCACACGGTTATAGACTGAGTTTGACGTAATGTATAACCAGTGTCCCAACGACCTACACGCTTGTCTCAACCTTCGCATTTAGATAGACAGATGTTTTGCGAAGCACCTAGACAAATCCATCAGCAACGGGTCACACTTCTGGGGCGTCAACGCCATACACCACTTCAACGCCGCTACTTTGTCTCGGCAATCGTCCATTGATATACATTGAGATTTTTGGTAATAGGATTTAAAGACAATCTATAAGACAGTATAAGATGCCTAGGATTGCCATGGATTACGGAAAGGTCGTGATTTATCACTTTGTTTGTCAAGACCCGACACAAGTCGCACGATACGTGGGTTCAACCACCAACTACATTAAACGCAAGGCACTCCATAAGTGTATCTGCCACAAACCCGACCACAAAAACTACAACCAACAACTTTACAAAACCATCCGAGACAACGGCGGTTGGGACAACTGGGAAATGAAACCTTTGGAAGAGTTCCCGTGTCAGAACCACATTCAGCAACAGATACGTGAGCAATACTGGATGGATAAATTATTACCTACGATGAATCACAACAAAGCATACATTGAAGACAAGATTGCCTACAAGACGGAATACAATGCCAAGTGGGTCAAAGACCATCCTACGTATCACAAGGAGTGGCGGGCAAAGCGAAAAGACGAAACGACTTTGCCTCCTGACCTTCCCAGTGTCCCTTCTTAAAACAAATCCAAAAGTATCGCCCATACCAGCAGGGGATATTCAAGATACGGATAAAGGTTATTTTCCACCCCATCTTCAAATACTTATGGAGGCGACACGGGGTCATGCTGTTAAACATCTGGGTATTCAAAAGTAACCACACCTCCCGTGTCGCGACCTTGAGGCAATGTTCTATGACTGAGACACAGATGTTCTTTTTGTTCTGGTCATGAAAGGGAGGATTGGTAATGATTTTGGTAGGACTACCTGTGTATTTAAAAAAGTCTATTCCATCATCAATCTCACAACGCTCTTTGTTGCCTGTAATGAGATTGTAGAAACGGTTCTCTCGCCCCGCACAGGGTTCAAGGGTCACGTCGTCCGAGACAAAGGTTACGTCTTTGAGCAGTTCCACTACGGTCGGGATAGGCGTGTAATGTGTCTCGGGACAGAGCATTATAGTAATCATAGAAATCTATCTCTAAACTATATGACACGTTGGACAGATTTTTTGAAAGAGTATGCGAAGGAGCACAAAATCAGTTATGGTTGTGCGATGTCTAAAAAAGAAGCACAAGAAGAATACAAGAGACACAAAGGGATTGTTCAAAAGATTAAAACTGGAGCAGAGAGAAAGAAAGACTATGCCAAACGATACTTAGACTCTAATATTGCTCCATAGGACACTTCCATCGCGGGTCAGTCAGGTTGGGTTTCTTCAGTATCATCGTTTTGTCTCGGTTGAAATAATATCGCACCCGAGGCAAGTCCACCACCTCGTCCTCTATCATATTTCGTAGACACTCTTCTGCCTGTGCCTGACTGAGACAACGGCGGGACATCCGTATGCCTCGTCTGCTGTGGGTCACATAGAACCCATCTCCTATGGTTGGGGTAATAGACATATTCAACTCTGTAAATTAAATTTAAATCCAAAATTCTATTGTGTATATAAAGATGTATCATCTAAGACCGTATCACAAACTCCAAGCACGCAAACTGGGCGTCGTCATACGTCCTGCCACCAAATCACCCTACAAGATTGATGTTTTATCTAAAGAAGGAGAGTATATTACCTCTATTGGCGATAGACGCTACAAAGACTTTATCATCTACGCTGAGGAAGATGGGTTTGAGGTCGCAGAGCGGAGACAAGCACTTTATCGCAAGCGACACAAGGCAGACGCTCAGGTAGAAGGGTCAAGGGGGTTTTATGCCTCACGTATCCTCTGGTAAAAAAATTGACTGAGACAAAATAGGATACGACTATAGAAAAAAATGACTCTCCGTATTCCAATGATAGACTACACGATGGAAGCAGTGGGAAACGAATGGATATTCACTCCAAAGGATATTCCACCAACGACGGATATTCCAGCAGGAGGGCGTTGTTTCGCATCGTTCCATCGTATTTTGGAAGAAGAATTAGACGGACTGATGACATATTCTACCATCTTAAAGTGTTGCTTGAAGTTAGGTGACCAAATCATTTCTGAGGACGACCAGTATCAAACCATTCTTAAAAAGTTATGGTCTGCTATACCTTTGGAGAATGTTCATGAGCATTCTACCTATACCTTCTACACAAAGGAATACAACAATGCTTTGCCGAAAAAAAAGAAACTGAACCGTTATGAACCTTTGAACCTCTACTTTCACTCAAAGGACTCAAACGGCGTGATGAAAGAAATTGTTCATATGGTCAAACTTCACGGAATGACACTTCATTTAGAGTTTAGGATTAACATGGAAGGAAGGCATATCCGCTGTTTTAAATGTTAGGTCTTTTTTACGAAAATCTATTCTTATAGAAATGAACTACCTGAAAGTATCGTTTCCTGCTCCAGAGACGTATTTCATCATTCCGCCTAATTGGGATATTACCGACTTACAAGTGAGACACGGGTCACTCTACTACAAAGGCAAGGCAACGCTTCTCATTCCTCATGACTTTCACTCCACTAAACAAGACCTTGAATTGATTACCCCTAACCATATGGACTACGAGGACTGCCGAAGTTTTCTGGGCGAATGAAAAAGGTTCGCCTCCTTTTCCATGTGTTAGTGTTTACTGTCCAAGGCAATCAATCAAAGCAGGAAATATATTGTCGTTTGCTTTCATCAACTCCGCCCACCGTAGCATCATACTCTCCTTAGTAGTATCACCTATTTTCTCCAATGCCTCGGTCGCACATTCTTGCCACATAGCGAAGAGACGATGAAGTTCTGCCTTGGGTTTTCGTTGGGCGAGAGAGGTGCGGAGCATTTTTTCAACCCCCAATGACTTCTTCATCACAAGTAGTTGAGGTTTAGTTTTCGTCTCTTTTAGGATTGAACATACCGTGTCTAACCACTTCCGATTTTCTGCCAAGTATTGAGGAATCACATCGCCGTGGATATAGACATCCATACAAGGTTGTGAACAGAAGTGAAGTGGTTTGTCGGTAGAAGCAGAACCATCCGAATTCTCATAACACACACTGTAGTCACAGCGTCCTTGTTGAAAGCAGTTGAAGCACTCCTTGCCGCACATAGTTGGTTTGGTTGATTTTTTCGTTGATTTGCTCATGGTGTCTCGTGAAAGACTATATCTTCAAATACTTTTACAGAATCCAGTCAATTTTATTTTGATGGAAAAGTCGCAAATTTGACCGCACTGGTTTGGTAAGGTCTTTTTGCGAAGACTTTCTCAAATGACACTGACTTTTGCGAACCGTGGGGGTATGCCTTGCGTTTTGCCCAAAAGTCTTAAATGCTTAAAATTGACGAGAAAGTTAAATACTTAACGAAAGGTATAACTACGATGAGTGGACGATTAGGAGGACAGATTCGCACAATTCAATGCGGTTGCGGGTGGCAGTGCCGAAAGCAACTCCAAGAAGCGAACAAACTCTACAAACTCCATATGCGACTGACGCACAAGCAGGACGCGGTTCCGATAGGCGAGTTTGACCAAACTCAAGGCAAAAAAGGTATAGGTCAAACCAAACACGGACATCTCAAGTATAGTCCGCTGACTCCCACGGCAATCACTAAGGTTGAAATAAAAAATTGACGGGGTTTTTTTCTTACTGAGACAGACACAAATACGATGACTACCGTTTCGTTTATGACCGCAAAAGAATACAAAGCGACCCTCCAGCAGGATGTTGGAAGTTTGATGTTCTCTGGCGATTATTACGACGCGGGTCGGCACATAGACAAGACCAAGTTGCGTAAGACTTTCAAGACCGAGTTGGAAGGCAAACGCATCTACGCAGTGCTCGTTCATACAGATTCCAGCAAAGGGTTCAAGAATTACGCCAATACGCAGATTCGCTACAAAAGTCCAATGTTCTGTAGTGCGACTTCCGATGGAGCATACACATCCAAGAACGGGTTTACGGTTTACGACCAACCCGTTGGCGACGCCATTGTGGTCTACACAGAAATGAGACCCAAGGATATTCCCTCCGCATCCGAACTCAAAAACTTACGCAAACAGTGGAGCGATTTTGAAGATGCTTGGAGTAAGCATCTTGATGAAGAACAACGCGTTCAAAAATGCGGAGAATACGAAGGACGAAAGGAATTTCTACATCAATCTCGCAACATTCTTAAAGATACAATTGAGACACCTATGCTGGAGATTGGCAAAGTCTTGATGAAACACGACACGCCATTCATTCAGAGGAAGGTTTCTTCCTTTGCGTGGGCAGGGATTTGTATGAAATGGAAAGACGAGGATTGGGTTCAAGAATAAAATTGACGGAGTTTTTTTTCTTACTGAGACAGTATCAAAAGATGTCTATCATTCGTCCCGACCAGATGCGTGACCTGCTCCGCCACTCTGCTGCCAACATTCAACCCAACGAACTCTGTATCGCATGGCACCGCCATGAGCGTCATGCGTTTTGGGGAGGCAAGAAGAGTTTAGAGCAAGACATGCGAAACTGGCGAAAGGCGAAACGACAGAACAAGATATATATCAATCCCGAAGAAAGTCGCGAAGTCAATATAAACGGAAAACCTTGGCACATCCTCATTGTTCAAGAAGGGACACCTGAAAATACACACCAGATTGGATACGACCCGCTTGGATTTGGTATAGACGATAAAATCATTTTGGTAGATGGTATGATTTACTTCTTCAAGAATAAAGCGAACCGAGATATGATTGTGGACTATGTGATGAAATAAAATTGACGGCGATTTTTTCTTACGGAGACAGGTAAAAGATGCCTCTCTGTCTTGAGATTGAACTGTGGTCGGTCTTCAAAAAGATGGTGTCAAAGCATACAGGCGATGACTGGTATGAGTTTTGGAAAGAGCACTTCCGAGACAATGAAGAATGGTGGAACTTTGACGAGAGCGAACTTAGTATTAAAAACATCAACGAGTTGCTGGAAACAGAAGCGGAATATCGCCACACGACAGATGAACCTCGCACTACAGTGAAGCAACTATTACAACGTTATGGCAGATTTATGACTTTTCACGATGGCGACTATGCGGGTCATTTTACGACTATACATGGAGTATGGTCTGACGATGAGTCTGAAGAATAAAATTGACGGCGATTTTTTCTTACGGAGAACAGTATCAAAATGCCTACCTACATCAACATTGATGGACACGACAGCATCTCGGCGAACCTCCACAAACACACTGCGACTTATCTCAAGTTCAAAACGCAGGGCGGTTGCTCGGCAAGTATGCTAGAGTATATGGGGTGTCAGTCTGCGTTCTATGGTGCCATTCTCACGGGGCAACCCAAGATACTCCTCGTTCGTATCGCCTCTGCGATGAGGAAGGCGTTGGAGAAAGCGTTGGAGGAAGAACCCGAGAACCGAGACAAGATTCAAATACTTTTGGAGAACATCACAAAGAATAACGCTTTCTATGTGAGGAACTATGGGTCATAAAAAAATTGACGGCGTTTTTTTATGACTGGGAAAGGTAAGAAAGATGGCACCCAGCAATCAGTTTGAACAACTCCAGCAGATGTCCGACCAATACGACCGCTTAGACGAAGAGTTTGACCGACTCATGGAAGAGGGCGACCCCAATAAGGAGGAATGCCGACAACTCCACGCACAAATCTGTCAAAAGACAAGCGATACTTGGCATAATATAATGAATATCGTCTGGGAATTAAGGAAGACTCATCAATTCTTCCCTC
>Ga0181364_1000098_pt1 | contig 14691 bp, 20 predicted proteins | sample Fa13NDMM110SN_FD_130108 | JGI IMG/M metagenome (GOLD analysis project Ga0181364, IMG submission 130108) | Freshwater viral communities from Lake Michigan, USA - Fa13.ND.MM110.S.N | ecosystem: Environmental > Aquatic > Freshwater > Lake | place: USA: Michigan | collected 2013-09-24
CTAATTTACTGTAAAATCCGTATAACATAATTTTTATTTTAGTCTGTAAACATATATTGTATCTACTTTATTATCTTTTATTTTTAATTCTATTGTTGGGGTTAATGGTTTATCTGAGTGGATAATAGCAGTATTATTATCTAGTAAGTAAATTCCATAAATACAAAATCCTGTAAATATGATAAATCCAATAGTTTCTTTAAGTATTTCTTTCATAATTTTTATTTGTTTAAATATACTAAATCATTTTGGTATTCCCAAACATTTTGGTTTTTCTGATACCACACTTTGTAAACGAGTGCCTAAGCCACCGGCTAGTATAATACAATCTAACGGCATGTTTTAAAAATATAAGTTCTCAACCATTTCACAAATAATGTGTCCTACCATGATGTGTGATTCTTGAATACGAGGGATATCGTTACTAGGTACATTGATTAAATAATCACTGTAATTTTTCATTTCGCCACCGGTTTCTCCAGTAAAACCAACGGTTATCATGCCTTTTAATTTTGCCATTTTAAAAGCCTCAATAATATTTTTAGAGTTTCCACTGGTTGATAATCCAACAATTACATCACCCTTACGACCAATACCTTTTATCATTCTTGAATAAATTACATCATAACTATAATCATTAGCAACGGCTGTTAAATAGGATGTATTGCAATGTAATGCTTCTGCAGGTAAAGCATCTCTGTCTTTATAAAATCGACCACTAAACTCAGCTGCTAAATGTTGCGCATCGGCGGCACTACCTCCATTTCCACAAAATAAAACTTTATTGCCATTTTTAAATGCATCGGTGATAACAAGACTACATTCTTTAATGGTATGAATACGATCTTCATTTGCCAACAATAATTGCTTGGTATCTATTGAAGCTTGAATAATTGATTTAATTTTTTCTATCATAATAATATTCTTGTGTGTAAATATACTAAATCATTTCGTATTCAATTTCAGTATCAGCTAATCCCCAACTATCATCGTTTTGTGATTCAGTAAAATATTCTACCCATTTCCAAGGATCGTTATAAGTTGGTGGTGGTGTGTTTTTCGATATTTCATGAATATTTTCAGTATTACCCCCCTGTGGTAATATATTTTTATGGGACATGTGATATATAGGAGTATCAAATAATGCTTTTATCTTATATCCATTTAAAACTGCTTTTTTCTGCACATTTGTATCTATGAAACAATTATAAAACATATTTTCTTCATATCCTTTAACATCCCACCATATTTTACGAGGTGCTAATTGAAAATCACCACAACAATTAATCAAACTATATTCATCACTAGGAGTTACTTTAGCTGGGTAATGTCTAGGTTTAGTTATTTGTTTTAAATATTCTCTATATTCTTGAAGATTATTGATATTCTTTAATATCTCTAAATATTCTATTTCTCTTCTACTGATAGTATAAAATGTATCTTTATCACTATTATCAATAATATTATGTAATTCTTCTTTATTAGGGGGAATATTATCTGTTGTAGTAGATACAACCCAATCAGCATCTGTTCTTCTTAAAGCTAAATTAAATGAAATAGGCCCAAAACATTTAGGTAAATTAGGTATATTATCAGCATACATCTGATGAACAGATGGGGGGATAATAAAATGTTTAATTCGTCCTGTTTTAGGAATTAAATCCATTACATCATATAATAAACTATGAGTGGGAGAGTTCCAATCTACATAATTTACTTCATCAAAAGTGTCTAATAAAGTATTTAAATGTATGGCGACTCTTTCTTTTTCTTTATACCCATCATTTCTACTAAATGTTATTACTGATGTTTTCATTATTATTTAATTGTATTTATTTGTGAATTTATTTCTAATGATTTTAATATATTTTTTACTTTTTCAAATCCAATTTTGCAATTTTCTTTCCAATTACCACCATCACCACTATCTGATACCCATTTATATGAGGTAAATTTAATATTAAAACGTTTGCATACTTTAGCAATTGCAAAACATTCCATATCAAATATATTACATTTATTTATCATTTCCAAATAATTTTCTGAATATTTATTTATTTGGTTATGGTCATAAAAATAATCTGTTGTAAAGCAACTTGTAAAGTATAAAGGATTTAAAATTATTTCACTCGCATCATCTTCAAATGGTGTTTTACCATAATCTGTTAATGGAGTGGCGTCTATATCTTGGAATACTTTACCTACTTTAACTATTTCTCCTACAGGTAATAATAATGAACCACAAGAACCAACATTGATAATTTCATTATATCCTTGATTAAATGCTTTACAAGCGGCTATGGTCGCATTTACTTTTCCAACTCCACTAAATATAACAGGATATCCTAATATTTCATCTTGCATTTCCACTTCATCAGGAACTGCTACTATAAACACTCTATTCATATTGTATTAAACTTTTAACATCTGTCGATCCATGTAAATATTTTAAATCAATTAAAACTAATTTACCTACAACAGTATAACCTGCTTTTTCACATAATTTTTCAACAGCTTCCATAGTTCCACCAGTAGCATATACATCATCAACAATAACTACCTTCCCTACTCCAGGATGAATTTCTAATGTATCCTCTCCATATTCCAAAGAATATGTTTCATTAACAACAGGTGGTGGTAATTTTCCTTTTTTTCGACACATTATCATTCCTTTATCTGTTTGGACTGATAAAGCTGAAGCAAATATAAATCCTCTTGAGTCAATTCCTACCCAATAATCAGGTAAAGATACGTGTAAAGACATTTCTTTAATAAGTCTTGGAAAATACGGAGATTTAAGTAAAGGAGAAATATCTCTAAATATAACGCCTTTAGTTGGAAAATCAATTACATCAGTGATGTATTTATCTTTAATATAGTTTTTTACATTTAGTATCATAAAAGTTTTGAATTTAAATCACGTGTGGATAAAATTGGATTAGAAATAGGCCAATAAATATTAATTTTAGGATCATTCCAATTTAAACTAAATTGATCTTTTACATCTGGATATTCTCCTGGATATGACCATTTATAGAAAAACGTCGCTTCTTGGCTTAGAACTAAATGTCCATTAGCAAACATAGGAGGGATTAAAACTTGTTTTTTATTATTTGATGTTAATATAATTGAATCCCATTTTAAATAGTTAAGAGACTCAGGCCTATTATCTACCACTACTAAATAAATCTCACCACCTAAACATGTAATTAATTTCCATGCTTTGTCATCACCGTGTAATCCTCTCAAAACGTGTTGTCTAGATACTGCTACTTTATCATGATTAAAAATTAATTTATGTTCATCCTGGTTAAATAAAGTATATAATTCTCCTCTATAATCTTCAAATGATGAAGGCTGGTATATTTTTACTTCGTTAAATATCATATGTTATTTAATGTTTCAATTAATACGTCAATTTTTTCTTGTTCTAATACCGGGTAATTACCTACGTACCAACTAAAATGATGAATATGGTCGGTATTTTTAAATTCATCTAAATTAATATTATAATTTTTCTTAAAATAAGGTTGACGTAATTGATTTCCTCCACCTGATAGTCCTCTTCTAAATTCAATGCCCTTTTCTTTTAATATTGATTCTATCCTATCTCTTAATTCAAATGAACCTTCTTTTAATACTACTATAAAAGCATAATTACATTGGCCTTCCATTTCAATGTCAGTATGGTACTTATTAGAATCTAAACGCTCCATAAAATATTTAAAATTATTTATTCTATGAATATTATTTAAATCTAATTTTTTAATTTGAGATAAACCAATAACGGCATTTAATTCAGTACTTCTAAAATTATGTGCTGGATGTAGGAATATAAAATCTTTATTTAAATCCGGGTTTTCATCGATAATAGTTTGTTTAAATTTTTCATCTGTTATTTCCCTAGTCATACCATGTGAGCGTAATGCTCTACAAACTTGATAAAAATGTTCATCATTAGTGCAAATCATTCCACCTTCAATTGTTGACATATGGTGAGCAAAATAAAAACTAAAGTTAGAAGCAAATCCAATTGAACCTACTTTTTGTCCTTTAAATGTAGTACCATGAGATTCACAAACATCTTCAATTAATAATATATCTTTATCTTTACATAATTGAATTAGTTCATCAGATAATGCATTAATACCTAATACGTGAGTTAAGAATATTGCTTTAGTTTTTGGAGTTATAACTTGTTTTAATTTTTCAATATCAAATGAAAAATTCTTTAAATTGATATCACAGAATACTGGTTTAAAACCACTAAATATAACTGATGATATATCGGATATCCATGTTAATGGTGGGACTATAATTTCTCCATCTCCGTGAATGTAATTTAAAGCTAACATAGTTAATTCATTAGCTGATGCTCCTGAGTTTAGCATTAGGTTGTATTTTGTTCCTAGCCATTGTCCCCATGCATTTTCAAATTCAACCACTTTAGGCCCATTTGTTAATTTTGGAATTTGGTCTTGACTTAAAAAGTCGATTAGTGATTGAATATCTTCCTTATCGATATTATCACTCATTAAAGGTAAATAAAATTTATTCATATATCGTTGTTACTCCTGTTTTATCAATTTTAAAATCTAATACACTTTCTTTATATTTTTCTATTATATTCTTTTTAACTATTGGGTTACATATTGCTAATACGAATCCACATCCACCACTACCTAATAATTTAGCTCCATAAGCTCCCATATTTATTACATCATCAATGATAACTTTTATCTTACCATTTGATATATAAGGTGAGATCTTTTCTTTGCTTAACCAACTTTCATATACTAATTCTCCAATACCTTTTAAATCTTCACACTCAAATAATTTATATGATTGTTTAGCAGTTTCTAGTATTTGATATTTATTATTAATATCATCCTCATGAGACTTAGCTATAATATTATTATCTCTTTGTGCTTCAGTATAAATTAGAACCATCGAATCTTGTAAAGTCTGTTCAAATTCTTCTGTAATTGGGAGAGGTTTAATATAATAACTTCCATCTTTCTTTATTTCAATAGATGAAAATCCTTTAGCAAATGGCCATATTTGATCCTGGATGCCTCCACTTTCCTTTAAAATTTCTCTTTCAATTTTAATAGCAGAGTCAATAATATCTTTTTTATTAATGTTTTCTTCTTTGATTTTTTTTATTAAATAAGATAATGCTATACAATATGAAGAAGATCCTCCTAATCCTGTTCTAGAAGGAATATCAGATGTTGAGGATAATTCTATAGGTCTATCTATATTATGATATTTTAGTGTTTCTCTAATTAACGGATTTTTAAAATCATTTATTGAGTCAACTAATTCATATTTAGAATAAGTACATAGATATTGATTAGATAATATTTTAGGTCTATTTCTCATTGATATATAACAATATTTATTAATAGGAGTACCTATCATAAAAGATCCATATTTTTCATAAAATCCTTTATAATCTGTTGATCCACCAAATAATGATATTCTAAAGGGGGCTTTTACTGTAATCATAATTTATTTTTCTCCATAATAATCACCCCATTCTACTAAAATAGTAGGGCGATTATCTGTTCTTTCGTAAGCGTATTTAAATGATTCAAATATTTGATGAGGTTCATCTAACCTAATAATATCAACCCAGTCGCACATTGCCTTAAATCCTGATGTGAAATCAGCTATATGTTGGTGTTGTGGATGAAGAGGGCGTTGAGCTCCAATAGAAGTTCTAATAATTACTTTAGGTGTATATCCACCATCAGACATAATTTTAATTTTATCTAAATGATTAATTACTTGATTAGCTGCTAATAGTAAAAAATTCCATCTTGGATATATTGAAATAGGTATAGTACCATTTAATGCCATTCCTATAGTCATACCCATTTGCATATCTTCATTTACAGGCATTTCAAGTAATTTATTTTTATTTACATCTTTAAGAGTATTAGTCATTGCTGTACCAGCGTATTCTACTGCTTGTCCTAAGAATAATGTATCTGATTTTTCATTTAACCAGTCCATTGATCGTTTTAATTCGTCAAAGTATTTCATATTTTTAAAATTGAATTCGTTTACCTGCCCCAGCATGTGGGTATTTTGTTTCATATTGATAGTAAATTATTTTTCTTGTTTCTTTAGCAAAAAATAATTCATCTACATTCCATGTCTTTTTTGTTTCTGTACAAACTGATTTTCCATTATCTTCAATAACATATGTGATGGGTAAATCAAAATTAACAGCGTATTTCCAATTCTCAAAAAAAGTACCTGTTTCAGATGTCATATCACCTACAAAACACCAAACATGATTAGTACCTCCCTTACGTTTAATATCTAACGCTACACCAGTTGCAATAGGAATATTACCTGTTACTATAGCAGATGAATAAATATTATATTCAGGATAACATAAAGTAATTGATTTGCCATCTAAAATATCTTGTTTAACTTGTTCGGGTGGTACACCTTTAAGCAAACACTGATAATGAGATCTCCAGGTACAAAATATCCAGTCTTCTGGTTGTACTTGTTTAAATATATTAATCATTTGGTCTTCATTTCCATAATATAAATGAACTGGGGCTTTAATCATAGCATTATTAAAACAGTCTGCTATATCTTCTTCAAATGATATTAATTGTTCTTTTTTTAAGGTTTCCATAAAAATTTTTTTCTTTTATCTATTATTGTTTTAAAATTTACCATCCATGGGTCATAAGATGATCCATCTGTATTATGTACTTTATTTTGAATATGTTTATCTTGTACTTTTTTAGAAATTTCATCTTGTTCCATCCTTTTGTTATGCATGCTATAATGTTTAATTCCTATAATTTCAATAGCATCTATAATATCAAATTTGTTTGAATTTTTTACAAAATTAAATAAACATGTATCTCCACCCCATGTTGGTATTTCTTTAGGATAAAATTCACCTAAATCTTTACAATAATTAGAAGAAAGTATAGGAAAACAACAACTTTCGTCACCATATGGATTTAATATTTCTCCTTTTTCATTCCAATGGGTATCGTCATTTATTTTGAAGTAAAAATATCTTTTATTTTCTTCTATTTCAGGAAAAATTTCTGAGTAGGAGTGAGACAAAGCTTGATGTAAATTATCATCCCAATTATCTGTACTTACTTCACAATCATTTCCTAATATCCAAGTAAAATAAGAATCAGAAGCTAATTTTAAACCTAAATCATAATAATCATTAGGTAAATCTAATTCTTCTTTTTGTTTTCTACTTATGAATTTAAAATCATATGTGATTTGAGAAGACATCTCATGAAATAAATTCAGTGTTTCTTTATCATCATGATCACAAATAGAAATAACTTCAATCCAATCTTTATTATAAGTTTTTTCTTCTATTGATAATAATAATTTTTTAACTAAATCATATCTTCCTCGTGATGGGAATATAATTGTAACTAATTTTTCTTTGTTCATTGTAACTAATTTTTCTTTATCCATAATATATAATATAATTAAAAAAGTTTAATTTTCCAAATTTTTAATAAAAAGCTCTAAATAAGTATTCATTATGAAGAGTATTAGGTATATTAGAAAATATATTTTCTTTAGATGATTTAAAATTATCATTACCATCATGGTAATGCATAGCATTGATATTTAGTCCATATCTCCACCAACATACTAATCTTGACCCTTGTTGTAAAGGTTGACCACGATGTATAGCAAAGGTATCTGCTAAAATCACTGTACCTGCTTTACCTGTTATAACAATTGATTTATCAGATTCAGAACCATCTTGAGTTCCGGGATAGAAAACATGAGGACCTGTTGTTTCATCTACATCAGTTAAATAAATAAATAATGCTAAAAATCTAAAATCATCATGATCTCTATGATTATTTTGAGTTCCGTATATTTGTCCTTTATATATATGCCACCATGAATTTAATGAATATAATGTTGGAAAACATCCTAAATATGATTGAGCTAAAGATAACAAATAAGGATCAACTATTTTATTTAAAATTATTGGTTCATTTAATAAAGCAGTTGGGGGATAACTTAATGTATTAAATTCATATTCTGGGGTTAGTTTCCTTAGAATTTTATCACTATATTTGGGAACATGAGTATTATATCCTTCTTGCTCGGTTAGTTGATTTTTTATATGTTCAACTTCATCTTGAGATAAAAAATTATCAAAAATTACATACCCATCTGTTTTTAATTTTATTTCATCTTCAATTTTGTGTGTAGAAGAAATTTTAGGTATATATTGATTTATTTCATTAGGAATATCAATAACCATTTTATTTCTTAAGTCTACATTCATGTAATCATGAATACCAAAATGTTTAAACATTTCATCAATTGGATTTCTCATTTATATTATATTTTTTAGATAATCTATTAAAGAATTTTCATCATTTATATATTGTAAGGGTGAGTTAGTGTATTCCCAAAATGGAAGATGAGTTTTTAAATTATACCCTACTACTGCTCTAGGTTTATATCTATTAGTGTCAGTAAAAGTAACAAAATAAGGACCACTACCTTTACCTAAAATAACATCACATTTATTACTTAGATTAGATAATTCAATTAAATTTAAATGACTACAGTTTATAACATTTGATAGATTAGATTGTGGGTCAGCGTTAGTGTAGAAAAATAAATCAGGGAATAAAGTGCCTAATTTATTCATATCATAATTGAATTCACTATGACCACTTCTACATTTTGAATTTTCTACCCAAACCATTTTAGAATGCATAGGTACATCTAATTTAATATAAGGAAACTTAATTCCAGGAACAGTATTACTAATTAAATTAATTGGAATATTATTCTCTTTACATTTTCTATTAAAAACCTCTACTTGATTCTTCCAGTTATGAGCGTGAGTATCTATATATTGACCTAACCAAGTATATATATTAGTATACCCTTCAGGACACATATATCCAAGATCATCTACAACATTTGATCCAAACCCAAATGGGGTTCCATGTATATCTCTATCATTATTAGGATGTATCATTAATGTTTTTATAGGAGTTTTTTCAAATAAATAAGCATGATTATTATAACATCCCACTGCTATTTCAACATCATTTATTTGATTATATATCTCCCAAATTAATGGAATTGTAGTGATAATATCTCCATTATGCCAATTGTTCCAAAGATATAATTTATGAGTCATGATTAATACCCTGAGGATTTAAATTTTTTAAATATTGTTATTCTACGTGTCCCAGCTATTACCTCAGAATATAGTTGATCTAAAGCGTTTTCTAGAAAATTTATTTGCTTATAAAAGTCTTCTGCTCTAGGATCATTATTTTCTTTTAAGTGTATATATTTAATATAATCATTTATTAATCTATCAAATATACTTCCAAATCCTTCACTGTTATATAAGCCAGAATTTTTTTGAAGTGAATAAAAAAACTCATCTATTGTTTCCATACAAGCATTTCTATATTTATTATGTTCTAGTCCGCCATCATAAACAAATTGAATATTATTTTTATTTGTATCTTGATATCCTTCAATAAAATGCCAGCCACAATAGTCATGAAATGCTAATTTTTTTATTACACCCGTAATGTCTTTTGTATCTAAAGTTACATCATATTCAAACCATTTTAAATCTTTAGAATGCCATGAATCAATAGTAGTTTTAATTTCTTGGATTATTTCTTGTATTTGCATCATAATAATTCTTTTTTAACATATAACGCGTCTCCTTGATTTTGATTATGAGGCGACTCTTTATGATAATATAATCCATATCCTAATGATTCACACAGTTTAGTCATATCATCAAATAACATAGTATTAAAATATATCTCAAAATAACTAACTTCCATCCAAATACAATCAATATATTTTAAAGTATTTGGAGCTCCTAACAAAACTAAATGTTCAGCACCTTGAACATCCATATACAGATAGTTATAATTTTTAGGATCTAATGCATTGTTCTCTTCAAAATAAGAATCTAATGTAGTTGAACGCATTGTAACTTTTCTATCATGATTATTCCAATGGTGAAATGCTGGCCTTTCAGGGTTTAAATCAAACATTGAGCTATTACCTGATGCTTGGCCTATAAAAAAATCAATTTCCCCCACTTTATCTGATATTACATAATCAGATATTATAGCATTAATGTTAGAGTAGTTTGAAATTTTATTATAACATTCATTTCTAGCCTCATTTACTGGTTCGAAGCATAATATATTATTAGTGTGTTGCAAAAACATTGGTATTTCTCCACCATCATTTGCTCCAACCTGGATTATTCCGTTAATATTGATATTATTAGGTATTATCATATTTTTGATTGTTTATTATTTTTCTTTTTAATTTTACTTTGAGCATATCTATAATATTATCAACTGCCACTTGTCCAAACTTATTTTTTATTTTTTCTAAAAATGGAGGATATGAGTGATATTCATCAAACGCATTGTCTCTAAATTTTAATACTTCGGCAGGAGATAATGTTTCTGTTGGTAAAGGTAACGTATCATATCCATGAAATGAATAACCTTCATAAGTATCAGGCAATGGAATACCATTTAATACTGCGTCTTTGTATAACTTACTACCAGGTAAAGCCATTGTTGCATATGCATTCCATCCGAATGTACATAATTCTTTTGATAAATCCAAAGTTTTTTGCATACTTTCTTTAGTATCTCCGGGAAGTCCAAAAATATAATTTGCCATTACTTCAATATCAGCTGCATGTACTTGTTCAATTACTTTATCGATATCTACATCTTCAAATTTACCTTTAGATACTTCTAAACGAACTGATTTATCACCACTCTCAATACCTAATGCTAGCCATTTAATACCTGCTTCTCTAACTAATGAAAGTAATTCAGGACGTTTAACTGTATCTATTCTTGAGTAGGCCCACATTCTAAGAAATTTACCATATCCTCTATCTCTTAGCATTTCACAAAGAGGAACATAATATTTTCTATTTAATAGAAACATTTCATCTGTAATCTTAATAGTATGAACTCCTAATTCAACCAATTTATCAAATTCTTTAATAATAAATTCTGGTGACCAATAGCGCATATTACTATAATTTCCAGCTACTCCTATTTCTTCTTCATCATTTCTATTTAATATATTAATCATACAGAAATCACACCCAAACTGGCATCCTAATGATGTTTGAATAGCGGCATATGGTGATCTTTTATTTTGATCATATTCAGCATGCCACATAGGAGCTCTATATAAATCAAGTGGTTTTTCTTTCATTGGAAGTAAATCCCAAGCGTATCCTGGAAGGTCAACATCCATTAATTCATTAGGTACTACTCTTTCTGCTGGGTTGATCTTAGGGATTCCATTTTTTCTCCAAACAATTCCTTTAATATGATCTAAATTATTAATATTAATTGTTTTTTCAGCTAATATGTTTCTTAAAGCATATACTCCTTCATTAGTAAATGCAAAATCAATAGATAGTTCTTCTTTTAATGCTTTAACAGGAACGGCTTGCACATATGAACCAATATAACTAATAGGAATATTTACACCTATATCTTTAAGATAATTAGATAAGTAAATAGCTCCACTCATATTCACTGTGCCTGAATTTACATTTTGTCCATAAACTACAAAGCATATTAGACGAGGGTTAATATTTTTAATTCGTTCAGCTACAATTTCTTTATTTAATTGTTCAGCATTAACATCAATAAGTGACACTGTATATCCTGCTGACCTACATGATTGAGCTAAAAGCAAAGCCCAAGTTGGTGGTTCAATAGCAGCATATTTATTTGCTAGATCTTGATAAATACCATTAGAATTTCCTGGTGATATAAATAATACGTCTATCATAAGTTTGTAAAATCTTTATTTTTAAATTTGTTAATTAATTGATATCCTTTAATTAATTCTTGAATACCATCTTCTAACGAAAATGTAGGTAACCATCCTTGAGATTCCAACTTTTCATTAGAAACTCTATAATTTCTTTGATCAAAATCTTTTTTAAATTCATTTTGAACAATTACTAAATCAGGAATATATTTTTGGATAATTTGAGTTAATTCTAGTTTAGTGCAATTGGCTGATGATAAACCAACATTAAATGCATTATTATTACATTTATTATAATTTTCAATCATGAATAAGAAAACATTCGCTACATCTCTCACATGAATATAATTACGAATAAAATGTGATTCAAATAATACTAGATATTTATCTACTATTGATTTGTAAACAAAGTCATTAACTAATAAATCCATTCGCATCCTATATGACATACCAAACACAGTTGCTAATCGTAAAGTTATACCATTACCTGATTCTAGCACTGTTTTTTCAGCGTCGCATTTTGTTTGAGCATATAATGATAGTGGTTTAAATAAACTATCTTCCGTTATTATTTCTGATGATGAACCGTATTGACTATTAGTATTTGGAACTAATAACATTTGATCTTTAGTAATCCATTTAGTAATATTTTTTACTTGTAAATAATTAACTTTAACTGTTAATTCAGGATTAGCTTCACAAGCTGGCATTCCTACAATTGCCGCTAATGGAATTATTACATCATGTTTTTCTACTAATGATTTTAGTAGTAATTCATTAGTTACATCACCTAATATAAAATCGAAGTTAGGATGATAAGTAAATGGAGCTATTGATGTTTGTTTGTATATTAAATTGTCCAAAACTGTTACTTGGTATCCTTTATTAAGTAATACCTCTGTTAATACTGAGCCTAAGTAACCTGCTCCTCCTGTAATTAGTATTTTTTTCATTTATTTCTTTTTTAATAATCCAACTTGATACCCATTAAATATTACTTCATAAAAATCAGCATATGTGTTATAAAAGCAATCTATCCCTAATTCAGGACTATCTGTTGGAGAAGTTCTATTAGGATCTTTCCAAAGATAATCATCAAATATTATGATTCCTCCTGGTTTTATTAAGGGGTGAGTTAAAACTGCATCTTCTAATGTTCCATATGCTGTGTGAGAAGCATCTATATAAGCAAAATCAAATTGTGGTTTTGCGGGTAATTGTTTTAGGATAGTTGAAGAATATCCTTGATTTATTGTAATTTGATCTTGATAAATAGATGTATTATGTTTAAATCGAGTTAATATTTCTGTAAGATTTAATTCTTTCATTCCTGTTTCTTCAGGACTACCTCCAAAAGTATCTACTACTGTTATTTTAGAACTTTTATCTGTTAATATATTTTCTAATAACCAACAAGTAGCTCTACCTTCCCAACATCCTATTTCTAGAAAATTTAAGTTAGGTTTATTTTTAAATGGTTCTAAAATATAATTCCAATTAGGAATATTATGAGAAAACCAATCTGTTGTAAATTGTTTATCCATTATAATGTGTTGTAAAAATTATTTTGTTTTTCTTGTCGTTCAATTGTTTTAGGATGAAATAAAGTGAATATTTTATCATCTGGCAACGCAGTGTATGTTTTAAATCCATCCAATTTTTCATGCACTTTATTTATCCATTTAATTTCAGAAGTATTTTTGTAAATTCTCCATTGATAATCAGGCCAATTAACCCATTGATTTTCGTTTAAATTCCATCCCCATTTTTGAATATGTTCTTGAGTTAAACCCTCTACTGTATTGATACGAGGTACTAAAAACACTTCAATATTTGAATTATTATCTAAAATATCAGGTAATTGTTTTATAAGTTCCTCATCTGGAATTTCATCAGCATCTATTTGGAATATGTAATCACCCATACACCAACTACTTAAATAATTTTTTAAATCAGCAAAATGGCCATTAAACGGATATGGATACCATTTAAATCCACAATCATCATTTATTGAGTTTGCTCGTAAATAATCTTCAATAGATGGTGAACCATTAATGTTATCAAATAATATAACAATTTCGTCTTGTTGTCTTTTATTCTTTAAAAGAAAAGTTAATAAACGTTGAATTTCTACTATCTCATCTTTAACTGTTATTCCGTAACTTATTTTCATATTTATAAAACATTTATTAATTTTCCTTCTGCGTCTGATAGAGTAATAATATTAAATTTACTATCATAATATTTTCGAATTGTATTAAGAGCATTATTAATTCCAATTATATTAATATAGTTATTAAATAACATATTAAATTCATTGATTGAAAACTTAAACAACGCATTCTCATTAAACTCGGAGTAGTAATTGTAAAATATATTCACATCAAAATTACCCGTTTTAATCATTTCAACATATTGGTGTCTTTCTATCATATTATTATTTACCCTAAATATAATACTTTATTTTTGGTCTTCCAAACTTTCTTCTTGAGGAAGGATACCTATGTAACTTAATGCATCCATATAATCATTTTCATCAAAATGTTGTATTGCATCCATGTCCATTCGGAATTTATAATATTCTCCCTTTTTTGATTTTATTGGGTATTTTTCTTTTTCTTCTTCTAGTACTGGTACTGCTTTTACAGCTGACCATTTCCATAAGTCAACTCCTGTACCATTAGCAAATACCATTCCTTGTTCAGGTGAATTTACAGATGAAGGCATCCAAATTTTTCCTTCATCGTCTGTAAACATTAGGTCTTTATACAATTCAGGTAAAATTTCTTTTTGTTCTTCTAAAAACACTTCACCTTCTTTCATTAAAGTTGTTGTGGTAAAACC
>Ga0181364_1000100_pt1 | contig 14376 bp, 29 predicted proteins | sample Fa13NDMM110SN_FD_130108 | JGI IMG/M metagenome (GOLD analysis project Ga0181364, IMG submission 130108) | Freshwater viral communities from Lake Michigan, USA - Fa13.ND.MM110.S.N | ecosystem: Environmental > Aquatic > Freshwater > Lake | place: USA: Michigan | collected 2013-09-24
CATCAAAACGAAATCCTTCGTGGGACATCAAACGATACCACCACCAGAATGGTGAATACATAATCGGTTTATATCCGATTATCCACTTGTTTATGAATGTTGGGAGGTTCATTTGTTTTTCATCACATAAGAATAATAAACATCTCTACCCCTCATATTATAAGGGTCAAATTTTGGGTCAGACATACGATAATCACTTTCCATTTGATACCATCCAAAATTTAATTCTTCAAAAAAACAGCAACGGTCTATGTTGTCATTATAATCAAAAAATCTGGAATGAATACAACATCCCCAAGACCACCAAGCATCTTCAAACCATTGTTTCATTTACCCTCCAGTTCATCAAGAATACCCGCAGCATAACCACCAAAGTCAATCTCACAACCTTCCTCACAATAACCAGGCAGAGCATCAATCAGGTAATCATCAAATCCAAGAAATACCTGAATAGCACGGCGTTTGTCGTGTTCTGTGATTGTAGTATGAGGAGAAGCAATAACTTTAGTTACAATCTCAAAGAGTTCATCAAGGTTAGTCATTTGCTGTTTGCGAATTGCGTATGAAACTATTATAGGGCATCTGGTGGGGATTTGGGAAGTCCTTGTGCCAGTTCAAAGAGTGTCCCATTTATCAACATAATCATCATAAAATTCATAGATAATCTCTGCGGTTTCATCAATCAGTTCTGCCGTAATTCTACCACAATCACATTCTTCAGGAATAAAGACATTATACTTCTCACCAAAAGGCAACCATCCACGATTGAATTTTTTTTCCAAATATGCTACATGCTTCTCACCTTCTTTTGTAAATGGGTGTTGAAAAAGATAATGTAAAGCATCGTGCTCTGCATATGCCTTAAGTGCTCTTTCAGTCTTATAAGGAAACTTAGAGAATTTAATTTCTTCTACAACTCTATTGCGAGTATGTTTTTGTGGAAGAGTATCTATAAAGTATTGAAGGTCAATCATCAGTCTTTACCCCATTCAGGATTGTTAATAAATTCGTCAGATGGGTTGTGAATAAACATACACTTTTTCATTTTGCCAATGTTCCTTTTCTCTGTAAGTCCTCTTGGTATTTCTCCATTCCATCCATTCTTTCGTGCTTGTCCAATTGATGAGAACAGTTCCATTTCCACTGCAAGATGTGCTAGTGTCCAATGTGGTTGAATTTCAATGTGGTCGTTTGGGACAAAATCCCACCAGTCAGTTTCTGGTAGGTTGAAAACTCCTGGTTTTACAAAGTTGAATTCAAACTTCATCAGTCGTTTGTGTGTATGAAGTCATTATAGGGCATTTAGGGGGTCTTTGGAACCCCTCTTGTGCCAGTTCTACAAGTGTTCTTCAATTACATATGCGATTTGTTCAAAAGTAGATCCCCTATCATTAAGTTCCGAAAGAGTCTCTGTTCCATTATTAACAAGAAAATTATAACCTTCAACACCTGCCCATTTCCTCACAGAAGAAGGAAGATAAGACTCAAACTCTTCAAACTCATAATTGTGACCATTATTCACAAAGTTCCATTCTACATTGTTCTCTTTCCCATAAAGATCACAAAGAACTCCTAGGCAACAGAATCCATTGTCAGTGCGAAGATAATTCCGACCTTGTTGGTAATCACCAGACCGAAGGGCATTTAACCATTTTTGTTTGATTTGAGGATTCATAAAAGTTTCAGGTGGTTATGAAGTCATTATAGGGCATCCACAGGGGGATTGGGAGTTCTTGGTGCCAGTTCGTCAAGTGTCCTCTTCATCCTTCTCAATCTGAAAGATAGCATTTAGAAACTCCAGAGCATACTTACCTACCACCCAAGCATCCTTATCCTCAAAGAACCTATCACCAATAGTTCTCATATCATAACCTTCTTTGCCTTTATCAAAGAAAGCAACGACACAACAAAATTCTTTGTGGTTACAATCTTTATACCACTGGACGAGTTCATACTTGTTGTTGGTTTTACTCCAACGAAACTCAATGTTACGAAATTTCATTTACTCAACTCCTTGATACCTTTTTCCAAATAACCATAATCTCGTTTTTCAGTCACTCCTTTTGTTTCACCGCAGACATCACACTCTCCTTCCCAGGAAGAAGAACACCCAACAGAATATTCACCATATTTTGTTCCACAATCTTTGCATACTTGATAAGCCTTCTCAAGAACCTCTTGAGTTACTCCATACTGCTCTGGAAGAACCTCACCAAGTTTCTCTTTCAACTCACGGATTTCTGCTTCCAGTTTCTTGAGTTCTTCATCCTGATCCGCATCATACTCAATAAGTTTTTTGTGATAATCTTCTGCAAGAAAGAGATCATACTCATCTGCAACTTTCTTCATCTGTGCTTCATCGTTACTGTCATTGAATGCGACTTGGCAAGCACCATCAAGAATGCTATACTGACAAAATCCAGAAGCAGCAAGGAAGTTCTTGAAGAGTTCATAATACTGATGAATATTCAAGTCTTCTGCTGGTGCTTCAATTGTGATGGTTTTACGATCCACACTTTCAGGAAAATACTTGCTTGGTGGATCTTGACTATCGGTGGTGTAAGAAAAACGGACGGTTGCTTTGTAGGTCATCAGGTGATTTGAGTTATGCATATACTATAAAACCTCTAAACTCAAAAGTCAAGAGGAAGTGGACAGTTCTTAAAGTGTCTGTTTAGATTTCATAATCCTCTTGATAATACCCACTAACAACTTGATCTGTCCAAGCAGTTGGTAGATTATGCTCTCGTGCTTTCATATGATTTACCTTAGAAACTGGAAAATCGTCCAAGTCTTCTTCGTGTAAAATTCCATCCAACTGACGGATTTCATTGAAGGTATGAGGAAACCTAAGTGCTCCACTGTGCATTCCTTCAAGGTTGCGATTTGTGCGTGACATTTTTTTAAATCCTTAATTATGAAAAATAGTAATTGTATCACTCATACTTATAACTGATAGTGCAATCTTTCTTTTTAAGATTGTATCGTGCGATATGCTTGGTTCGATGTTCTTCAGTTGAGAAGTAACACTTGCGTGTATCCTTATTATCCTTACCATCTTTGTGCATCAATTTCCAAGGAAACTGGTCAAAAGGAAACTCTTCTTCTTTACTCATCTAATTCCACCATCATAAGATCCAAAAGTCATATATTTTTCTTTGCACCAATGACAGGTTTTACATGGTGATGGTCCATTGAAAGATGTGCATGAAATAGTCATTGGATATAATGTATTCATTAATTCAAATTTTTCATATAATTTTTGTATCCCATATTTTTTTACATTATACCAAGGACTATTTACTGATACCGTTACTTCTGCAAAGTATTTTCCATCAGCATCAAATGATGTAGCAATTCTGTCTCCATCTCTTCTAGGATCTCTTTGAGATAACCAAGTATCTAATACTCCTTCTTGCTCAGCTTCTTCTTTGGTAATATTTAAATTTCTACCATTTAAAAAAATATCAATATCATAAGTTTCCTTTAGATGTTTTTCTGCTTCTTTGGGAAATTTGCATCCAGTATCTTTTCCATAAATTTCTTTTTCATGATTATTTCTAATATTATTACCAAGCAAATCTAAAGTTCTAAATGATAAAATATAAGGATCACGGATGTCAACTTTTGGAAATTTATTTCTTATAAAATCAATAATATTAATTACTGTAGTTACACTATAAGCGTTTCTTACTGAATGATCTTTGCCATGATATGGGTAAATTACTTTATCATAGGATTCTGTCTTATTGATAAAGTATGAAAGAATGTATAGTAATAACGAAGAGTCAACACCTGCAGATGCTTTAAATCCTATTTTTTTATAATCATACTCTTCAAAAAATGTTTTGAACCAAGTTATCTTAGTGTCACCCGTATCTAGTATAAAATCAGACATTATAATAATTTAATTGTTTAGCGGTATTTATAAATGACTTGAACATATTACCTTCTTTTGTTAGGCAAATTAAATGATTAGATCCTCTTCTTATAACTTTACCAAACTCTTGTGACGCTTTATCAAGTGTTCTCATCTTCTTCCTCACCCAGAAGTTCTTTTAGTTCTGACATTACATCTTCCATAGGATAAGTTTTTACTTTACCGGTATCCACATCATCTACCATCTGCATAAGATATTCAAGGAAGTCTTTATCATACACATCATCTTCTACAAGTGATCCCCAGAACCAATCTAAACACTCTGCCTCTGGATCATCTTCTTTGAGAAGTTTATAACTTGCATAATTGCTACCCATCAAATCAGACCATATACGAAAGTTAGAACGAATGCTCTGCCATCCAGTCATCCAGCAGTGCCCAATCCAATACTCCCACCAGTTCATTTTAACCTTATTGGGTGCTGTTGCTAATACTGGTTTTGAGAAAGTCATAAATCTTTGTCCCATTCCTCATAACGTGTGCTAAGTTTACCACCATCTGAGAAAATATTCAAGTGCCCAATTCTGCCATTATCAAGATAGAATGCAGCCCATATATGTTTTCCTGGTTCCATTACCTCATAATGAAACATTTTGATGTCATTAACAATGAATTCATCAGGATTATAACGTTCTATATCAGTCATTGATAATCTTCCTCATTAGAAAATGTAAGGTATTCATAATTGCTCCACATAAACATCACTGATACTAATACCCTTACACTTATAATAAGTTGCAAGTTGTTCGGCACTCATAGGACTATTCACAAGCACTTGAATACTCACAGTAGCACCATCTACAAGACTTGAAAGAACCACGGCATACTTATTCATAGTAATTCAATGTCTTGATCATCAAGATTGTCCATATAGTCCCATCTCCAAGTACGTTCAATCAATCCAATATCAAATCCAAATTTATATGCCCAAAACACAATAGAAATTGTGCTACCAATTCCTGATCTAATTGATAGATATGGCCAAGATGAATAATCACTCCAACATACGGATGCTTGTAGTAATGACAATCCTTTAATGTTTAGGATCTGTACATACCAAGTATGCCCAAAATCATATTGATGTCGTAATTTAATCAATCGGGAAATCTTCATTTAATTGCTTCAATCGTTTCTCCCATGTTACACCACTTGTCGATCCTTTGCAAGGATTTATGCAAGTATCATCACCACAGTTATTACATACTAACCCGGCAAGATCATGTGGGTCACCTTGTTTACCAGTTAACCAGTAGTGTTGATCGTTGATCCATGTAGCACCACATTTAGGGCATGTTTTCATGTTCATTCTTACACTCTGCTTCAATATTGCATTTTGATATTTATTACTTTACCAATATACTACAAAACCACCCTTTATGGGGGTGGTTATTGCAAGATTTAGCAGATTGTCAAAGTATTCAGTTTTTTAAAACAATCAGACTGCTTGCAGTTGACCGTCAGCGCGATACTGAGCGATCAGTTTGCCAACACTTTGCCCACCAGAAATAACACCTTCCAGACCTTCACGCACAAGAGTTTGATCCTTGGCGATAAAACCGTATTCAGTATCGTTTGAAGTAAACTTCACGCCAACAGCGTTGTTATCACCAAAAGACACGGAAGCAACAGCAGTCGAGTTAGCAATGTTAAGAACGGTCATGATAAAAAAGTAAAGTTGTGGTTTGACAATGAGTGTCTTTAGGGCGCATCTCATTCCCTTGATTACTTAGTAATCATACCACGAAAATCGTGGGTTGTCAAGGGGTTGATTGATCAACATTTCTTATTGGTGGAATAAGTGGTGCTGTCGTTTTCCTGATTACTAAGTAATCATACTACGAAAATGGTGGGTTGTCAAGGGGTTGAACGATAAGGATTGATTATCAGTTCACCACCAGCGTCAACGATTGACTTATATAATTCAATGTCTTTAAACAAAAAACATTGCATGTCTTGCAAAGTTTCTGGTACAAGAATAGTTTCTCTTGCTACTTGGTTTAACCATAAAAGTTTAATTTGTTTATTAAAAATAGATTCAAGAAAATTACAAAATAAATTCAAATAATTAAAGTCAAATAATCTATCTGGGTATATTTTACTATTAACTGATAATAGCTTATACTGAGACATTTTTTGACCAGTTTTTTCTTCCATCCACCAAGTATCAATTTTTTTTGGTTTAAATTTTCTCAATGTACTTCTATTATAATATGAAATACACCTTTGAATTGGATCTCTAACAATAGCAATTTTGTAATAATTCTTTCCAATAAATGGAACTACAATTTGATCAAAATCAATTGCATTTAAATGTCTATACCTCTTTCCATCAAGAGAAACATCAAATAAATGTTCTAAAGACGAATGAATAGATTGAGATGCTGTTCGTTCTAAAGTAAAGATGACCAGTTTATGTTTATGAGAAACTAGCATTTAATTCCAACATACTCAAAATCTTCTTCTGGTACAAAAAGATCTACTACCATTTCATAGTAGTCTTCATAATCAATGCCAAGATATTTGGCAAAGTTTTCATAGTCATCGTGTGATCTCAAATCTCTTTCAGTCAGCATGATGAAATCTCTTGATTTGAACTTAGATTTTACGATAGACATGGTAAATTGTCAAGCGTTGAAACGATTTGCTAATCTTTCATAATCTGCCTGAGAGGATCTTTCATCCTCATCAGGATATTCTTCTTGAAAATGTAATTCAACTCTTTCAATTACATAATCCTCTGTATCTTCAAGATAAAATGCTTTTGACATAAATCCAAAAAATTTGGGTAATACTATGTATAATCAATCCGCAGATTGTTCATAAATCACAACAGTATCATCCAATTTGGTATACAATTGTACAAAAGATTGTTTGGTTTCTTCATCAAACCTGTTTAAACACAGTTCAATCGCTTTCATTTTATCTCCAAAAATACTATAAGCGCGAATAATATGTGTCAAGCGACGAGTAGAAATAATCTCATCAATACCACCCTCGGCAAATGTCTTACGAACAATATCTGCCCAAGAACAAAGATGTAAGATATACTTTTCGTGTTCACCAATGAAAGGAACATTTAGTTGCTCACACAATGCTTGTAAGATTTTATATTCTACGGCAGGTGTAGGATATTCTTGCTCAAAGGTAATTGGAAAACGTTCTAAAAACGCTTCATTTAACACATTAGTGCCAATAAATCGCCCATCATCAGAACCCTTACCTTTGGTATTTGCAGTAGCAACTACAGTAAATCCAGCAGAAGGATTGATGTACTCACCAATTTTTTTCAAGAAGATACCTTTACCTTCTAAAATAGATTGCAAGCACAAGATTTTATTAGATGCAAGATCAATCTCATCAAGCAACAGAACTGCACCACGTTCCAATGCTTGAATTACAGGACCATTATGCCAAACAGTTTCACCATTGACAAGGCGAAATCCACCAATCAGATCATCTTCATCGGTTTCTACAGTAATATTGACACGGATCAATTCACGACCAAGTTGAGCACACGCTTGCTCCACACTGAACGTCTTACCATTACCCGACAGACCCGTAATGAATACTGGATAAAAGATACGGGAAGCAATAACTTTCTTAAGACTGCTAAAATTGCCAAACTGGACGAAGGTATCATCTTTACTAGGAATAAGATTTTGTGTTACTTTAGCAGTTTTACAAAGTGATACACTACTATCCACAATACTTTCCAATTGTTGTTTTGCTTGTTCCACAGTTAAGTTCCATTTACCACGACCAACTTTATATTGGTTCAGATACTTTGTAATTGTAGCATAAGAAACACTATGAGTATTGCAATATGCTCGCAGCATATCAGCATTAATCTCAGTGCCAAAGTTGTCACTCAAGTTATCAAAGTGGTGCGTAAAGTCAATAGTGCGTGGCATGTCTTTTTTTGAACTGAAAGTATCTTATCAGGAATTGGGATGGTTTTGGGCATTTGGTGGACAGTTTGATGATTGTCCGTGAATTAATTCAAGTTATACTTACTACTATCACAAAAATTATTACAAAAACCATCTACATTTTTCCAAGATTGTTTTAGTAAATTGTCATAAAAGGGAGATTTTAAGATCTCTTGAATAGTATGATTATGCAATGATAAAGATTGTATGCCTCCGTTTTTTTCTATTAGTGGTACGATTGTTTTTATAAATGAAATTCCTTTAGATTCTTTATTTTCAATATTTAAGTTTGGTTTTGTATCACCAGATATAAAAAATTTTTCATAAACAAGATAAAAATCTTTGGGCATCATACAACACGGATAGACAATGCCTTCGGGGGATATTTCAATTAAATAGTCTCCAATATCACCAAATAATTTACAATAATGTTCAGGAGAATTCCCATCAGTATATGATACTTCATGCTTATCTTTTTTTAAAAAAGAAGATGTTGTGAAATTTAAAGATTTTTCAAGTTTTTTTGGAATAAGTCTTGGTTGAGCAAAAGAAAAATTTGAACCAATACTTTTAGAAATTTTTTTATGTTCTTCTATTTCGTCTTCATTATGAGAATATGAAATAAATTTCCAAATTGATTTACCGCCAGCATCTACAAAAGCTTTCATGTTCTCAATAACTTTATCAGTATTTGAATTAATACGATACTTATTATTGTTTGGTTTTATGCTATCGGGAGAGAATGTGCATTCAACTCCAGTTTTTCCCAATTCTTTCCACCATTCTACAGATTTTGTTGATCCATTACTATCAATAGAAACTAAAGAATGTAACATAAGATATTTTACAATATCAATAAAATGTGGATTTAATGTTGGTTCTGCTAATGAACCCGATAAGTATACATTAGAAACATAAAAACGTAAAAATGTTCGTGGTAAAAATTTTTTTACCGTGTCAAGTGATATATTCATGTTATTTAATGTTTTTTTATTAACTTTTTCTCTCATACATAATGGGCACTTAAGATTACAATAATTTCCAACTTCTAATCTAACTTTCCATGTTGCCATTTAATTTCCTCAATAAAAATTTTAATACTTGTTTTTTAGATTTTAACAGACCTTTACATGTTCCCTTAGTTTTTTTATTCTTTTTACTATGGTGTTGCCAGTTAGGTGTTGACATTAGTTGTGTTTCTGTGTACGGCAACCTTCTTATACGAATAGTTTAATTTCAGTCATGCAATTTGCTTCACAAATGTTTGAAGTACAAACTTATTAGTTTTTTTACCCTTGAACATCTTACGGAAAGCATTACTAATCTCCCGCTTAGAAGCATCGTCTTCTACTTTCAAATCAGCATCAACACTTAACGAGGATTGTTGCAGACCAAAGAACAAATCAAATGCTTTAGTCTTTATACAAAGACTATTATTTTTCTTTAAATCATTACGCATCTCATCAATATTTGTATATTGACTATTAACACCATACCAATTAAAAAAGTTGCTAAGTGAACCTCGTTCAAGAACACGGAACCCAACAAAACTCACACCAGGAACATCATCCTTCACATATTCAATCAGTTTGTTTGTAAAATCTCCCTCGGTATTTTGAGGGGAATATGTACGTCCATTACGAGGATTGCGGATCACAGTATTTTGATAAATTCGACCACGACCTTTTTTAGCAGCACTATCAAAATGAGTTTTACGAATAAGATTATAAGATGGACTGTAACCTTCTCCATCAGTAAGAACAATAGCGTGACACTTTTGCACTTTGTGCTTATTGATAAATTGTTGCATAAGTTGAGCAGATGCAATAATACACTCATTCAAAGGTGTACCACCAAGCGAAAACCGAAGAGGATACTCATAGTGACTGCTGCTGAATGATTTAGCAGTCAACCACAAATTCTGCATCATTTTATTTAGATCAGCATTCTTCACATTACTGTTAAGAATATTGACCATACGGAAACATCCATCAATATTAATATCATTTTCCTTCCATTCTTTACACACATCCATTTTAGAAATATCATGAACTGGCGTAGTATTATCACCTATATTCAAACTATGAGAGTTATTGGTAAACGCATACACATCAAAGGGAATATTAACTTTACGGCAGAACCAAACCAACTGAAACAACTGTTTCATAGTATCTAGCATAATATGCTGCATACTACCAGACCAATCTAGATAGAACACTAGACCGTGGTTCTTTCCTTCAGGAATGGTTGTTACTTTTTTAAACAGATCTTCATTGTACTTATATGAATGTAGTTTACCTGTATTCAATATACCAGTGCGTGAAGTTGTAACACGAGCATAAGCATCTGCCGACTTCTTCATCTCAAACTCTTTTACCAAGTAGTTAACTTCCTTAGCAGCAGAGTTCTTGAATTGAATATAACGTTGGATCTCTTCTTTGATCCGATCTTCCCGTGCAGAATTGACTAGTGCTTCGTCTTGATAATGAAGATCAAGATACTTCTTAACAGTATCAAAATCAACAACAACATTATCAATATTCAATTCAGGAACTCCAACGTACAGAGTTTCATTTAAGCGACGATCAATCAAATCACTACTCTTATTGGAGAATGATTGTTGAGTGTCAGATTTATCTAGATCACCTTCATCTTCTGAATTAGGATTTGCTTCTGGTTTCTCTACTTTTTTATTACCAACTTCAGATTTACCTTCCTTGATGCTATTGTTATTTTGCTCAAGATTTTCAAAGTCATTTTTATCATTTACACCATCAGTTGATGATTGTGGTTGTTGAGAAGTTTGATGTCCATCAGAAACATCATCTTGACTTTCTTGAGGTTGAACTTTTTTCTGTTTGTGTTGTTGTTTAGCATACTCATGAATACGTTTAGAAATATCAAGAACTTGCTCAAACGTTTCTGCTTTTACAATTTCAGTTACAAACTGTTCTTCATCATCTTCAAAGTCAATACAAAGATATGCACCAATTTTGAAATACAAATTAATTTTGTCAATCAGTTTCATCCGATTGATATCTTCATCTTTTACACCGAAAAAATTATCATGGTGTAATTCATTATATGCAGCGTAAAAATCACGCGATAGACCTGCAAATTTGTTCTTCATCAGACGCTCAATACGAGCATCTTCAACCACATTTACATAATCGGGCGGAACATCCTTATAATTTTCCTCAAAATTCCACTCACGGAATGGTGTAAACAATGCATGACCAACTTCATGTGCAACAAGCATATCATAAACATGATTGCTTGCTTTCTGCCACATCGGTAACGTCAACACCCGGCGATCAACATCAAACATAGCAGTTTCTACCTGCTTATGTTCAACAATTAGGTTTTCAGTAGCAAGCAATCGTGCTAGATTGCCTTTGATTTCGATGTTGACTGGCATTGCTTTTCTTGATTTAACAGTATCATAGCAAAAAATCGCCCTCTCAGGCGATTTAGTGGACAGTTTAAAAACTGGTTCAGGGCTTCTTCTTTTTAGATGCCATCTGAGCATTATAGAAATCATTGAACGCTTTAGACTTGATACCAGTCTTAGGATCATTCATTTTACGGTCACGGGAAGATTGACTTTTCTCTTGTTCACGCTCATACTTCTCTGGATTGTTTCTAGCGTACTGTGCTTCATAAACCATATACGATAATGCTTGCTCTACAGTATAACCAGCAGCAGTAATTTCTGATAGAACCTCATCAAAATAATCTACTTGCTCAGGGAAAGGATTACCTACAGTATGTTTTTTTGCTTTTTTTGCAATATACTCGGCAGTATTCATTGTCTGCTTAGAATATTCTTCACCCTCCTTCTTAGACAATTTTGTGGTGCTCATCTTTGGTCCAGATTTCTTAGCACCAATACCACCTTTATTATTTCTAAATTCACTTTCAGATTTTTTTTCTGCTTGTCTTTCTTGTGAAGCAAGTTTTCTCATTTCTCTACGATCATCACTTTCGTAGACTGTCATATATGCTTCGTATAATTCTTGGGGATTCATTACCGATAAAAATTATGTTCTATCGGTATTTATACTAACTTTATCCCAATCACAAGGATATACAATCAAACGAACAGAACGCAACCGATCTTCACATCCGTTAATACATATTCCAATATAATGTTTGTCATAGAAATCTACTATGCCTTTATGCTCATTATACTGAACTTCTTGACCCAACTGGAACATGATTTGTCATCGGTGTCAGAGTTATCCTAGTCGTAATTGTGGGATTTGTCAACCCCGCGCTTTATCCATGATATTTTACAACTTAGTTTATATATGCTATGATATTAATGATTAGATATCATTAATATGAAAATTCTCGTTACTGGTAGATGTAGATTTATTGGGCATAAAGTTGTCCAAAATTTTGAAAAAATGAATAACGAAGTTGAATATATCAAAGATCTTATTTCTCATGTATAATAACAAAAAAATAACTTGCATCATTCCAGCAAGAATGAAATCTAGTCGATTTCATGGCAAACCACTTGCTAGGATACTAGGACGTGAAATGGTAGTACGTGTTGCAGATATCGCAAAACAATCTAAGTATTTTGATCAAATCATTGTAGCTACAGAAGACGAAATCATCAAACGTTTATGTGAAATCAATGGATATCAATCACAACTTACAGATCAACACTATACCTGCACTCATCGCGTGTCAGAGGTATCTCAAACTCTGGAAAGTGATTATGTTTTTAATTTGCAAGGAGACGAACCGTTAACAAATCCTGCATGGATCGATAACATTATTGAGTTTGGTGTTGATAACGATTATGATATGGTTCAAGCATCAAGACAACTAGAACCTGATGATCTTGAAGACGAAGATGTTGTTAAGATGATTGAAAATAATGGTAGAGTTGTTCATATGCAAAGAACACCAGATGTAATGTGCAAAAATATCACGGTGCAATTGGGATTATATTTTTATAAACGAGATGTAATCTGTGATTTTCCTAATCTTGATATGGGATTTGTTGAATATTGGAAAGGATTGGATACGATTGGTTTTTGTGGAAAATATGAAGTAGTGCCATATGATCTAAAATGTGGTAAAATAAGAGCAGTAGATAGACAATCTCACATCCAAGAAATTGAACATGAACTTTCAAAGCGGCAATATTGAACAAGCAGCAAAGATGTTTGGTAAAGCATCTAAAATTGCTCTAATTGGTAATGGCGGTAACTTAGCAGTTGCTCAACATATGGCATCTGATATTTATCGCCATACAGATAAATTCTGTTTTGCTCCTGATAGTATTTCAATCACTGCATTTGATGTTGATGGTGGATGGCATGAAAAATGGGTAGATTATGCTTGTAATACAGCAGATCTAATTATTGGTATTAGTTGCAGGATGCAATCTTCATTGGTGACTGCTCTAGAAGATGTTGAGTATGGTATGCCTGTTGTATTGATTGCACCACAAAAACATAAGACCATTGAGACAATTGTTCTTGATGTAGAAACATATCACGAATTTGAAGTCAATGCACTCTGGACAATGTATATGCTTATGTCGTATAATGGGATTACACTTCCTAAATTACCATGATCGTTTCTGATATTGATGATAAAGCAGAGATCTACTGCTTTGATATTGATGGTACTCTTTGCACAGAAGAAAAATGTAATCTTGAAGACGCTCAACCAATTCTTTCACGAATTAGTGTTGTTAATCGTCTATATCAAAAAGGTGCTAAAATTTATCTAATGACTGCTCGTGGTATGCTTGGATCTAATAACAATCAAGCAGAAGCAGATAAAGCAATGCGAGAATTTACGGAAAAACAACTAAAAGAATGGGGTGTTTTATATCATCAGTTGTTTTTTGGTAAACCTCGTGCAGCACATTATATCGATGATAAAGGTTGGGAAGACAAAGATTTTTTTCGGCAATTCTAAAGTTTACCAAATATGGTAGCACATTCACTACTACAATTAGAATTAACAAATTTTTCTGATTTAGTTTTCAACCACTCATAAGACTTCTGATAGTTTTCATCACACACAAATTCTAATCCATCTTGAAGAAATCCGTTTGATTTCATATCATCAAATAACTCTTTAGGCGATTTCAATACATCAAGTCCTAACATTTTTGTTGTAAGAAATTTTCTATCGTCTAAAGATAAATCATTCCAATTTTCTGTCCAGTGAAAAAATTGTTTTTGTGTATCATTTAGATAATCATACCCCCACTTTAAAAATCTAAGAACTTTTGATTGAATTTGTTTGCCACCTTCATCAACAGTCTTAGTCCTATATTTTTTGATGTCGTCGTAGATAATAATATTCTTTTCTAAAAATTCTGCAAAATAAACATCTGTACCTGGCCAAGGAATATAAATGTTTTCGTGGGTTAGAAATAACTCGGATAGAACAAATTGTCTTGTTTCTTTATCAGACATTTGCACAAAGTTACAATTTTCCGGTAAAGATAACTTATTCCAATGTTTCCATATA
>Ga0181364_1000101_pt1 | contig 14341 bp, 13 predicted proteins | sample Fa13NDMM110SN_FD_130108 | JGI IMG/M metagenome (GOLD analysis project Ga0181364, IMG submission 130108) | Freshwater viral communities from Lake Michigan, USA - Fa13.ND.MM110.S.N | ecosystem: Environmental > Aquatic > Freshwater > Lake | place: USA: Michigan | collected 2013-09-24
AATGTATACGATCAAGTTCTAGGTAAAAATGCAAGACGACCGTTCTTACACGTGCGTTACCGTGCATCTGAAACTGAAGACAGACGTTACAAGACTTGGATGACAGGTTCAGCAGGTGGTGCTTCAACAAGCGATGAAGATAAAATGAGTGTTCATTTCTTATCTGAAAGAGCTTTGTGTACACTAGGTGCAAACAACTTCTTCATATTCAAGTAATAGGATTAAATTAAGAGAGGGACATCAGTGTCCCTCTCTATTTTTTTAAAATAAATTAAATTATATAAAATGGAAACAATTAAAAGAGTAAAATTAGAGTCTAAGGACAGAATCTATTTATTAAAGGGTGACACAAGTCCTTTAAGTTATTACATAGCATCAAAAGACAGCCCAAGAAAGAGACTACTTTATTTTGATGAAGAGACAAACATAAACTATCCGCTTAGATACGCAAGAAATTCAAAGACTCCTTTTCAGGATGATCAAGATCAAAACGTTATATTAGAGCCAGTTGTATTTGAGGACGGTGTTTTAAATGTACCAAAGACAAATCCTGTCTTACAGGAATTCTTACATTACCATCCAGGAAATGGAACTGAATTCTATGAGTTTGACAATGAAAAAGACGCACAGGAAGACATTACTATGTTATACGATCAACTTGACGCACAGATAGCAGCTAGAGACTTAGATATATCAGTATTAGAGTCTGTTGCTCGTTTGTTAATGGGATCAAATGTTGAGTCAATGAAGACTACTGAATTAAAGAGAGACGTAATGTTATTTGCAAAGCGTAACCCACAAGAATTTATGGAGGCTGTTAATGACCCATCACTAAGAATTGTGAATATAGCAGCAAGAGCACTATCTGATGGTTATTTGATTTACAAGAACAACAAAAAAGAGATATACTTTAATTTCAAGGACAATAAAAAGAAGTTGCTTACCGTTCCATTTGGAGAGGATCCACTTTATGTACTGTCTTCATACTTTCAGTCAGATGAAGGTTTAGAGTTGTACAAACACCTTGAAGATAAGTTGTCAGAAAATTAGTATATTTGCATTATTATTAACCCATTTAAACTTTTTAAACAATGGAAAAATTTATCAGTATCCCTAACTCAGCTGGGACAAATCAATTGATTTCAACTAATCAGGTTCTAGCTGTTATTTCAACTGCTACTGGAACTGCAACAACTATTAATTACTTTGGTGGAAAAGTTGTAACAATAACAACAGCTGCTCAGACTAATTTCAGTGTACGTGATGCAATTCAAGCTGCTATAACAACAGCTTTAGCTTATAACTGGACAGAGCCTGTGTATGTTATCCCTTCATTACCAGTTGCTTGTAGTGCAATTAAAGTAACAACATAATTAGTATATTATTAACCCATTTAAACTTTTTAAACAATGGAAAAATTTATCAGTATCCCAATAACAACTGGGGCAAATCAATTAGTATCAGTTAACGATTTAGTAGGTGTATTTGCAGGTACAGCAGCAACAAATATAGCGGCAGGTACAGCAACAGTTCTTACATATCGTAACGGAAGAACTATAACATTAAATCACACTGATACAGTAGCTCAAGTTGCTTACAACATGCGTGATGCAATACAAAATGCAATTATTGATGCTTTAAAAACAAGCTGGAAGAAACCAGTAGGATATGTTATCCCTTCACTTCCTATTACCGTTGCAAGTATTTCTATATCTACACCATAAAAAACTAAAAGGCACTTTTTAATTAGAGTGCCTTTTTTTGTTTATCTTTGTAAAAATACTTGCAATGATAAATGATGTTAGAAATACTGTTCTGTCAATAATAAGTAAAGACAATCGGGGTTACATTACTCCAGAGGAATTTAACTTATTTGCAAAGCAGGCACAGCTTGAAATATTTGAACAGTACATTTACTCTTACTCCAACTCAATTGTTAAGCAGAACGCTAGAATGTTTGGAGAGGGATACACAGATGTTCCAAAAAATATAGGTGAGGTAATTGATGAGTTTTCTGTTGTTGCATCACTATCTTATTCAGTACCATATTTTTCACCTCCAGTAGATTACTACTACCTAGAGAGGGTTATGTACAATAACATTGAGGTAGAAAAAGTTAGCCAAAGAAAGATATCTGCACTATTAAACTCAAACTTAACGGCTCCTGATGTTTCATATCCAGTGTACACACTACAAGGAACAGGTCTAATTGTATATCCAACAACAATAGTAAATAATATAACTACTCAGTACATAAGATATCCAAAAGATCCAGTGTGGACTTATAGCTCAATAACGGCTGGTCAACCAGTCTTTAATCCAAGTAATGCATTCTATCAAGACTTTGAGTTACCATTAAGTGATTTTGCAGGTTTGGTAGTTAAGATATTACAGTACGCTGGAGTATCAATTAGAGAGATGGAAGTTGTACAGGCAGCTAAGTCAGAAGAGATACAAGACTCACAACAAAAACAATAGTAGATGCCATATATAAACAATTACCAGTACTACAAAAATAACGGAGACATCCCTGAAGATAAAAATTGGGGGTCGTATCAGTACGTTACTTTATCTGACCTAGTAAATAACTTTATGCTAATGTATGTTGGCAATGATAAGCTAGTCAACAATGTTGATAGATACACCATTCTTTTTCATGCAAAAAGATCAATACAGGAGTTAAACTATGACGCACTAAGAAACATAAAGGTCTTAGAACTACAGCTTGGAACTGAGCTAAAGATGATCATGCCTCCAGACTATGTTAGCTATGTTAGAATGTCAATGTTAAATAATGGTGTTCTTGTTCCACTGGTTGAGAACAGAACCGTTATGTCAGCTACGGCTTACTTGCAGGACAATAACCTAGACATTGTGTTTGACTCTAATGGAGAGGTTGTAACGGGCACATCAAAGCTTGACATCCTTAGAGGTGAAAACATGTTGTACACTGGAGGGGGAATATATAACAATCAGATGGGATACTGCTGTGATGGTCAATGGTACTTTAATTATAGCATTGGATCAAGGTATGGCATGAACACTGAAGACGCAAACATGAACCCTAAGTTCACAATCAACAAGGAGTCTGGGGTTATTGATTTTTCATCTGGAGTTGAGAATGCATTTATTGTTCTTGAGTATATTTCAGACGGAATGGAGAATGGTGACTCAACAAAAATATCTATAAACAAGTTAGCAGAGGAGTACGTGTATAACTACTTAAAGTGGGCCGTATTAAACAATAAATATGGCGTTCAGGAGTACGTAGTAGCTAGAGCTAAAAAAGAAAAGACCGCAACACTAAGAAATACGAAAATTAGATTAAGTAACATGCACCCATCAAGAATATTAATGAGCTTGAGAGGTAAAGATAAATGGATTAAGTAATCATGGCAGAAACTAAGAGAACATTTATCGCTGGTAAGATGAACCAGGATATTGACGAAAGGATGCTTCCTGATGGTCAATACCGTTCTGCCAGTAACATAACAATAGAGGCAACTGGCGGATCTAATATGGGTGCCGCTCAAAATGCACTTGGAAATGAAATTATATTTGACGTAGAATCTTTTTTATTTGACTATAGGGGAATTGTAGCGACAGGTATAAAGACAATTGGAGCAGTAAAATATGAGCCACTGGGGGTGATATATTGGTTTGTTACATCTAATGTATTTGATGGAATATTTGAGTATAATCAAAAGACTGATACTACATCTTTAATTTTAGGTAGCATATCAAATCAATTAAATTTTGACCCATTAGCACTTATAACAGGGGTAAATTACATATATTCGGATAATGGAAGTTATTTGTTTTGGACGGATAACCTAAACCCACCTAGGAGGGTAAATATTTCTAGAGTTAGATCTTATTCAATTAGTGATCCTAGAATAAATATAGACATTGATGTTATACTTAGGCCACCATTAAATAGTCCGTCAATACTTTTAAAGAAAGATACTGATGGTATTTTATCAAACAACTTAGAAGAAAAATTTATTTATTTTAGTTATAGATACAAATACATTGACAATGAGTTTAGCTCTATGTCACCATTTTCTTCTGTATCATTTAACGCTAAAGCCCTTTCATTTGATCCAAATACTGGTGACAATATTGGAATGTTAAATAATAATAATGTGGTTGAGATTGGATTTGAAACTGGAAATCAGTTTGTAAAAGAAATTCAAATTTTAGCTAGAGATACAAGGTCATTAAATGTAATGATAGTAGAAAATCTAAATAAAGATTCATTAAATATTTTAGACGATTCAACTTCAACTTTTCTATTCAGAAATAATAAAATATATGCCGCTCTAACGTCTGATCAATTAACTAGAATGTTTGACAACGTTCCACTTAAAGCACTAGCACAAGACATTGTAGGAAATAGATTGATATATGGAAACTATACTCAGTTTAGAGATGTGAGCAATCTAGATTATACTGTTGGGTTTTTTGCAACAAATAATGCAAGCGTAGCTAGCCCTAAAAGAACATTTAGGAGCGATAGAGACTACGAGGTAGGTATAGTTTACGGAGATGAATACGGTAGGTTAACAACCGTTCTTACGTCTAGCTTAGGAAGTACAACTAGCAGTGCTAACAATAGTTCAAGCTCAGTTTACCTACCACCAGATAATTCACATACATCAAACTCATTATTAACAACAATAAAAAGTTTACCTCCAAGCTGGGCAACAAATTATAGGCTATACATAAAGCAGTCAAAAAAGGATTACTACAATTTGTTTCCTATATCTTTTCAAGTAAAAGGGGAGTACAGATACATACAGATATCAGAGTCTGACAGAGACAAAGTTTCTGTTGGTGAGTACATAATATTTAAAACAGCTAACGGAGTACCAACTAATACAAACAGGAAGTTTAAGGTTCTTGAGATAGAATTAAAGGCTGCTAATGATATTAATAATCCGTCACCAGCTGGACTATATATTAAAATAAAACCAGACGCTATAAGTGCATCATCTTTTTTAGCTGCACCATTATCAATTACTACTACTTCTCCAGAATTTGTTACAATGAATTCGGGTACTGGTAATACAATCGGTTATCCACAAATACCATATTGCTTTCCTGCCTATACATCTAATCTTCATTGCGATACTACTTTTTATAGAGGCGGGTCTAATGTATATACATCATCAGGAAATTCGGCTCCAAGTGTTATATTAACAAAAAGCTCAGCTACTGTAAAAACTAGGAATGATGTAAGATTAAAGGTAAAAATTGTTCCAAATCCATTATTTCCTAATAGTCCTTCTGCAACACATTATAGAACAAATATAAATATAGATGATCAAAATGTTTGGTTGCCTGCATTGCCTATTTTAAATACCCCTATTAATATAAATACATTGGTGCCATCCAGTGGCAATATATTTTTAAATCTTGGGGCTGGAAATTATCAAGTGGGGGACGTGTATGTTTTTAATATTCGTGGATTTTATGCAGCTGCTGGAGTTTCTACCATATTATCACCAAGAGGAGGAGCAGGGCTTCAAACTGCTACCTTTAATAACTTTATTGTCCCAGCTGCTATGCCAGCCCCATCTCCGAATAGTGTTGAAAGTCCAACCTGGCCTAATGGTATGGGTTTTTATAATGGACAACTATCATTTGGATTTATTGGTGAAATATATGCTGGAGCAAAAATAACAATATCTATTCAAGAAGGTTCTGGATGCAGTCAAGATATAGATTCAAGTTGGTCGACTGTGCTACCAATAGCCTCTAGAAATTACCCATCTTTTGAGGAATTCTTTTGGGAAGAATGCAGTGGGGTGGCTCTTACTTATGGAAATGGAGCTAATGCAACCGCTATAAATAAAAATAGATATGCATTTAGATATGTTGGATCACTGACTTCAATAAATGGAGGACCAAGTGGTGAATATACTTGGATTAATAATCCAAACGTTAACCAAGATGGAGTGTCATTATATAGGTCAGCAATATTCTTTGCTACTATTATGAATTTTCATACGTGTGATGGATCTTCCAATTACAGATGTTCCGCTACACTACAACAGACACCAGCCCCAACATATATCGTTGAGACAGTACCACTTGATGTTGAGACCCCTATATTCCATGAGACAATGAAGACATACCCTATAATTGGAGGTTTTCATAAGGTTGGATGGCAATACTCATCAAACACTACTATGGGGGCAATTGGGATTAACTTTCAAATTAAACTTGTTTCAAAATATCCTCACTATTTTTATTTAGGTCAGTCGATAATAGTTAATGGAATTAATTCAACTGTATATAGTATAATAGATGGCAATACTATAACTATTTTAAGCTCGTCCACACTTCCTGTTGGTGCTGGTTCAGTTTTATTAACTGGAGAGATAGATCAATCAGCAGGATCATTTGCAAATGTAGTATTAAATAACCTATCTGAAAACACTGACTGTAATGCGTTCTGTTATGGTAATGGATTAGAGTCATATAGAATTAGAGATTCATTTAATAATTCAACAATGAAGTACAGCATAAGGGCAAGTACTGTTATTGAAGATTATGAAGAAGAAAGCAAGTTTGCGTCATTATGCTATAGTGGTATTTTTCGTGGTGATTCATCTATTAATAGATTAAATGAATTTAATTTATCTATAGCTAATTTTAAGAATCTTGATAAGGACTATGGATCTATACAAAAAATATACGCAAGAGACTCTGACTTATTAGTTTTGCATGAAGACAAGATAACATCTGTTTTATTTGGAAAAAATTTATTGGTCGATGCGGTTGGCGGGGGACAGGTTGCTTCAATTCCTGAGGTTCTTGGTAATCAGGTTCCATATCAATTAGACAACGGAATAAGTAATGACCCAGCAAGTTTTGCTGTTAATTCCGATAATATATACTTTACTGACGCTAAGAGGGGAGTAGTAATAGAGATGATTGGAAATCAAGGAGTTATGGAAATATCATCAAAAGGTATGAGGAATTATTTTAGAGATCTTCTTACTGAAAATTTAAGCTCACAAAAAATAGGTGCCTATGATCCATATTATAATATGTACTCTATAACTACTAATGAAGTAAATAATCGTAAATGTATATTGTCTATAAGTAAACCATCAACAACTTTCTCAAACCCTGGAAATTTAAGTAGGAAGTTTTTATTTAATATTTTATCAAATGAATCGTGGAATATAGAATTAATTGATAATGGATTTGGAACTGACTGGTTAGAGTTAGATTTTAATGCTGGAACTGGTCCCCAAACTATTACTGCATATCCTAAAAATATATCATACGTACTTCCAAGAACTATGATAGTCAGAGTCCATTATTGTGGAACTTATATTGACCATCTAGTTACAGAGGTAAAATATAGCCCTGTTAGAGATTCAGTAATTATTGTAAGAGACGATAAAACTGTTTCAACGACTACCCAACCTGCTTAAAAATAAAACTAAAATGAATATATTAAATCAGTCAATCCAACTTAATGGACAAACAATAAAAGAAATAAACAATGTAATTGATACAGATTCAAGTATTGTATTGTTTGATTCTTACACTGGAGAAAAAATTATTGATATAGCACCTTCCCATGGTCAATTAATCACGATTAAAAGCGGTGGAGCAAGTACTACTAAGCAATTTGCACCTACATTAAACAACAAGTTTTGTTATCTTGTTTCAGACATAAAGTATAACGATTCTCAAACAGATGAAATAATATCCTTAGCAACTGAAATACCACTTGTTTTGACTAGCGGAATATTTATTGGTGAGTTTGCATTTTTAAATCCAAATAACTATGAAAATGCATACTTTTTATGGGACTATTCAGATAAAATACTAAGATCTGCATCATACACTGGAGCGACTAGTGATAGGCCCATGTCAATTAGTTTTAGTGACAATGCTGGTAGGTGTGGGATTGATTATGGTGTAAAATCTAAACCAACTAGATTTCAATTTGTAGTAAATGGACAGATTCAAAAGGACACTGGTTATGTAGGACTAAATACACAAGAAAATTATGATGACTTAATTGCTGCTGGTGTATTGCCTAGTGAGATATCTCTTTCATCACCATATAATGGAAATGTAAACAATGGAACGGGACAGATAATTACTGTAAAAAATACAGGAGTTCTAAATGCGTCTGTAGTTGTATCATCACCATTTAGTACCTCATCATGGTCAATAACAAAAATAAACCCATACACAACGTCTTTTAGTATAAATCCAATAAAAGACAACACACCTTGTGGAAAGTCTACAACTAATACTTATTATCATAACGGATCAAATCTGACACCAGTTGTTGGAGATGTTGTTTATTCTGCAAGCAATGTAGTATTTAATGGAGAGAGTTTAAATTATTTTATTGGAAATAATATATTTATAAATATAGGTAATAATGGTATAGTTACAAATATAGACGACTGTTATTCAAAGGGACCATTTGCAGTTCCTTACATATATGAAGGTGATCTTGTATATTCCACTAATGGGCCTATTAAAAGACCAGTTAACGCAATAGGAGATCCAACCTCTTGGACTTTAGTTTCAGCCGTTCCAACTTCACAATCAATATATTCTAATGGAGTTTGGAATATAGATGGGAATACACCAAAGGGAGACTATGTAATAACAATAAATGCAACAAATTCTCTTGGTGTGAGCCCAAACAAAACTATTAATGTAAGCGTTCCTGATTTAGCACTTACTAGACCAGTAGAGATAGATATAAAAGATATTCATTACGATACTACTGGAATATGCAGTGCTTCTGGAAAAGTTATTACTACCATGTTTTTTTCAGGACCAGATAAATTTCAACAATTACCAAGCAAGGGTAGCTTTATTTATTATGATAGTGAAGGATTAAGACCTTTTAATGGTGGAGGTTTTTGGTACCATCAAGCAGAGGTGGCATTAAAGATAAGTGCTATTGGATCGGTAATAGATACGTATGATTGTAGTGGAATAACGACTACAACGACTACAACTACTACTGTACCAGCAGGTACTTATTACAATGCCAGATCATGTATTGACCCATCGGTAGAGATCACTCTATTAGACACGGCTAGTCAGGGCATAGTTGTTGGAAATGTAGTTAAGACGGCTGTTGACTTCAATTGTTGGACCATACTTTCTGTTGTATCTGCTAGATATCCATATAAATTAATAGTAAGTTCTGCTACAAAGCATGCAAGCTGTAGTGCGTGTAATTCACAAAGTACTACTACTACTACTACTACAACAACAACTGCACCGACATTTACATCTTTTTCTTTAGCTACAAATGCAACATCAAAAAGTGCTTATAATAGCTGTGTCTTTGCGTCTCCAAGCTATGCCGCCCATTATCATAATGGAACGTCAACGCTTCCAATAGCTGGTGATTTTGTGTACACAAACAGCAATGGAACGACACCATTAAAAGGTGATTTTAAGTGGTACATAATGTTAAACGCTGTAAAGTATGCTGTAAATATATCAGACACTGGTCAGGTAATAAATGTCATTGCATGCTCAACTGCGACAACTACTACTACTACTACTACTATACCATTAAGAAAATGTATTGCGACTAGGTGTGACAATAATGCAATTACTCAGATACTATCATACACCTCTTTAGATATTTTAGGTGTTGGTACAGTTGTGAATGATGCAAATAGAAATTGCTATACAATAACAACTGCTACTACTACTGGTACAGCTTTCTCAAACATTAAATCAATATATAAATTTTGCTCTGATTGTTTACCTAGCACTACAACTACAAGTTCTACTACTAGCACTACATCTACAAGTACTACATCTACAACTACAAGCACCACAACAATGGCTCCAGGTAGAGGATATATACTTGATTTTCTAGAGCTTAAGGCCTCTAAGTGCGACACAGGTGTAGTAGCTGAATACTTTACGGATGGTCAAATTTTTGTTGATGTGTTGTACACTGATAGAGAAATGACAAGAGTAGCTCCTGCTGGTATTTATAAATTAGTGGTCAATAATCAGGGTGCATGTTGGGACGATGGAGGTTTTCAGACTTGGTCTAGTCCATTTAGTTGCGTATGATGAACCTAAGGATGATGTCTGCACAACCTGCAATAGACTATTACGCATGGCAGGTTGAGGTATACCTTACAAATTTTATTAGTCTAGGTTACAACGGAAATAATATAGACGTGGTAGCAGGATATCAGGATTCTGTTCCTGAATCTTGGAGAAAGATACAGCAAAAATTCCCATACGTAAGGTTCTTCTTTTACGAAGACACAATGGGTGTGTGTAAGTACTTACCAGCAATCCAGGCACACATATTAAAAAAACATTTTAAGGAGCACCCATACCTAAGGGATGATGCTATATTCTTTCATGATGCTGACTTTATTTTTACAAGGTACATGGACTTCTCAAAATTTTTAAACGATGATAATTGGTACTTCTCAGACACTATTTCATACCTAGGTTACGAATACATAATGAGCAAGGGTGAAGAGGTCTTAGATGCAATGTGTGACGTTGTAGGAATAGACAAGTCGGTAGTTAAATCCAACCAATTAAACAGTGGTGGAGCACAAAAGTTATTTAAAAATATTGACCACGAATACTGGACCATGGTTGAAGACTATTCAACTAAGCTATACGACAAGCTATTGAGCTTGCAGCACGTAAAGACAGACGGTGATCCATATGGAATACAAGCCTGGACGGCAAGCATGTGGGCAGAGCTATGGACTGGATGGAAGTTAGGTCATCACGTTGTTGTACCGCCAGAGTTTGATTTCTGCTGGGCTACATGCCCAATGTCAAGGTGGGATGATGTAAGTTTCTTCCATAATGCAGGGGTTCCATCTTCTGATCAGGGGATGTTTTACAAGGCCAACTACATGGAAAAATATCCGTTTAATGAAAAATTAGAGCTGTCTGATTCTAGGTGCTCATATAATTACTATAAACTTATTGAGTCTGTCGATAGTTGTTTGATTTAATTTTCGTAAATTTGCTGTATGGCTTTAAAAACAATAACCTATTCAGACAACGCTGACGGATGGACTTCTTTTTGGGATTACTATCCAGATTGGATGATTGGTATGAGTAATGTATTTTATAGCTGGATAAATGGAAGTTTATGGAAACAAAATTCCGATCAGGTTCCTAGATTAAATTTTTATAATACTAATTTTGCCGCCACAATTAAAACAATATTTAACGAGGAATCAGCAAGCACTAAAATGTTTAAGACTTTAAGTTTAGACTCTACTAATCCTTGGACTGCAACTATGCTTACTGACCTAGATAATGGAAGTATACAAATCGATGAGTACGTTGAAAAAGAAGGCGGATGGTATGCTTATATAAGGGCAACTAATGCAACATCAAATACCAATAATCTTCTGTCAACTCAAGGTGTTGGAAATACAAGCCCAGCTAGTGCAGCTGGAGCAACGGCTACATTTCCTTTTGTTATAGGAACAAAATTAGGGGTTGGTGATAGAGTGTTTTTTAGTAATATTTTTAGAGGAACCATAGTATCTGCAACTGCAAATACAATAACAGTATCTGGTGCTGGATTTCCAGCAGGTGTTGGATATGTTTATATTGTAAAAAATTCAATTGCTGAGTCGTTTGGTTTGCGTGGATATTACATGGAGGTTGAACTATCAGTACAGTCAGGTTCTGAAGTAGAATTATATTCAGTGTCAAGCTCTCTGTTTAAAAGTTATATATAATGGAATTTAGAATGTTAAATGAATCAGACTATGACACATTTTGTTCATGGTGGAAGGCCTGGAGGTGGACACCTCCTTCTGTAGACTCTTTGCCTCAAAATGGTTTAGGTGGGGTAATGGTATCAAGTAATGGCGTTGAAGTTTGTGGGGGATTTGTTTACCTAACAAACTCAAAAACAGCTTGGATTGAATTTATAGTATCAGACTTTAACTACAGAGAGAAAGACAGACAGGAGGCTATACTATACCTGATAAACATATTGATAGAATTGGTTAAAGATTCTGGAGACTACAAGTACATATACACATCATTAAAGAATGAAAGCCTTATAAAAACATACGCAAGTTGTGGATTTGTAAAGGGAAGTTCTAGATGCACAGAAATGATTAAGACATTATAGTATTTTTTTTAGTAACTTTGAATAAAAAAAAATGGCAGCAGTAACAGGGGCAGCAATAGCAGTAGCAGGACTTGGAATGAGTGCAGCACAGGCTATAAAATCAAGTAAAGACATGAGAGCGGCATCTAATGCTGCTCAAGCAGCTAAGAATGATCTAGCAAAAATAAGTGAAACAAACGCATTCAAGCAGGTTCAAGTTCCAACGCTTGGATTTAATTTAGCACAACAATCTCAAGCACAAAGAAGTGCGTCAGCATTATCAGCAGTACAAAGTGCTGGTGCTGAAGGGGTTATTGGTGGAGTTGGACAGATTATGCAAGCAGGAAACGAGCAAGACCTACAGCTAGCAGCACAGGCAGATGAGGCAAAATTCAAAAGAGATGCCATGCAGGCAGATGCTGAGATGGGCATAAGTGCTAGAAAGCAAGAGAGAGAATTTATGATTGGAACTAACGAAGTCGCTTCTCAAGAAGCTAGAAGGAGTCAGGCAGAGACCAATAGAAATGCAGCGATAGAGGGAATGTTTGAATCGGCTGGGGCAGCTGTTAAAGCTGGAAGTAAGATTCAAGGGAAAGGAACAACATTTGAAGCTGGAGATTATAACAAAGATGGTTATACAGATGCAAGCGATTACGCCTATAGAGGACAATATGTTGGAGACTAAAAATAATTAAACTATGAGAAGAAATAACCCCTACTTTGGATATGTTCCACCTGATAACACCCTAGACTGGGCTAAGTTGACTAGTGGCCTTGTGGACACAATAACTGGAATTTCAGATGAACGTAAACAAGAAAGAGAAGTACTAGACAACATAAATATTGAAAATCAGAAGATAGTATCTACTGTTGATCGTTATGCTGATCCGACCTTAGATCAATTTGTATTGTCTGCATCTGAGCAGGGAAGATCAGTTATGAAAACATGGAATACCCAGCTAAAAAATAGAGAGATTAAACCTGCTGAATACAGAAATAGAATGAACAATCTAATGACAAACTGGGCACAATTTGGAACCGCAACAAAAACATTTAACTCAAGAATACAGGAGGCCCTAAAAAGATCGTTTACAGGTGAGGATGGAGAGGTACTAGCATCAGGTTATGAGCTGTACAAGATAAAACAGCTTGCAGAATACGGAAACCTAAAAAATAAAAAAGCATTTATAGACCCTCAAACGGGAAACATAATGTCTGGAATTCTTAATGAACAGACTGGGCTTGTTGATCCGAGTACACTTGTTACAGGAGCAGCACTTAACAACCCTGAAAACTTACAGGCAAACAAAGTAAACGTCAATAAACTTGTATCAAATAGTGTAAAGAACTGGGAGCCTTATATCCTTGAAACAGGGACAATAACAACAAGTGGAAAGGGAATGAATCCATTTCTTGCTAAGGCTATATCTACTCTTACTGCGTCTATTATGCCTACTCCAGAAGCTATTGCTAGTATTCTTGACGATAATCAATCTGAGTATGAAATTGAATACTGGACTACTCAGGATGAAAGAAAATCAGTAATAAATAAAATGATTTCAGAACAGAATTCTGCTCGTCAAAAAATGGGTGAAGATCCAATGACAGAAGATGAGTCAAATAAGTATATTGAGGAGAATAGCTGGACAATGATACAGAATTCAAGAGACGGAAATGGTGTAATGAGACCATTAATAACAAAAGATCAGAGCGATAGAGCAAAAGAAATAATTGAAAACAATATAAATGCACAAATAGGTAAGAAGGTAATTGAAGATGAGCCATCAAAACCCCCAACTACTTCTAAACCTCCTGCTGGAGAGAAACCTACTGACGCTCAAATTAATGCTCAGAAAAAGGGTGCTGAAATAAAAAAATAATGTCATCTAGTGGAGATAAAGCACAAGAATTACAAAATGCTTCTGGTGGAAAGTATAAGTTTGTATGGATTCCTGGTAAAAAATCATGGAATGTAATTCTTATTTCATCTGAATCTTTAGCTTTTGAGGGACTAAAAACAGCGGCTGATATGTATCAAGTATTTAGTTCTAAGGAGCAACAACAATACTACAATCAAGGAACAATAAAAAAATTAAATTAATGAACGCTAAATATAAAAACTTATACCAAGAGCTAGTATCAAGAGAAATGACAGACCTTGATGAGAATTCTTTTTATAATGAATACTCTCAGAATGATAATAAATTC
>Ga0181364_1000102_pt1 | contig 14083 bp, 15 predicted proteins | sample Fa13NDMM110SN_FD_130108 | JGI IMG/M metagenome (GOLD analysis project Ga0181364, IMG submission 130108) | Freshwater viral communities from Lake Michigan, USA - Fa13.ND.MM110.S.N | ecosystem: Environmental > Aquatic > Freshwater > Lake | place: USA: Michigan | collected 2013-09-24
AAAGTCATTTGTTGGAGTTGTTTTTCTAAATTGAAACATCATTAAATTCTCAACTTTTGTTTCTTTGAATTCTTTATTCTTAACCATTTCACACCTTTCAATATTTACGTTTTTATGTAAGTAGTCTCTTACTAATTTAAATCCTGATGTATTTAAAATAGTTGCTGGTATGTAAAAACAACATATACCATTTTCTTTAAGATCTTTAACAGCTTTCACACAAAATAGACCATAAATATCAACACTTCCTTTTATAACATCTTTATACTTCTTTTTAATCTCTTCTGGGAGTTTAGGATGTCCTTTACCACCATAAACAAAATAAGGAGGATTACCAACAATTAAGTCCATTTTATTTGTAAAATCAGTCATTAAATAATCGCCGTTAATACATTTTACACCTAACTTTTCATATTTATCTTTAAATTCATTATATAATATTGGGTCAAATTCTACACCAGTAATATTTTTATAACCTCTTTTAATGATACCATCTAAAAAATTACCAGTACCATAAGAAGGTTCTAAAACTTTATCATTAATATTAACTTTGATATCTCTAAAAGCATCATCTACATCTTTTGCTGGAGTCATAAATTGACCCAAACTTTGACGATGTGATTTAGTGGATTTTTTTAAATATTCTTTTTCTTCTACTTCACCTTTTCCGTATAATCTAGATCTTCTGTATCTATGCATATATATATATTATATTATAAAATAATTTTAAAATAAATTAAATTCATTATATTTTTACAAAAAAATATCTACATTATAATATATATATATGTATTTGTATATTTTGTTTGATACATTTAGTAAATCTATTTATGGAATTTATGACGATGAAAAGACCATAAAACAAAAAATAGATAAATTTGTTAGAGATGATCTTGATAATGAAATTAAAAATTATAGATATAAAATATTAGATGAAGTTGATGCAAGTAAAAGACAAGAATATTGTATGATTGTTGAAAATTTACAAACTCAAAAATATATTATTGATGTAAAAAATTGTTATGTCAAAAATGGTGATGTAATACAACGATATATTTATTACACTAAATTATTAAATGATAGTGCAAATCCAATTTTCATATATAATAGTTAAATTTTAATATAAATTCTTCGAATTTATATTAAAAGGGCGAGATTTTTACAAGATTCTTAATTTTAACCATCTAAAATGATGATTAATATGAAATATATATTAAAAATAAATTTATTTATACCATAAAGTATTATGTAAGTATCTTTTAGATGTATTTTAGATGATTAAAATTAAGAATCTTGTAAGAATCGCCCGATTATTTAATAAATTCTTTAGAATTTATTAAATAATATAATTATAAAATTAAAATCTAACTCTACTATATATATTATGTCATATACAGGACTTAAAAATGTTAATCGTAAGAATGAGGAACACTTAATACCAGATCATATATATTATGATTTAGATATAACCAATAATAATTTAGGATTAAATAACAGTATTAGTCCATTAATAAATTTTAATGAGATTAGAACATCAACATTCTTGCAAAATCCATCAGATTATTATTTAAGTATAGTTCGTTTTCAGGTTGAAACCACATCATTACCTTTATTTATACCACAAGTTGATATTACACAAAATAATCCAAATGTATTAGTATATACAGTAACATTAGTATTCGGTGCTAATCAAGTAACAATTCCTTTGTTATTTTCTCCTCAAGATTTAACAGTACCACCACCATCACCACCTTTTACTGCTAGTACATACGGTAATCCTTATTATTACATCTATAACATTCAAAAATTTATATTTGATACGGTCAATCCTGCACTTCAAACAGCATTTACAGCACTTCTAGCTCTAGGAGCATTACCAACAACAAATGCTCCATTTATTGAATTTGACCCTTTTACTAATTATTGTATTTTAAATGCTGATGTTCTAGGATATAATCAAGCATCAGCATCACCACAAATCCAAATATTTATGAATGCTAATTTATACCAATTATTTAATTCTTTTACAGCAGATTTTTTTGGTGGTACAATATCTCCAAATCTTGCTGTTAGATTAAAAGTATTTAATAATAAAAATACAAATATAATAAATTATCCTACCTTTAATGCTATACAAATGTATCAAGAATTTTCAGTAATACCTGTATGGAATCCCGTAAAGTCAATAGTATTTACATCTAATTTACTTCCTGTAAATCCATCTTATGCTGGTGATCCTGTAGTTATCATCGATAATAATGTGGTATCACCAAATTCTTCAAATAATGCATATGTAAATGTCATTAGTGATTATCAAGTAGAATTAATAAAAGGTAATGAAACAAGACCATTGGTTCAATATGTCCCCACCGCTGAATACCGCTTATTTGATTTAATCGGAAATAATCCTTTAGGTACTCTTAATTTACAATGTTTCTGGAAAGATAGATTTAATAATCTAGTCCCATTTCAACTAAAGACTGGATGTACTGCTTCTATTAAAATAATGTTTAGAAATAAAAAATATGCAGATCAAGGAGAGAAATAAAATTATATAGATTATAAAATATTTTAGAAATAATTATTTAATTCTAAAATATTATCTCTGATAATAGTATATATATCAATGAGTGCCGATTTTCATAAGATTTTAGTAAAAGACGACGTTCTAAATGTTACTGACGATATTGGGTATGCAGTTCTCAAGGGAGCACAACAAATTACACCAACTGTATTTAATGCTTCATCTATTTCTAACCAAACTCATCAATTTAGCGTTCAGATACCATCGGAACAAACTCTCATATGCCGTGAGGTGTTATGGAGATGTACCGTTCAAATTATTCTAACTGGTGTTGTTGGAGCAGGACAACCTAATCTTACTGAATGGGGTAAATCAGATTCTTTCGCTTCCTTCCCTCTCCAAAGATTACTCACTAATTTACAATGTCAAATTAATAATAACACTGTATCTCAAAATTATCAAGATGTATTACCTGTAATTATTCGTTCAATGGATACCAGACGTTTAAATAGATATGGTGGAAGCACACCTACCAAACCCGATTTATATGCTTATGCAACAGGCAGATCAACAGTTGGTGCTCAATTCGTAATGCCTGATATAATGAATCCCATAAATGGTTTTAATTTATCAACTGACCCTAATTATGTTGGTAATGGTTCATTTGTATTAGATAGTTTAGTTGATGTTCCTGCAACAGCAACCACTCCTGCTGTTACTACAATTACTGCTACATTTACTGAACCTATTTTAATGTCTCCTTGGATTTGGGGACAACCTGAATCAAATAACCAAGGAATATACGGCATACAAAACTTAAATTTTACCCTCCAGATGAAAGCAAATCCATCTGATGCTGTAAGATGCGGTTCAGAACAAATTTCTAATATGTCTGCTTCTTTCCCTCCTAATGCTTTTACAAATTCTCAACTTTTATTCAAATTTTACACCCCTCACCCATCTTCATTAATGCCTTCAAGAAATGTAGTACCTTATTCTGAATATTTACTCTTCAGAACTCCTGCTCCTCTTGTCGCTTTTGGTGCTTCAAGTTCTGTAACATCTCCTTCTATTCAATTAAATCAAGTACCAAGTAAATTAATAATTGGTGTATATAATGGATATACAGCAACAAGTGTTTCAAAAAGCGATGGTTATCAATCAATTAATTCTATAACTTTACAATGGAATAACGGGGCAGGACTTTTAAGCACAGCCACCGTTTATGACCTCTATAAATTCAGCACTGAAAGTGGCAGTAATCAATCTTGGAATGAATTTGTAGGACAAACAAATGGTGCTGCAATGATTGGTGTAAATTCATACATATCTAACAAACTCTCAACAAGCGGTTCTCTCGTCTATCTCACAATGGCAAAACACGTTCAATTGGTCGAAGATTTCTACTCCGCATCAAGTATAGGCAACTTCAATTTAACTGTAACTGTAAATTATACTAATAAAGTCCAACCTGTCCCTCAACTATCACCAATTACACCACAACTTTTCGTATATGTTCAAAATGAAGGCCTTTTTATATCAGAGAAGGGCAGTAGTTCCACATTTACTGCAGTGTTAAATAAGAACGATGTATTAGATGCTAGTATGCAAGGACAACCCGAATTAACAAGTATGGAAGCAGAAGGACTCGCAGGTTCTGGAATGCCTGATAAATTATTAGGAGCTATTGGTAGAAGACATCAAAGAAGTAGAGCAAATCTTGCTGGTATGGGTCGCTCTGGTGGTGAAATGTCTAAAGGTTCTGCTTTATCCAAGTATTTAAAATAAACAATTTAGAAAGAATTAATTTATAATTTTATAAATATATTATCTATGTATAATATATATATATAAATGCCTTATGATAATGAATATAATCGTGATATCGCCCGAAAAACTAGAAGCATTGTTTTAAATTATATAAATTCTGATTTAGTTGGCGGAGGCAGTTGTAATTGTGATGGAGAATCAAATTATAAAAAAGGTGGTGCAAGATTAGGAAACCCAAAATTAATAGGATACCCTAAAGGAACATATTTATCTGGATCTCAAATGCCATCTGGTGCATACGGAACAAATGCCTATGGAACTTTAGGTCGTGGAATATCTCCTCCTACATCATTAATTAATGATACTTTATTAAGACAAAATACTGATATTATCGGTGCTAATAGTGCAGGTAGATCAAGAATGCTTTCTCAAAAATATAATGGTGCTGGCGTTGGTGGTATTGGAGGTCAGGTAGTTCCATCTATTAGAGGTACATCTATTTACGATAGAGCAATTAGACATCAAGTATATGATAGTAATAGACCACCAAGTAATTTAACACCTGTAGCACAACAACAAGGACAATATGGAAGTGGTCGTTATAGTGGTGATGGTTTCTTGGAAGATTTCGGAACTGGTTTCAAAAGAGGATTTTTTGGAACATTAGGACTAGCTCAACCATTACTTCCATTATTAGGAGTAAAAGGAGCTATCGCAAGTGCTGGTATTGAAGGTCTTAAAAAATTAGCAGGAGGAAAGAAACCTGAAAGACCAAATTATGGTTTAGATCTTGAGAAACCAATGAGCGGTGGAAGTTATTTACAATTAGAAAATTCAACATCTAAATTAATTAAACCTCAAAGCGGAAGCGGTCGTAGTGCTGGATCAAAATTAAACACTGGTGGAAGACCTAGATTATCTAAAGCAAAAAAAGCAGAAAAGAAAGCATTAGAAAAATGTATGAATAGAAAAAGTGGTGCAGGATTTAAAGAAGAGTTCATAAGAGGTTTCAAAATGCCATATGAATACGCATATAATAAAGTTTTAAAACCTGTTTATACGAATGTTATTGAACCTTCTATGCCTGCAATTAAAGAAGCACTATTAAGAAAGTTAAGAGAAAAAGCACAAGAAGCAATCGTCGCAGGAATTCAAGGATTAGGTCGTAGTGCTGGATCAAAATTAAACACTGGTGGAAGACCAAGATTAAGTAAAGCAAAGAAAGCTGAAAAGAAAGCATTAGAAAAATGTATGATGGGAGCAGGTCGTAGTGCTGGATCAAAATTAAATACTGGTGGAAGACCAAGATTAAGTAAAGCAAAGAAAGCTGAAAAGAAAGCATTAGAAAAATGTATGTCTGGTAAAGGTAAAGGAAATCGTACAGAAATAGTTCGTGGTGTAATGAATGATATGGGATTATCTATGATCGAAGCATCTAAATACGTAAAAGCACATAATTTATACTAATTGCTAAATAATAATTTAAATAATAAATTTATAAAATTTATTATCTAAATCTAATATATATATAATATGACAGATATTAGAATAAGACAAATGAGAGAAGTTTTAGATGAAGATAGAAATGCTAATAAACAAAGTTTTCAAAGAAGTGTAAAAGTTCAACAAATGACACCACAAACAACAGATACAAAAGTACCAATTGAAGGTAGAGTTAGATATAATATTAATGGTCTATTTAATAAATTTAGAGTACAGTTAGAAGATACTATTGACGAATATAATGATGGTGTCAGATTAACAGGAGTTGAAGAAATAATATCATCATATAATAATATTATAAATTATATTAGTGCATACACAAAAACATACAATATGACAACTCAAGACAAATCATATATAGAACAAAAATTTAATGAATTATTAGATTATGTAAATACGGTCGGACAAATTGCAAGAACAGATCGCCCAGTTGATTTAAATGATATGGAAGAATTAGTAAGTATTTATCCAACCAGACAACCAGTAGGTGTTTCATCACGTGTAGTAAGAGCAAGAACAGATTTAGTACCAGTTGTAGCAGGACAAGATGCAGTATATGCAGAAGCAAAAGACGAGTTTAATAATATATTTTTAGAGATTGAAAATGATGTAAATTTAAATCCACAAGAAAGAGATAATTTAAGTGTAGAATTAAGTGATATATATGACAGATATAGAGAGCAAATAGGTGTATTATTCGAGAATGCACGAAATCAAAATTCAGCACCATATAGAAGTGCTGAAGCAAAATTACGCAATGTTATCCGTGAATTACAACCTTTTTTTGAAATGTACCCAAATATTGACAATATGAGAATATAATTTATACTATAATTATTTTCTAAATTATAATATACATATATAATATGGAAGTAGGATTTGAAAAAGAAAAACCAGATATCGATATTGTCCCAATATTAAAAGCACTTAAATATCCAAACTCAAATATTAAAGTAATTGGTACTGCGTCATTAAAAAGTCAAAAATATCCTTCAGATTATGACATCATAACCAACGTTAAAGATAAAGATCCTGAAAGAGTTTATAATACATTCAAAAAGATAATTAGTAAAACAAATAAGATGCCTAATGTATATTTTATAGAATTAAAAATTCAAGGTAAGACCGATAAAGATAAGAAAAAATTTTTTGATAATGAAAACATACCAAAGGACGAATTTATTAGAAAATTTAATCGTGGTATTGAATTTATTAAAATAGATTATGTTGTTAGATTTGGTAATATCTTTAAAGATGTAAGTATTAATTATTTTTTTAATACTGAATTAACACGTGAAGATATATTTCATATTTTATTAACACGTATGAATAATGATGCACGAGAATATAGAAAAGAAGGAAGATATTTTAAAGCATTAAAAAGAATATTTAATATTTACAGATATTTACGTCAAAAAAGGTCATTAGTTAAGCTAGCAAAATTTTTTAATAGTGAATTTGGTAGGTTATATGCTTTATCATCTAATTTAAAAACAATTAAATTATTAGTTGAATCAGGATATCGTGATGCTGATACGAGAACTAAAATATTAATAAATTTAAAAGACCTTGGTATTGAACCAGATATTACAAAAATAAATAATGTAATTGAGAAGACAGATAAAATATTTAATGATAAAGCAAAAGAATATTTCATTGAAAATGGTATCAATATAAATAAATTAAAAACTGAAATAGACTATGTAGGACGTCAAGTCGAAAAAACAGGAATTACACCAGAGAAATTATAAATATTTAATAAAAAAAATCTAAATCTAATATATAGATGTCTTTTAATTTTAATAAAGTAGGTCGCCCACTAGTAAAAATTAATGGTGGTAAATTAGATGGTAAAATAATTTATTTAAATTCAGATGATAAAGATGATACAATCAAAAATTTTAATAGTTTAAAACTACCTAGTGATAGCAGTTTTCAGGCAGTACCAACCGAGAGCGTAAATGATTATAGAGTTCAATATATTACAGGTCAAAGTGGTAGCGGTAAGAGTTTTTATACTGGAAATTTTTTAAAAGAATACAAAAAGAAATTTTCAAAAAATCAAATATATTTATTTAGTGCTGTTGATGATGATAAAAGTTTAGATAAATATAAAGTTGGTCGTATTAATTTAAATGAAGAATTTGCTAGAGATCCACCTAAATTAACTGATTTTAAAAATACTTTAGTAATCTTTGATGATACTGACGTCATTAAAGATAAAAAGATTAGAGATGCAGTTTATGCATTAATGAATTTAATGCTTGAAACTGGTCGCCATCATAACATCAGTGTAATATTAACAAATCATTTAGCAACTAATGGTAAGGACACAAGAAGAATATTAAATGAATGTCATTCTATAACTTTATTTATGAAAAGTGGAGCAGGTCGTGGTATCAAATATTTATTAACTGAATATTTAGGTTTAGACAAAGCTCAAATCAAAAAATTAAAGAATATGGATACACGTGCAACAACAATATTTAAAACTTATCCAATGGTCGCAGTTGGTGAGCGTGAAATATTCTTATTAAAAGATGTAGAATAAGATTTAATTTAGATTATTAAAAATAATTATCTAAATTAATTATATATATGGATTTTAAAAGTCAATTATCTTTACAATTAAAAAATAAAAATTTGAGTGATTCTTCAATCAAGTTATACTTACGAAATTTAGATAAATTAAATGATGATCTTCCAATCAAAAATTTAAAATTTCTTGAAAATTTTGAAGAAATTATTAAAAAATTAGAGAAATACAAACCTAATACTAAAAGAGGTTATTTAATTTCTATAGTTTCAGTTTTATCAACACAATTAGAAAATAAAAAAATGTTAAAATTACACAAGAAATATTATGATGAAATGATGAAAATTAATACTGAAATTAAAGAGACCCCAACTAATGAAATGAGTCATCAACAATCTGAAAATTGGTTAGAATGGTCTGAAGTGATGGAGAAATATAAAACTTTAAATTTATTAGTAAATAAATTCGTAGGTGATAAAGTAATTAGTGAAGCAAAATATAATTTATTATTATCATTGATGGTATTGTCGTTGTATATTTTCAATTCTCCCAGACGTAATAAGGACTATAGTCATATGAATATAATTAGACCTTATAAAAATGAAGTTGATAAAAACTATCTTGATTATGATAATAAAAAATTTATATTTAATGTATATAAGACTGCAAAAACTGAAGGTCAGAAGATAATGGATATTAGTGATGAATTATATGAAGTAATTAATTTATATTTAAGACATCATCCATTATTGAAGGGAAAAAAGATGTCTAAAAAAATTGATATACCATTTTTAGTATATTACGATGGTACTGAATTTACTGCTGATAATTGCATAACTAGAATATTAAATAAAGTATTTCATCCTAAAAAAGTATCTTCTTCTCTTTTAAGACATATATTCATTACTAAAGAATTTGGTGCAGAAAATAAAAAGATGGAAAAAGTGGCATCTGAAATGGGTCATACAGTCGCAACACAAAAAGCATATATTAAAGATGTAAAAACTATTTAGATTTAAAAAATATATTTAATTGTAAAAATATTTTCTAAATATAGTATATATAAATGTCTGAAACTCACAATCCATACGACCCTTTTGATGATCGCAACCCTAAAGATTTGTCTAAAATTAAACCAAAGCAACCACCACCAGTAACAGAAATAATCCATCACCCTGAAGAAGTTTTTGTTTCTCGTAATTTTGGGAATGATCCTGAAATGGTATTAGTTGAATTATGGACTCAACAATATAAAATAAAAACATCACTATCAGAAATAGATGATACTTTAATCCATATTTTAAAAACAAGAATAACTAAATTAATTGATAAAATCATAAGTGCTTTATTAGTTGAAGTAGATGTAAAAGATCATCAAAAATATAGAAAATATTTAACCACAGGTGAATTAGAAACAGTACCAGAATCTCAATCTTTAGAAATTCCAGCTATGTTAAATTAAATCGTTTCTTAAAATCTTTGATTGATTCTGATAGCGTCTTTTTATTCCAGAGCAAGTATCGTGAGAGACTGCCTGCGGTGAGAAAATTTTCAAAATCTTCATTTTTCTGATGGCGTTTGATGTATCTTTGTTTTCTTTTTTCGTCGCCGTGCATAGTAAAGTCTTCATATGGTTCTCCATTTGGTCTAATTGCTCCAAAACTTACTTTTTTATGGTTGCCTTCATCATCAGAGAAGAATGCATCATATTTTTTTAATTTATTTTTAGATTTACGTAATTCAAATGTTATCATATATTTGAATTAGATAATAATTTTTATACTGCACCATATACTGATGCCCTAATTTTTAATCCAGTTTTATGTTTTTCAGTCTTAAAGTGGTGAGTTTTATTTACAGGATAATATTTTCCGTAGCATATAGCACATTCAATAGGATCATCATCGGCGTGAATTAATTTCATTTTATTACTATATTTAGCGTTGTATTGTGCTTTCTTTAGTCTCTTTTTTTCGATTTCACTGATTACTTCTAAATAAGGTATTGGTTGTTCTTCTTGCATCTTCTCTGTATATTATATATATAGATATTTCTTTATAACAAAATACAAAATACAAAATCTAGATATTTATTCTTCGGAATTTAAAATTTCTTTTTCTAACATCCAGTCTAAAGTCGCCTCTTTCCATTTTTTCATACGATATCGGAGATTACGTTCTTTATATGTCTGTAAATTTTGTAAATAATACTGTCTTTTATATGCTTTTATATCTGTTATTTTATCAGTAGCATTCTTTGGGACATTTACTGGTGTAATTTCATCAACTAGTGATTTTCTATACATTGCATCTAACATTTCAAACATTTTCATTATCTTTGTATATAATATTATAGATATTTCTTTATAACAAATCTAAATATATTTTCTAAATAATATATATGGAACAAAATACTATTATTTCAATTGTAGCAATTATCGTGTCAGTTGGTGGAACTATTTTAGCAGTTATCAACCATAAACGGTGTCGCTCTCACTGTTTTGGTACTGACCTAGTCGCTAGTATCGATGTAGATAATACAACTCCGACTGAAGATTTAAGAATTAAGATACCAAAACCAACCGTAAAATTATCACTTCCACCATCACCAAAAATTAATAGGATTACTTATGACGCCTAAATAGGTATCTTTAGCTTTCTTAATTCGAAACATTTTCTAAATATTTCTAATTCAATTTCTTCTATTTCTTTCTGTGAAAGATTTTCATTTTTCAATAACTTTAATAAATTTTTAATCTCAATTAGTATAGGGTTCATATATAATCTAAATATTTTTTTATTTCTATATCACTTTAATCTTAAGAATCTTAAGATTATAATGGTGCATAAATTAAAAGGTGGAGGCATTTTTTTATATTTTTTATACCGTTAATGATAATACTATTATTATAAATATTATTATTGTCGTGAGAAATATTGGTGGAGGCATTTTCTGAAATCTATATTTTTAAAAATAAAAAAAAATAAAAATATTTTCTAAATTTGAGAATTTGAAAAATTGCTTCCACTTCTTCCACCTTTTAATTTATGATATAATAAATATATAATAAATTATAATAGATGATGATATTTAGACCATAAATAATATAATTTAAAAATATGGTGTAAAAACCTTGCCTCCATCTTTCTTCCACCCTGACGTTAATTGCTTCCACCTTGCTTCCACCACCATAATTATGATGTAAAACACATTAAAAATTTTAAAAAATTTAAGTATGGTATAATCTTCGTAGGGTATATAAAGGAATTTAAAAGGGTATATAAAGGAATATTATTAAATATATATAGACTTCGTAGAAAAATATTTAGATTTTAATAAAATTAATTAATTATAAAATTCTTTGTATTTTAATTTAAAGAATTATTATCTATTATAAATATATATATAGAATGTCTCAAAAAATCCTAGATTTTGTAAAACAAAAAACTCTAATAATATCTCCCATCAAATATAATGATAAAGAAGATCAACATTGTTACACAACGGTGAAACCAAAAGACAAATCATTAAAATGGTTTCAAATGAATTTTGTTGAAAGTATGAATACTTATAATGATAAAATGGAACAATTTCCTAATAATCAAGGTATAATGATAAATTTATACGGATTATATAATAAATATATTTGTTTTGATGCAGATGATGAGAAATCAAATAATTTTATGTTAAAATTCATATCAGATAATGGTCTAAATAAAATATCAACAAAATCCTTAAGACATATAACACAAAATTTGACTTATAAAAATCATTATTATTTTAAACTTCCAGATGATATATCAATAGAAGATGTAGAAAAAAAGAAACAATTTGATAAACACGAAATATATGGTAATTTAGATATATTATTTTTAATAGGAGAACATAAAAATTCAGAAATAGATTATGAAAATATCAGTGAAATACCAGAAGATTTAATACTAAAATTTTTTAAAGATGGTGTTAAAGAAGAAAAAGAAGAAGAAAAAGAAGAAAATGATGAAGAAGTTGATGAAAATAAAATTAAAGAATTATTAAAATTATTTAAACCTTCAACAGGTAATAAGCACGATGAATGGATGAAAATAGGAAGTGCTATAAAATCAATAGATGAATATGCTATAAAAATATTTGATGATTTTAGTAAAAATCGTGAAAATTATAATAAAAGTGGTACTCCAACACTAAAACAACATTGGAAAAGTTGGAAGAAATTAGGTGGTTGGGGTGCTTTAATAAATATTGCAAAAGCAGACAATCCTGAAGGATTAAAAAAATGGATGTCTAAATGGTGTAAAAAAGAAACAAAAGAAAATAATGATGAAGAATATAATAAAATGAAAGAACAGTTCAAAGATAGGTTATTTATCATTGAAAGTCCTATTACTTATGGTTTTATAAATGATGATAATGAGACTATATTTTATCAATTAAAAGATTTAAGACAATTATTAAAACCATTTAAATGTGGAAAAAGAGAATTTATAGATTTATGGTTAGAAGACAGTACCAGAAAAACATTCTCTAAAATTGATTTTATACCTAATAATTTAAATGCAAAGATATATAACAACTTTAGAGGATTTAAATATGAAAATGATAAGAAAATAAATATGGAAAAGATTCAACCATATTTAGATCTAATAAATATTTTATTAAAAAATGAAGAGGTGAGTATAAATAGTTTTTTAGATTGGTGGGCGTGGATTAGACAAAGACCAGACCAAAAAACAGAGAAAGCAGTAGTATTATACAGCGACGTTCAAGGAGTCGGAAAAAATACACTAATACAATTTTTTAATAAAATTATAACTTATTCAACCACAGTAAATGATGTAAAAGATTTAGTTAAAAATTTTAACACTCATATCACAAATAAATTGGTTATATGTGGCGATGAAGTAAAAGTAAAAGCACGTGAAATTAGAGATGATTTAAAAAATATGATAACACGTACTGAAATGATTGTTGAAAAAAAATGTGTTGATGCATATCAAATAAATGATTATTCAAATTATATTTTTACAACTAATAACCAAACAGCATTTTATATCGAACCAACAGACAGAAGATTTATATTATTTCAACTTGCTGATGTTATTATGACCGAAGAAACAAGTAAAAAATTATATGCTCTTATGAAAGATGAGGAAGCTTTAGAAAGTATGGATACATTTTTAAGAACTAGAACTATTCCAGATAAATTAAAAGCACCAGAAAATGAATACAAAAAATTATTAAAAGCAAATTCTTTACCAGCATATATCCAAATGGTATATAGACAACCTAATAAATTTTATGGTGAAGAAATGACTATAAGTGTATTATATGATATAGCAATTAATTATGCTAAACAACACGGTTTAGAATGGACTTTTAGTGCTGAAAAGATGTCAAGGGATTTTAAGACAGAATTTCAATCATTTTTTAGAAAAAGAAAAGATGCAAATAAATATATATTTCCTAGACAATCAGAATTAATTGAATGGTTAGAACAAAAAAGACCTCAAATTGTTATGGAAGAATTACCATCAGAAGAAGATGAAGAAGATATTAATGATAGAATAGAAGAGCTTCAGAAAAAGATTCAACAATTACAACAAAAGAAAAAAGAAATTAAAAAATAATTTAATCACATTTAGATATCTTTTTTGGTTCTGGTACTTCATCATTTTGTTTCATAGATAAAGTAACAAGATTTATATTTAATTTTTTTAATAATTTATAAAAATTTTCGTCAGTAATTGGTA
>Ga0181364_1000103_pt1 | contig 14016 bp, 27 predicted proteins | sample Fa13NDMM110SN_FD_130108 | JGI IMG/M metagenome (GOLD analysis project Ga0181364, IMG submission 130108) | Freshwater viral communities from Lake Michigan, USA - Fa13.ND.MM110.S.N | ecosystem: Environmental > Aquatic > Freshwater > Lake | place: USA: Michigan | collected 2013-09-24
AGGGAAAAGCTAACAGTTAGTCCTTCTGTAAAAAGGCAAATATTAACTTAAAATTTAAAAATATGGGATTTTTTACTGGATTAACTGAATTGGCAATTTCACCAATTAAAATTGTTTCTAAGACTTTTACTAATGTTGTTGACGATGATTGGGAAGCAGAAGATGCTTTTACTCTTGGATTAACTAAAGTTGCCAAAGCGGTAAAAGATGAAGCAGAAGAGATTGAAGATTCTTTTAAAAAGTAAAAGAATATTATTAATATTAACTTAAAACAAAAAAAATATGAACAACATAAAACTTTTTAAAACAAGAGAAGAATTTGAGAAATATGCTCACTTTCTTATTGATGAAATCTTTGTAAGATTATCAATGTATAATAGCAATTCAAAGCCATTTGAGCCTAATATTCCTTATGTCGCTTATGCACGCTACATCGAAAAAACAATCCATGGCGAAGATGCGAGCGAATTGAGAGGATTTAAACCGAGTCAGAATCAAAAAATTACTGATAGATTGCAAGAGGAGTTAATTAAGCTCTTAACTAAAGATGCTGAAGAAATTGTTTTAAATAGTGAATCTTACGAAGTTATTGTTAAAAGGGCAGAAGGTGATTTACAAACAGCGATTAATAAATTAATTAACATTACTTTTAATATTCGAAAATGTCAGGACAAAAAACACTACCCAAGCGAAAATATTTTTCTTTATATTAACAATCACGAAGTTTATTTATCGAAAAGACAAACGCTAAAAATCAATCAAGCGATTCAAGATAAGCTTGATGAATACTGGGCAGAAAATCCAACAGAAGACGAGAAAGAAGCGACTAGAGCGGAAAGGCTTTGGGAAATGAACGGGGGGAGATAGTATGACAAAATCATTAAAACAAATCCAAGAATTTAACCGCAGGAAAATCATTTGTGCGGTTAATGGGACTGAAGATTATCAGGAGGCTTTGAAATTAGAATATGATAAAAAAGGTAATAATACAATATCAGTTCCACTCCGAGAATATGAAGGTGAAGACCTTACGCTTGATCGAGTGTTGTTAGTCTTAGAATTTTATCATATAGGATTTATTGAAGACTCACTTTGTTATTGTAAGCATCAAGATTTTTATGAATATGATATTCGTGAGCTTTGCAAATGGGACTTAACCAAACCAATACTCGAAGAACAATCGGAAGAGACTCAAAGGGCTATTTATGAATTATTGGGAGGGGAAAATGACTAAAACAACGAATTACGAAATATCAAAAAAATTAGCGGAAATTGGGTTTAAACCAGAAAATCTTGAAGACCAAATTTGGAATTATGACGGGCAAGAAAAATGGCAATATTCAGCTTATGATTTAGAGACGATTTTGGATAATATTTGTTTTGTTATTGAAAATAAGGAAAATAAAAAAGTTTATTGGTTTACAATGAATCAGCAAAATATGGGATATATAACTTTTGAGGGAGAAGTTGATATTGAATTTTATACTCCTCGTCAAAAAGGCGAATCTTTAGCCGACACTGCTGGTAGAATGCTTATTTTACTTCACGAGAAAAACTTAATTAAATTTTAAATATATGAACGAAACTTTAGAAACAAAAATAGAAGAAATGAGAATTCTTGCAAACGATACAGTGCCAAAAAAAAATGAGAACTGGTGCTATCCGACTGGGGTGCTTTGCGATCGTGCTAATCATCAAGTTAGAATTGAATTAGCAAAAAAAACCATTTTAATTATTGACGAGCTTCAAAAAAAATTAAATGAAATGACTATTTGCCGAGACAATGCATTAGAGCAACCATTCAAATTAGCACTACATATTGTTAAACTAAGGGACGAGATTGATTTAGCGATTGAAACTTTAAGATGTTATGCAAAATCCGATAATTTTGAATTAGCAAAAAAAACATTAATTAAATTAAATGCAAGTTTATGAAAAAATACATCGCAGTAATTGATAAAGATTTTGGCGTAGTATTCCCCGACTTTGACGGTTGCGTAAGTGTTGGAAAAGACCTCAACGATGCAATAAACATGGCACAGGAAGCATTAGAGTTTCATGTGAGTTTTATTCGTGAATATGGTGAGGAATTGCCAGAGCCTAAGACATTAGAGCAGGTTAAAAAAGAATATCATGAAAATGTTTTTAAATATCAACCAATTTTTATAAAATAATGAAAGAAACCAAAACAGCCTATATTTTAGCTTCAATCAGGACAAAAGGTTTTGTTGAAGCAAAAAACATAAATCAATTAGCTTTAGCACTTGATATTAAGCCCGAAAATCTAAGAGCTATAATTGACGCAATTGAGGTAGCAAATGCGGTTGATGATAAAGCTAGGCACAATTATCATGATTATTATTTTAGGGGTAAAGGCAAAAAGAAAAAAGGGACAGTGATTTTATGCTATAAATGGGCTGATGAGTCAAAAAGTGTTTTGTCAGATAAAATGAACGAAATTTTGGGGGTAAAGTAAAATGGCTAAAAAAGATTTAAGACAAAAAATTAGCAAACAACTAAAAGAAATGCCTAGTTTTAGAGAGGTAGTTGATGATGAATATACAAAAAATGATGAAATTTTAGTTTTATCATTATCAAATATTAAGTTGGTTGATATTATTAGGTGCTTAAAAGGCGAGGCATTTGATTTAATTTTTCATGATATGAAAACGGGGCAAACATATAATTTAACGGGGTTAATTAAAAAAAATAATACAAAGAATTTAGTTAAGAAATTAGTATTAGATGAACTTAAAAACAACACTAACAAAATTCAAGAATTGAGTAAATGACCGAAAACGAATTGAAAGAAAAAACATTACAAGATTTAGATAAATTAATAAACGATTATTACAATTATGAAACTAGTTTTGGAAAATATGATTTAATGATTTTGGCTGAAAATTGTATAAAACTAATAAATAAATCTCTTTAAAAATATTAACTTAACAAATAAAAATATGAAATACTTTACTTTTATTGGATTATTATCGCACATTATATTTTTTATTTATTCATTATTTTCAATTTTCAATGCAAGTTTTAATGTAGCGGATTGGGGAACTAATGTAGAGGGGTTTGCGATTTTATCAGTTATTGCAATACCTTTAACTTTAATTATTATGTTTTTTTCTTATCATGAAGATTTTTAAAAATAATACTTGCATATTAGTTTAGCTAGTATTATGATACTTCCACACGCCACATAAAAACCTTTTTAAAAATATTAACTTAACTTAAAAAATATGAAAAACGAAAAAGAAAAAACCCATTGGTTGCAAAATCAAAACAAGAATTATTTGGGTCATTTTGATTTACCAAATGGCGATGATGTTATTCTTACAATTGCCAAAGCAGATTGGGAAATTGTTAAAAATCCAAAGACAAAAGAAAAACAAAACAAAAGAGTTGTAAGATTTGTCGAAACTCATGATTGGGTCAAGCCTTTCATTTGTAATGAAACAAATGCTAAGATGATTTTTAAGATGATTGAAAAAAAATACATGGAAGATTGTGCTGGTGAGAAAATAAAAATTGGTCTTGATAAAACAAAAATTATGGGCGAAGAAGTTGATTGTTTAAGAGTTAGGCAAGTTAAATCATCATCGTTAACTGGTTCTAATATTATTTCTGAGCAAGAGTTAAGAATTAAAAATCTTTGCGTAAAAAAAGGTATAGATATTGCTACAATATGCAATGCTTACAAAATTAGTGCTATTGATAATTTGCCAGCTTCTAAATTTGCAAAAGTTATTGAAACTTTAAATTCAAAACCTGACGCAGTAAAAGAGGAGGTAGTAAATGCAAATAATTAGAGATATAGAACAGGGAAGCGATGAATGGTTAAAATTAAGATTAGGGGTTGCTTCAGCCTCTAATTTTGATAAAATTATTACATCAACTGGCAAGGAATCCGAAAGTTTAAAAAAATACGCTTTACAATTAGCAACTGAGCTAATGCTAGAAACTCCTGAACCATCTTTTAAAAATGATGTTATGGCAAGAGGTAATGAGCTAGAATCATTAGCAAGAGATGCTTACCAAGAACAAAGTTTTAATGTTGTTGAACAAATAACGATGTTTAAAAGCGATTGTGGTAATTTTGGATATTCTCCTGATGGACTTGTTGACGATGATGGTTTAGTTGAGATAAAATTTCCGATTGCCACAACGCATTTCAAATATTTACTTGATAACAAAATGCCAACTGATTATTGGCAACAAGTGCAAGGCGGGCTTTGGGTTAGTCAAAGAAAATGGATAGATTTCGTTTCGTTCAACTCATATTTTAGAGATAAGAAATTATTTATTGTTAGAGTTGAAAGAGACGAAGAATATATCGCAAAGTTAGCGGAGCAAGCAAATAAAGTTATTTTGATAAGGGACGAATATTTAAACAAAAATGCGAATATTGCAATAAAAGAAAAGGATTTACTCTAAATTCTAATGGAATTATGGCTTGGTTAAATTGCAAATTATGTGGATCTAGAAATGATTAATTATTATGAACAAAAGGAGTAAAATGAAAAAAATACTTTGCCTAAACGGCTGGGGTCAAGAACCAAAAACACTTGAGAACGCTTTTAAAGAAATCTTTAAAGATGCTGAGTTTGAGACTTGCGATTATGTAGCTAGTAATAATGATAGTATATTTCCTAGAAATTATGAAGGTTGTAAAGAATATGATATTACTATCGCTTGGAGTCTTGGCACGCATTGCGCTATTAATTTAATTCAAAAGAAGTTATTAAAAACAAAGTTTTTAATTTTAATCGCTCCAATCTTTCAATATGTTAAAAATGACATAAATGAAATTGGAATGCTAAAAGAAATCTTTTATAGTTTTTTTAATGGTTTTATAAAATATCCTATTGAAACTACGCGACATTTAATTGCGATGAGTGCTAGTGGAGATGAAAACGCCGATCTTGTTTTCGATAAAATGAAGATTCAAGATTTAAATGTTTTAAGCTGTTATGTTTTAGAACGACAACTTTTACACTTAAGAGATAATTCTTGTTTCGATGTTAATTTTAAAAAATTTCCAAAGACAATTTGTTTTAGCGGTGCGAACGACCAAGTAATTTCTAGCTCGCAAACAAAATTATTTGCCGAAAGGATTAAAGACTTTGAATTGCATATTATCGAAAATTGCGGTCATGCTCCACATTTTTCACATATGGAACAAATTAAAAAGGAGTTAAAAAATATATGAATGAAAAATTACCATTAAATAAACCAGTTATAGCAAATAAAACAACAGAATATATTGATTTAAAAAATATCGATAAATTAGTGCCAAAAGAATTTGTGCATAAAATTAATTTCTTGTTTAATAAAGATATACCAAAAGAGCCAAAAACTCCTAACGAATTACTTATTTATAGATTGTCGCAATTAAAAGAAAGCGACATGCAACAATATTTTTATAAACAAGCGGTGTTATTGCAATATGAATTAAAGCAATTGAATAAATTTAATGAGCTTGAGTTCGTGCAAAATGATAACGGGGATACCGCTGGCGGTCAATTAAGTCAAGTGCAAAGAATTTCCATGTATAAAAGAAAAAAAGCGGAGGGTTCGAGGAAGGGCTTCCCCGATGTCTCAATGTATTTTTATAGTGCAAAGCTAAATTTAAGAGATACCGCATTTTGCGAAGTAAAAAGAATAGGATCGCCAAGTGAAATACATTTGACAAAGGAACAATTAGATTGGTTTTTAAAGCTCAATTCAATGACTTTTAATGCTTATATTACTAATAACCCTATTTTCTTTAAAGATGTAGTTCTTAAAGAAATTAAAAGCAATTTTATGGAGGTTTAAATGTTAATATTAGAATTATTATTACTTATTTTATATGGTATAGGATTTTTTCTTTTTGTCTATAATTGTGAAATAATTAACAAATTTGGTGCGGTTGGAGCGGTTTTAATGATTATCCATGCGGTTTCGCAACTTTTAATTCGTTTTATTTAATATATGTTATTTATTTTAGTTTTTATTTTTATTTTTTCTTACAGTTTAATGTTTAAACACTCACAAGAAAAGAAAATTGATTATGCCTTTGGTTGCATAATGTGCATGATTATTTTTGTTTATTTAATTTGGAGTTTTTAATATGAATAAAGATTTATTTTGGCAAGCATTGAAAATAATGTTTTTAATTTTTTTGCTTTTTATTGGATTTCACATTATTACAAATATTATAAAAAGCAAAAATTCTATTTGCGATAGTGAAAAGCAAAGCAAATTTATTCTCGAATGTTTAAACGTAAATAAAACAAAAGAGTTGCAAGCTTTTGGAGCTTGTGAGCTAATAGCAACACGCTTATATTGTAAATAATTAATCGCACCAGCTTTTTTTCTTATCGCCACTATAAGCCCTTGCAAGTCCTCTTTTAAGCAATTCTTGAGCAATATCAACACCACCGACTTTAACATTAGCAATAATTCTTTTGCCGTATTTATCCCACTTTATTGGAGTCAAAAGCAATTCTTTATTACCAACTAAATCAGTTGTGAATTTAGTTGCCTGCATCGCTAATTCGTTTTCTTTTTTACACTTAGCCCTTGAGCCTTTCTCAGGTGTATCAATGCCGTTGATTCTAACACTTAAACCAAGCTTTTTAATTAAAGGTGATTCTTTAGAAACATCGATTTTAATAGTGTCTCCGTCGGTTACTTTTAAAGGTTTATAAACATACATTTGCTCTTGAGCCTGTGCAGTTGAGGTAAATAAGAATAAAATTAAGAATATTATCATATATGTTTATAATTAAGCATTTGTTACAACCCATTCGCCGTTTATTAATTCAGCAAATCCGACAAAGTTTTTATTATCTTTATCATTCAAATTAAATTGAATATGGATACACCCTTTTTCAATTAAAATCTTATCAAAACTAATTTTGTTTTCTTTTAAAATATCTATAAGTAATTTTGCTCCATCTTTAGGAGCCATCTCTTTTTTATTTTCATCAATAATATCTATATCGCTAGCCAAACCTTGCATATGCTTAGATGTCGGGCTTCCACCAACTTTTTGATTAACAGCTGGTGATCTGTAAGCACTATTTAATTTAATTTTTGCTTTATATTTTTTTAATAATGCATCGTTGCATAAATTAATTTTTTTTGATGTATGAAGTAAGCAAGTTAAAATACCAAGCTTAGGAGTATTATCTAAACCCGTATTTGTTTGAAACCACTCTTCTTTTTTAAAATTTTTAGTTTCTAAATCATCAATAGTTATAATTTGTGTAGTTATAACAAAGTCTTTTATTTTTTTTAAAATTCCCATAAATTATTTTTTTGTTAATTTAAATTTATTAAAACATTGATTTTGTAAAGATGGCTCTAAACAACCGCAATCTTTTATTGACTTTACTTGCAAAAGAATATTAAAAATTTCTTCATTGTTAATTATCGATTGAAAATTTTGTTTATTAACTATAGGTAAATTTTCACAATAATTATTACTCACTAAACATTTTTTCGAGCAACTGCTCACGATCAGCAAGAGAATTATTAATATTTCTTTTTTTAATAATTTTAACATTTTCTTTTACATTTTCATTTTGAGTATTAACAATGGCTTCAATTCTTTCATACTCTTTAACCTTGTCTTGAGCCTCAAAATATTTATTTAAAAACCCGACAATAAATAAAAATAAAATCACGCCAATAATGCCAATGGCAAAGTTTTTGGATTTAAGAATTAGTGGCAAAATAAAATTAAACATTATTTTTTTAAAAGTCCATTTATTAAATTGATATTTCCTAAGCCTATAATCGCAAAGAAACCACTTCCAGCATAAAATAGGAACTTTCCTAAGTTGTCAAATGTTTCTTGCTTGATTGGCGTATAATAAATATCAATGCCAATAAAAATTGGGTAATGTAAAAAAGCAATTAAATAAATAATCGAATATATTTTTGCTCCGCTTTCTTTTGTAAACATAAAAATATTATAGTTTTTTGTCAATTTTTTCCAAAACCGCATGTGCTAGTTTTACGGTTAGTTTTAAATCAGTGATTTCAGTATCTCCACTATGTTTTACGCTTTTATACGCGTTTAAATCTGTTTTAACATTTTTAATTTCAGTTATGACAAATTCAAGAGTTTCATGAGTTTTTAAATCTCTTTCTTGATTTGCAAGGTTGGCTTTATTCGACGATTCTTTTATTTCTTTCATCTCTTCTTTATTTTCTAAATTAATTTTTTTCCACTCTTTGTAGTTGTTTTGCATCTCTTCATAATTATCGCTTTTTTCTTTAATTGCAAAAATAAATTTTAAAGAAGCTTTAAGCCCTTTATATAAAAGCTTTAAAAAATAAAAAGCAATAGCGAGTTTTGCAATAATAGCAAATACTGCGGGGTCTGCTAATTCTTTGATTTGATTTATAAAATCTTTAAAGTCCATTTTTTAAAGCTTTAAATTTTGAGTCAATGTATTCTTTAATTCTTGTTTCCGAAGCATTAATCTCGTTTTTTACAAAAATCCCCATCGTGTCTTTGTTTTCAAAGTCTCGTATTTTAAAAAACTTTTTTATATTTTCGGCGGCCAAATAAATAAAAAAAGCAACAAACATTACCGAAAATTCAGGTGCTTGCTTCATTAAATTAAATATGGCAATAAAATCAATCATATCTTTTTCCTCCACTTGCTACCGCCCCAGATTAGAACGGCAATATAAAAAGCTTTTGCTTTCCACTCTTCTAAACTACTTGACCTTAAACCGCTGTAAAACGCCATATCGGCATCTCTTCTAAACATATCAAAAGTTTTCAATTCTGAGTATAAAAAATCATGAGCGATAGCATTTTCAACGCCAACATCGAAGTTAGAAAAAAAAGGCTTGAATATAAGCGGAATCGTAAAGCCGTTAGATTCAAAGCCAGCTGGCACAATATAAAGATCAGGAAGTCTTTGACCCGCAAAATTAATATAAAATCTTAAATCTTCTTTAAGAATAATTTTATCTTTTTTGGTTTTTTTTGGCGTATAAACTGGCTCGTCTATAAATTCAAATCCTGATTTCATATTATTCAAATTTAATTGCTTCGACTTCCTCAACACTTTTACAAGCATTGATTTCGATTTCTTTTATTTTAAAAAGTTTATTGTTATTAATTTCTCTATTTTGAATATGGTCTGCTATAGAGAATGCGACAGGAAAGATATTAACTACGCCAGCTTGTTCTTTACCGTCTTTAATAATAGTTGTGGGATATGGAACAATTTTTTGCTTTATGCAATTATTGTAAGCTGTTTTTTCGCTAGCATAATCCGTGCTAGTTTTTTTAGCAAAATCATTACAACTTACATAATCCATATTGCATTTATTTAATACGCTTTCAGGAGTTAAATTTGAGTTTGGAATTGAATCAACATGCCAATAAAACTTAACTTCAGCTCCAATTTTAGAGCTATCTATAATTTCGGGTGCTAAGTGAGATGTATATTTCTCAGTTTTTTTAGATAAGATAAAAGCTTCGAGTTGAGCAAGTTTATTATCTTTTGCTCGTTTTAAATATTCTTCTGGCGTAAATTCAGGCTCTAATTTACCGCCATTTTTAATAAATTCTAAGCAAGCAAGATAATCTTGATTAGTTGCGTCAAATTGAGAATTTCCTTCATAAGCTACAAAAAATTGATTGTTAAACTTATAACCTCTTTGCGAGGTTATATTTTGGACTTTTTCTATTTTCATATAATTTTAATTATAATATTCAGTTATTTCGATGTATCCGTTTCCACCAGCACCGCCAGCAAAACCACTTGTTCCCGCCGTTCCTCCCGCTCCACCGCTACCAACAGCATAAGCATATGTTGCAGAGGGGCTTGAAATTAAAGCTTCAATGTAAGCACCAGCTCCACCGCCTGAACCAGTAATAATTGCTGTTGAACTAGCACCGCCACCGCCACCGCCCCCACCAAGTTTGCCACTTAAGCCAGCGGCAGCGCTTGACATCGGTGCAATTCCAGAAATTGGATTTGAACCGCCAGATCCACCATAGGCAAAACTTCGAGCTTGTTCCGATGTTCCACCATTGCTACCAGCGATATCTAAAATTGAAATTGCGGGGGAACTAACAGTAGGTGAACCGCCACTAGCACCTTGAGCATTAAAAGCACCACCATTTCCGCCATTTGCGGTTAATAGCGAAGTTCCAAAAGTAGTATTGCCACCAGTTCCACCAGTTCCACCAGTAAGTCCTGAGCCACCGCCACCGCCACCGCCCCCAGTCTGTCTTACCCTTAAATATAAAACATTTGCGGATGTTGTGTGTGTTCCTGACCCTGATGTATATTTGGTTATTGTTGGGGTTTTGCGATAAACAATACCACGATTTGAACTATCAGCTATGGTTCCATTAATTAAATTAAAATAAGTTTTTTCAGGATTTAAAACTATCCAAGAATCATTAGCTGAATTTCTTTGAAAATTATAAATCCCATTAATTAATAAATCACTGGCTTCGACCGCAATTTCAGTTTTAGTGGCACTTAATTTTTTAATAACCGCCGTAGTTGTCGGATTAGCAATAGCACTTACTTGCAGATAAGGGGTTGATGTCAAATTAGTAGCACTTATCTTTGCAGTAATTTGTTGAGTAGTTGCGTAGGCTGTTATTGTTGGTGAAGGCGATAATGTGTAGGCATCGGCAGTTCCTCCTGTAGTTCCTAAATATTGAAATTGGTTATCTTGAACTTGACCAACATTAATAACATCGGTTCTTGCCGTTCCATTGCCTAAACCTGTGATTTTATTACTGTTAAAAGGAATATTTGCTGTGATGGTAGTTTGTCCATCTTTTGTAATACAATTAGATAAACCCGTTACCATGCCATCAAGCTCTCCATCGAATCTTGATGCTGTAATCGGAATTGCGTTTACTTTGTCAGTTACCCAATTGTAAATTCTTAAAAATGTTCCTGTTCCGTTAAATGCCATATATATATTTATTGATTTATTGTTTGTGTTATTGCGTTTGTTGTAATAATTTTTTTAATAAAATTGTCGACTATTTGTTCTTGAACTTTTTTTTCACTACTAGCTATAGTTTTTAGCATTTGCTGACCTTCTGAAGTAAATAATCCGTTTACAAATTCCCTTTGGACTTCTGGGCTAGAAACAAGTCTATTTTCAACAAATTCAAACACTCTATTAACAGTTGATGTTTTTCCCGTAGGAATTCTAACTGATTTTGCTTGACTTTCCATTGCAGATTTTGTAATTCTATTTCTTTGAAATTTAATATCTAAATTTTCAGCTAAATTTTTAAATCCTTTAACTATTCCTTTATCTCCGCCTACCGCAGCTTCTAAATTTTTGCCACCGTCTGAAAAAAATGCTTTAGTAAACGCTTTAGGATTTATGACCCCATCATCTATTGGTTGAATTAACGCAATTTTGTTTTCAATTGACGCTCTTAATAATTCATTAAATTCTTGCGGATTAGCTTGTCTAGCTTTTGTAATTTTATTAGTTGGCAAATCTAAAACATTCATTGCGGCTTTTGTTAATTCATCAGTGCGCCCTTCTTTGTAATATTTGGCGTATTTACCAATTAAACTGTTTTTAGCAAAAGTTAAATTTTCAGTATCTTTTTGCCACAATCTGCGTGCCTTTGCTAAATCATTGTTTGAATTGTCTAAAAGGTTGCCGATTGATTTTCTAATAATTCCTAACGCAGTTTGTTCTTTAGTTGCTCCAATTTGAGCTATTTCGTTAATTCTATCATAAAGAATATTATCAACAGCGTGTAAAACTCTAATATCGTTGTCTGGTATTTTATAGATTGATGGAGTTTTTAAAGTTGTTTCTGTTTTATAAATTGGTGCCGCTGTAAAATTATCTCTTCCAGTAAAAACTTGTTTTGATTGATAAACGGGTTTTGTTTTTTGATAAATCCTGCCATAAATATCTTCTGCAGGAGATTTAGCAAATTCTAGTGATTTGGCTCTTGCTTGAGAAATAGAGTTTTTAATTATTGGAGAATTTAATAAACTTTTAAGTGTTAATTCTTTACCCTCAACTTCCAATAAATCACTAATTTCTGCTGTATTTTGAGTTAAAACAGTTTCTAAATCAACCTTTGTGTCGCTTTCTAAGCCTTTACGATATAATGGTGCCGCTTTTGCTCTTCTAGCTTGTAAAGCTTCATTAAAAATTTTTTGAGAATTTCTACCTAAAATTTCGCCAGCTTGGTCGGGGCTTATTTTTTTTTCAGAAATTAAATTTACAATTTTATTTTGAAGCTTATTTGTTGTGTCGCTTATTCTAGCTAAAGATTGGTCAGCAATTTTTATTGTTTCTGGTCGGTTCAAATTTTTTAAGCCTTGATTTAAAGTTGCAAATCTAGGATCTAAAATATCAACTAAATCTTTACCCTGTTGACTTGTCTGTTTTAAAGCTTCAGAAATATCTATACCTTCTTTAGCTAATCCACTTTTTAACTGTTCCGTAGCAATTTTTTTAGAAATTTCTTTGTTGCCTAATTCTGATTTTACTCTATCAATTAATGAAGAGGTAAATTTAGAAACAGGTTTACCAACGGCGCCAACCGCCTTACCAGCAACTCCAAACCCCGCACCAACCGCACCACCAACCGCACCACCTTTTACAGTTTGTATAGCTCTATTTTCTAATCCTACTTGTTCTTGTGGAGATAATGCACTTGACACTGCGCCACCAACTGTAGAGCCTGCAGTTATACCAGCAATTGGAGCAATAAATTTAGCTACCTTTCCACCTTGCGAAAAAGCTTGTGCAACTTTGGCACCAGTCCCAACGCCAGTTGTTAAAAAAGGCAAAGCTTCACCAACTGCAACGCCTACTCTTTGTGAAGTTGGAAGTTGTGTTTGTAATTCGTTTCTTTGCTTGACTTGATTGGCTAACCTATCGCCAAAAGTATCCATAGAAAGATTATCGCCAAAATATAGCCTTTCTATTAAGCTTGCAGCCTTTTCGCCAACATCAGTAGCGGCTTGAAAAGCACCAATAGCGGCGTTTCCTAAGCCAGTATTTATGCCCCTTCCTACATTTTCAACAGTTTCAAGTCCAATTATACCCTGAGAAGCTGGTAAATTTTCTTGCAAATAAGCTTGTTTTTTAGCCGCAATTTGTTCTAATTCTGCGGGCAATTGAATAGGTTGATCAGGGGCTTGTGCTTGTTGTCCACCAAGTTCGGGGCTACTCATCACAAAGCTTTCAATTTGTTCAGGAGTAGCGCCTTGAGGAACTTCTAATTCAGCTATTTTCCCGTTAGGCAATTGCACTGTTGCTATTGGCATTATCTGTCCCTCACATTTAATATTTGAAAACCAGTTTTTTGTGGTGCAATTGATTGACCGCTTAGTTGCGCTGGCGGTTGTTCAAGGGTAGTAGTGAAATCTACAATCACATCTTCAGGGTTTAATTTGTTGCGTATGGCAATTTTTCGATATTGATTATTAGTTTTTTCTTGCGATTTAGCAGCTTGATTGTAAAGCTTTGTGGCTCGATCAACAAAATCCGCACGAACTTCTGGCGGAAGTTTTTCGCCACTTAAAGTTCTATTATAAAAGGAGGTGGTTCTTGAATCAATACTGCCCGCATTTGCAACGGTTGCCGCTTCGCCTTCTCTGACTGTTGAATTAGGATCAAGCGTTTTCATAAAGGCAAAAATCATGGATATATCACCAGCAGGGCTTGGATCGCTTGCAGATATTTTAACTTTTTCAAAGCCAGCTTTTATGCCTTGGAATTCCTTACTATTATTGATTAAACTTTCGCGCAATTTTGATGTGTTGTCAAATACTTTTGCAATATCAGGAGACCCAACACCAGCCGCTTCTCTATTAACTTTATTCGTTTCAGCGTTTAATTTAGATATTTCCGCTTGACTTTTTTGTAAACTTAATTGTGTTGCGGGGTCGTTTTTAGCCATATCTTGATTGATAAAGCTTCCAATAATACTAGAACCACTTTCGGGGGTAGTCATTGAAGCTATAGCGCTTGCAGATTCTG
>Ga0181364_1000104_pt1 | contig 14010 bp, 26 predicted proteins | sample Fa13NDMM110SN_FD_130108 | JGI IMG/M metagenome (GOLD analysis project Ga0181364, IMG submission 130108) | Freshwater viral communities from Lake Michigan, USA - Fa13.ND.MM110.S.N | ecosystem: Environmental > Aquatic > Freshwater > Lake | place: USA: Michigan | collected 2013-09-24
CCATTGGGACCAGTTTGAAAGGTACTGGTGACTAAACCTTGGCGGCGAGCAACTTCCAGCATCTTGCCTGCAGTAGATAGCTCTACGCCTGCCAGCATAGACACCTCAAGCCTGGTAAAGCGCTGGTTCTTACGACAGTTCACAGCACCAACACACTGATCTAGCTCGCCTAAGGAGCCGCTCAATGGCCCCATATAATTCCATCCATAATTTAATGAATCGCGTTGCAGCATGTGCTTACCAGTAAGGCCGCTCCTGCTTTTTGTCCATTCAAAATGAAACTGGTTTGGATCACCACAATTATCGGGCCTTGTCAGCTTCACCACTTCACTCACATTATCAACAAAACTGCTTGAATCTCTAGTGCCGCCACTTTTGTTTAAATGGTGCAAAATGCAAATGCTAACTTTATATTTATTTGCAATATCACGAAGGCCATAAATCACATCGCCTGCATTACTACGAACTAAATCAACTTCCATGCCTGCAAGGCAAGCCGTTAATGAATCAATGGCAACAAATAAAGGGCGATGTTTCCTCACGTATTCTTCTAATTGATTTATGTGGCCAAAACGCCAATTCTCCCAAAATGCAATAGTGCCTTCTTCTAACCCTGCTTCCCTGTAACCAATAACGTTTAATTTTTCGCTGGTATCAACTAATGGCTCATCTGATTGAATAATCAAGCTTTTGCCTTTCATGCATCGTCTGCCGCTCCATTCTTGCCCTAACGCAACATTTAAAGCCCAGTTGTAAATTAAAGTTGATTTACCTGTGCCACCTGATGCAGCAAGCAACATCACGCTTCCTAATGGCATGATGCCAGCAATCAACCATTCCCTGCATTCTTCAGAATTTGCAATGGTAAGTGCATCAATTGTTTCAATTTCTTCACGGCCATAAATACGATATTTTGCATCTTCAATGATCTTATCAATATTCTGTTGACTCATCTTTATACCACGCTGCTCTAACCATGATGTAAATTCATAAATAGTGCGGGCATCATTGGCATAAAGCCCAACAAAATTTTCAATGGTGGCAATAATTTCTTCATAAGATGGTTTACCATCTTGCCCTTTATGACGGCTAGTCGTAATTGAAGCTAATAAATCATCTTTACTAACACCTTCTGTAATGTAATCAGCTAGGTCTAATCCATTGCCACTAGGAAGATTTCGCCATTCCCATGATTTTGGATCTGCATATAACCATTGAGCGCCAGGGTTATCAGTTTCAATTTCACGCATAAATGCCACACCTTGCTCATCACGATCAGGCGCAAGTACTAACTTATGCTGTTTGAATAATTGTGAATAATCACCATTAGTGCGATATTGTTTGCTGCCACCAAGGAAAGTAACTGATGGTAAACCAACAGACCACACTGCATCACAAGTAAGTTCACCTTCTACGATTACTATTGGTAATCCACTTTCTTTACTGAATTTAATTGCTTCATTGTATTTATAAGGCAATATCCCAGCTTTTATTTCTTGTAATTGCACCTTATGGCTAGGGAGGGTGTTGTCAATGGTTGGGAAATTTTGCCAAATGCGTTTAGTGCCGCTTGTGTCATCACGATGCACCACCACCACTTCAGTGCCCGTTTTATCGAAATAAGGAAATGAATACGATTGCGCAATACGAGGAGGCTTTTCCCAACGCACCATTGGAGCAAGTTTATCGCGGATTTCTGCTCGATGAGCCGGGCTGGGATCATTAAAACAAGTGTAGGCACCACTGGTTTTATTTATCGAAAAGTCGTTGCCACCACAAGCCGGACAAATAAATTTGCTTTTATCCCCCTTGCTAGCGGTTAGCTGATCTAAAAAATCAAGAATCGAAAAGGTCATGGCGCAAGGAATTGCATCCACCATCATTACAGCAATATCAGCGGCTTGCAAGGTATTGTGGCCATAAGCGATCCTTATGAAAGAAATAGTGGCAAGAGCTTGCTGAAGCGGTATTGTGGGCATGATCTTCGCGCTAATCATGCCAAAAAGCCCCTATGACGGTGGCAAACATCGCCGCCATTTCACCCTTTCAGATCAGGCATACAGTCACCTCACTGCTATTGCAAGCGATGGTGATCTATCGCGATCTGAAGCTTTAGAACGTCTCATTCGTTCATGCCCTATTTTTGAGGGCAATGCCACGCTTTCAAATGGCGTTTGGCCGTTAATTATTGATCACTCCTTACCATCCCCTTGCTTGCCATGACAATCCACGAATTAATTACAGCTCTCACTGCCGCCATTGAAACAGTGCCTCAAGACACTGAAGTGCTATTGAGTTTTGAACCAAATGCCATGAAAGAAGGCTTTGACTGGGAACACGTTGAGACCATTTCTGACGTAAGAGTTTGCCCCCATTGGCCCCTACCTGGCACCAGCGTTGTAGTAGAAGAACATGAAATACCATCAAAAGTTATTTTGTTTTACGACCTTTGTGATAATTGCTACGAATGACTAATTCTTCTTCTTATTTTCTTTACGATCCTAAATTCATGCAATCACCTGCTGCTGCTTCTATGTCTGACCGAATGAATGGCATCTTTTCTCCGCTAGAAATCTTGCCTGAAGCTTTCACTAAAGCTTATGAGCTTGCTATTGGCGAACATGTTGAAAAGAACTACAAGGGGCTTTCCTACCTTTCGTGGCCTTTTGCTTTTCGTTATCTAAAAGAACAATTCCCAACACTATTTGTGGCATTTGAAGAAAGCACAATGGGGTGGCCAGTATTTGGTCAAACTGGCTGCTGGTTATTACGTCCATATCTAACTGATGGATGTCGTCGCACCCCAGCCTTAGTGTTTCCCATTATGGATAATAGACATAATGCGGTGAAAGAGCTCGATGCTCGTCAGGTGAGCGACAACATCCAACGAGCAAGCGTTAAATGTATTGCAACTTTTACTGGTTTAGGGCTCAAGCTTTATTCTGGTGAAGATATCCCCAAGAGTAGTGATGAAACGGAACCTGCCAAACTCCCGCTGCAACAGGAAGAAACGAAGCCTGCTGCGAGGCCAAGCGCGACGCAAGCACCAGCTACGCAAGATGCTGGAACTCCTGGAGCAACAGGGATTCCTGCCGCCAGTGGTAGTGAATTTAATGGCAAGGAAGCACTTCTTGGATTCTGCAAGGCCAACCCCTTCGATTATCCACAAGAGCGTAACAGCATGATGGCTGGCAAAAAAGCGCTTGAAAACTTAGGACTATCAAAAGGTGATGATATCAAAGATGTAGAGATGTTTGGTAATGTTGTTACTACTATGGTTACAGAATGGATTAAAGAAAAAGAAATAAAGATATCAAAAGCTGCAATGACTACTGAGATCAAAGCGCTTCGCGAAGCATGTTCCGTATCAACAGAGCAAGCATTAAAAGAGGTGGAGGCTTTTGTTGCGGGAAAGCAATAAATCTAGTGGTGGCCCGTTTTTCGCGGGCCTTTACTGGAGCTTATGCATTAAATGATGATGGTTCTCTTCTCTTTTCTGAAACATTATGACAAAAGCTGAACTTCAACGCATAATCAAAAAGCTAGACGCAGCAAGTGTGTGCTGCTTTGAATGTGGAATTAAATATGGCATATATAGTGTTGGATGTTCATCAGTATGGGAAGCTAAATGTCAGGTTTGTGGTAGCACAAAAAAAGTTACTGAAGCTAGAGATTTTGCTTATTTCGTGACTGGTTTACGTAGTCTTCACTTGCAATTAGCAGCCATTCCCGAAAATAAACAAAAGGTTCCATTTAATGAATAAGACGAATCTTGCTCGTTACGAACCCAACCGCATTTCTCTCAATGGCAAAAGGCACTACCAGATCAGCCAATTCCCGAATATTCCAGAAGGAATGCTGCTGCCTTCTGTAACCACTGTATTGTCTTCCATGGCACCAGTTGGCAAGATCATGGCCTTGATTAATTGGCGTAAACGAGTGGGAAATGATGAAGCAAATCGTCGCACCAGGCTTGCTGCTGATCGCGGCACCTGGATGCATGGCGTAATAGAAGATTTATTCAATGGCGAAGATATTGAACACCATCTGGAACACAAGCCAGAATGGCAACCATATTTTAATGCCATTGAACCCTTCCTTGAACTAATTGATAAACCATTGTTAGCTGAAAGCGCAGTGGCTTGGTGGGGCGGCGATGATGGCATTGGCTATTCAGGAACACTTGATCAATTGGCGCTTATGGCTGGTGGTGCTATTGCTCTGATGGACTGGAAAACAAGCTATAAAGTAAAGCCCGACTATCAATTGGCAGATTATAAAAAGCAACTCGGCGCCTACAGTCTCGCTGCCGAGCAAATGTATGGCATTGATGTTGAAGCTGCTTATTGCGTGATCAGCGTATACGACCCTGAAGAATCCAGTAGAGAATCGGAGCTACAAATATTGCATATGGATGGCTTTGAGCTGGTGCAGCAGCAGTCCGTTATGCAGGACACTGTTAAGAGATACTTCAATCAGTTCTACCCAGGCGGAAAAGCATTTGCTTTAACGATGGATAAGGGGTAAGATAAGCAAGCCCAACAGGGCATCACCAACACTCCCACGGAGAAACACCATGGCCACCAGGCCCCCAATCACCGCTGCAATCGACCTAACCCCTGAAGTGCTTAACGCATTAAAGAAGGCTGGTCCAAATGAACGCGGCAACTATTCGCTTGATATGGCTGTATGGGTGAACGACAAACGCACCTCTGACAAAGCACCCAACTTAACGGGCAGCGTAAAAGTCAAAGGCGATAAAGATGGCCCTAAAGGCTATGCCAGTGTGTGGCAAAATGACGTTGAAACCAACGACGTTTTCTAAATCATGAAAGCTTCTGTCATTGCTTTGGCTGTCATTATTTCTGTTGGCTTAAGCTTGGCAGTAGCTTGTTTAGCCGCTTGGGCATTGACTGCCATCTGGCCGTCTTTGCCCTTTTGGCCTGTGACTATTTTGGCTTGGCTTATTGTTAGTGTTTTTAGTCGTTCCTCTGCTTCTTCATCGTGACCCTGCTTAATGACAAACAAATCAGCCAATTAGCTGAAAATGACATCTTCCTGCCATTCATTGGTGAGAAACGACGCACACTTGATAATGGCACAAAAGCAATTTCTTATGGTTTATCGCAATCAGGTTATGACATTCGATTGTCTTCTGTTGAATTTTTAATTTATGAACCTTTGTTCACAACAGAAAATTTCTTCGATGGTCCAATAGTTGACCCTAAAAACTATGAAGCTAATGTTGTTGTTGCAACTTTAGAGGAGCAAGAAGATGGCTCATGTTATTTCATTCTTCCTGCTAATACTTATGCATTAGGTACAAGCCTTGAATTAATATCAATGCCCAATAATGTATTTGCTTTATGTGAAGGCAAATCTACTTATGGTCGTTGTGGTCTTATTGCTAATATTCTTCCCATTGAACCTGGCTGGATTGGACATTTAACGATGTGCCTAATAAACCCCACGGAAACGCCTATTCGCATTTATGCAAATGAAGGCATTGCTCAGCTTGTGCTTTTTGGCATTGATGAAACCAGTAAGCCATATGAAGGCATTTACCAAAAACAATCGTCTAGGGTACAATTCGCTGCAGTTTAACCATTGAGCGCTCTTGAAGATCAATTCCTTAGTCTTTGGCAATCTCGGTTTCCTGATTTAATTCTCGAAAGAGAATTTTCTGATATTCCAGCATGGGAAGCTGATTATCAAAAGCGCTATTCCAAAAGTAAACGTTCAAAAAGGTATCGACTCGATTTTGCTCACACCAACAGTTGCACTGGCATCGAAATCCAAGGTGGCGTTTACATTCGTGGCCGTCATGTCACTGGCAGCGGTTATGAGCGTGATTGTTGCAAATATAATCTCGCGTACACAAGCCACTGGACGATCTTCCTCTTAACTAGCCAAATGGCCAAGGAAGCCTCATGGCTGTCATTGATTGCCGCTCACATCGCATCTGCTCAATAGTATTACCAGCTTGAATCATTAGTTCTTCTGCAGCTTTTAAATCTCTATCACGACCATCTAAGGTTTGACGAAGTTCAATATTTTCTAGCATTATGCTTTGAAAAGCTGTTTGCATTGAACACCAGCCTTGCAGCAAATTTAAAGCTACAGGCTTTAGTTGGTTTATGTCTGAACAATCATGAATGGCGCGTTTATTTACCGTTAAAGCAAATTCACGTTCTGTAGAATGTTCAAATGGTCCCATAGTGGCAATATATTTCCGTCCATTGTAATTCATTTCTACTGGGATACTGTATGAAGCCATGGCAAAGCGCCTTTCTTTTGTTACTAGGCTACAGCTAAACGATGGGCGTAAGCACTTTGTACGTACCGTGGAGAATGGCGAAAAAGCCGAAATTATGCATCCGGTTTCCCGCCGTTATGCTCTCGCCAGGCTTCCTAAAGGCTATGAATGGACCATAGGAGAACGAGTGGTGCTAATTGCTTATACGGCTGCTGGCCCAGTTCCCACTGCAATATATGGACTATTCGCAGGGCTGACGACAGGAAGCAATGGAAGGAAAGCGGCAATTATCAAATGGGATGAGGAGCAAGGTTTAATTTCTGATATAGTTGCAATGCAACGCATTCGCCCCGTTTCTTGCATTCCAAAATGATCGTCCATGAATCTTTACTTGACCCCCTTAACGATGGTAAAAGTTCTTTATGTTTAGTCGATTCAATGGGAAATAGCTTGTCTGTGGTTAATGATGCCAGACAATCTTTTGATTCCGAAAGTATTGAATGGACAGAACGTGACGGTAAGCTTTTACGTTATCTTGCAAAACATCACCACACATCCCCTTTTCGTGGGGTGGTATTTAAGTGGGCAGTGAAAGCACCATTATTTGTGGCAAGGCAATGGTGGAAACATACAGTGGCATCTACTTATGTTGATGATCAATTGGGCTGGAATGAAAAAAGCTTTCGTTATTGCACAGCAGAAGAAGCTGAATTTTATGTGCCATGGGAATTTGCTAAGCAAAGCGACAGCAATCGCCAAGCTTCTGCAGGGCCACTAGACAGCGAAAGCCAGCAGTTGGCTCTTAGGCAGTACATCGTCGCATTAGAGGCGTCTAAACAAGCCTACGAAGCCTTGTTGTTGATTGGCGTGAGCAAAGAGCAAGCAAGAGCAATACTCCCTGCTGCGCTGTACACAAGCTTCACTTGGACGTGTAGTTTACATGCACTATTCCACTTCATTTCATTACGAAAAGGTCATGGTGCTCAAGGTGAAATCATGCTTTACGCTGAAGCTTTATTAACGCTTGGTCGTCAAGTTGCTCCTGAAGCATTTGATGCCTTTGCTGAAAACAATTATCAATTTTAATTATGTCCGATCCCGTTCGTCCTTTGCATTACACTTCTGGTCGCATTGAATGCATAGAATCAATTGAAGCTTCCATGACACCACAAGGATTCAAAGGATTCCTTAAAGGTAATTGCATTAAATATTTACATCGTTACGAAAATAAAAACGGTAAAGAAGATTTATTAAAATGCCAATGGTATTTAGAACAATTATTAACTTACCTTGATCGTGAAGATAACTTCAGGAGATCAATTGAAGAAGCTGCAAGTATTGTTTTAAATGCTCCTATTGATCCTGATGGTTACATGGTGCAACGTCACGGCCCACCAGAGCGCTTATCTTAATTAAACCATCTGCCATCTTCCCATTGGAAACGGAATGATTGGCATATCTGCTTCATGCAATGGCAAGGCTCGTTGTGTTGCTTCACACCAAGCTTCCCAGTCTGATAAATCAGTATGAGCACTAACAAAACTATTATTATAAATCCAACTCATTAATACTTCTTCGCGAGATTGCGACCAGAAACGTTGAGGACGCCACCATTCAAATAATGGTGAATTACCTTTACTTGCATTGCAATCTAAGCATGAAGGCGTATTGTTCCATTTTGCGAAGTGTGGTCCTCCTTTACTTTTTGGTATAATGTGATCAATAGTTAGTTTTTCAGTCCATTTCCCGCAGTAAGCGCAAGCACAATGCCCTAGTGGTCCTTTCGTTGGGAAATCTTCAAAAATGCTTTTTCGATATCGACGTTTTGCATCACCAGGACGTAATTCAGAAAGCGAATGGAGGAGTTCTTCGGGCCCATTGCTTATCCCCATGGTGATATTTGATTGGCTTGTTTTAAGCTTAAAGCCTAATTTAATTGATGGTGGAAGTTGTAGAATGAATAAAAGGATTGATTTATTGTCATGAAAGACTGGCAGGCAAAACTTGCGGATTTTGCGGTGGTGCTTACTGCCGGGATGCTTCTTGCCACTGGCAGCATGATGATGAGCGTAGGACATCAGCAAGTGAAAATTACCACTCAAGTGGAAAATATCACGGAAAAGCTTGATGTATTAACCGAAAGCATGAAAGGATTAGAAGAACGTGTACGCTCTTTAGAAATAAAGCGCTAAACTTTATCTAAACGCTTTTTATTCTTATGGAACCAATTCAATGGTTTATTATTGGTGGCATCCTTGTTGCTGCTGCAGACCAAATTCTTGACAATTCCCCATGGAAAAGCAACAACATTTTGCAATTGATCATGGATACGCTTAAAACTTTCTTTCGCGCCAGCAAGTGACTACTATTGCCAACACTTGGCAAGGTGTTAGCCTCTACTCTCAAAAGGTAGGGGCTAAATTTCCTGACTTAGTAGCAGCTCAATGGGCGGTGGAAAGTGGCTTTGGGCAGCACTTCTCTGGTGCAAACAATCCATTTGGCCTTAAAGGGCATGGAACAAAACGTACCACACAAGAATGGTACGATGGTCAATGGGTAACAATTCAAGACGGCTTTATTGATTTCCCTAGCTTAGCTGTTGCCATTGATTATTTAGTTAAACATTGGTATAAGGATTGGCAATCATATAAAGGAATAAATAGAGCAGCTAATCGTTATGCTGCTGCTCGTATGTTAAAAGAACAAGGTTATGCTACTGATCCCGATTATCCGGTAAAGTTATCAAAATTGATGAAAGAATACGCCCCTGAAACTGCTACTCCCATTGAGCCTAAAATTATGACTGTTATTGGCCCTAAAAGACGCCCTCAAGATTTTGGTTTTAAAGCTGGTGATCATCATTTAATCGTGAATGATTTTGCGGAAACCATAAAAGCTTTTTCTTTTAGTGGAACGTTTCTATGGACAATTCCTTGCTTAGCTCGTGGGCAATATTCAGATAAAGAATGGACGCTTACTAATTCTGACACTCCTCCAGGTTTATATCGCATTGGTGCTATTTATCGTGATTACGAGCAAAATGGTAATAATCCTGGATACAATCGCACCTTAATGAGTTATGGCTGGTATAGCTTGGACATGGTGGAATTAGAGAATCAAGAAGCTGGTAATGGCAGGGCTGGAATCATGATTCATGGTGGTGGCAGTGCTTGCGGATGGCCTGGTGCATGGGCACCAAATCAGCAATTGTTCTCTACACATGGATGTGTACGTTGCAAAAACATTGATCTTCGTGATAAAATTGTACCATTAGCAAAAACTGGAGCAATATTTGTTAGTGTTTACCAAGAAGTATGAACAAGGATGTTCCATTTAATGCAGCATGTTATGAGCTTGTTTCGTTTGCTATTAGCAAATGGCCTAAGCTTGCTTTTAATCCATGGGTAAAAGCTTTATTGGCTTGGTGCAAGGATGATTGGGCTCAATGGAAAACAAAACAAACAATAAAGAAAGTAGATGAGCAAGTCGTAGTTTTAGTGAAGCAATGGGAAAAAGAAGAACGGGCTGTAATTGCAACAAAGCTTGCAGAGAAGGCTCAAGAGCTGTTCCCTGCTGCTGAAATCACGCCTATGCCCAATGCCATCGTTCCTTCTGTGATGATCGTTCACGAGGCTCCTGATAGTGCTAGCGATGGAGTGAAAGCTTTAGGTGGTGAATTACGTATCACTTGGACTTTAGATGGCTTAAGCTGAAACAAGATATCTTGTTTTTATGGAAATCATTGTTGGCTTAATAATGTTTTCCTTGGGAATGACTATGGCAAGTCGCATGTATCGTCATTGCGTTCATCAATATCATCCTTCTTGTAAAGCTTCTGTTCAGCTTCAAGACCTTGATGGATAAGATTATGCAATTGCATATAATATGTCAGTCCATCGCCATATCCAAGTCCAAAAATATCATACATAGCGTAACGATATGAGCCTCGATCTTGTACATCTGCTTTATGTATAAGCTTTGTGATTTGCCTAAATGCTTGACTTTTGGCATCATCATTCAAGCTGTCCCACCAAGCATCATCTTGAGCTTTTTCTAGCATTTCATTTTGCAACCATGCTTTACGCAATTGTTTCAGTTCAGGAGAATTTATACATTCAGCTACAGATTGACCATCATTTGACGTAGCGTCTCCCATTTCAAGGCTTCATTCTGATGATAATCATACCACCCGTCAATAGCTTCAAGCATTCCTTCGCGAGCTTTAGCCGGCCCTTCATGCATCAATTCTTGCAATGCCTCAGAAATTAATTCCACTTGCGCCTTGTAATGGTCGTCCATAGCGATGAAGCATGAAGCCATAGCTTACACCAATTTTCTCCATCCCAGTAAGCCAGTAGCATTTTCGGAAGAGCTGCATTGCAAAGTTAAAATTAATATGTCGCTAGTGTTATCAATGGTTTGTCCTAACGATAATGCCAGTCCACTATCAGGGCCTTGTTGGAGCAATTGCCCACGATGATCAGCTTCAATATGCGTTTCAAATTGTTCACCATTAGCTTTAATTTGACCCATAGTGCCTCTTGGTAAGAAAAATTAAAACTCGCCGCCATCAATAGTAATACCACTAAAAGTAACATTACTCAATACTCGTCCGCTAGAAACATTTTTTGTCTGCAAGACTTTCTTTCGATGGTAATCATTACGCCCACGGCCCCACAGATGTGTTAGATCCAGCAGCGCCAATGGGCCAGATTGACATGCAGGAACCGGCAAGCGTCGAATAAGCGCCGCCAGGCGCTGCGCTCAACGTGTACTGAGGAAGAAACGTTCCACTCGCACTTACGCTGACCGTGCCAGATATCTTCGCGATAAATGTTTCCGCTGCTGATGCAATAGCACCTGTTAAAACAAAAGCTGCGGCTAGAGTAGAAAATGAATGCAAAGCATTGAACTGCGTCATTGCTGACGCAGTTAAAGCCGAATCAATGCGGTTCCATCTAATCCCATAAGCAATGTTGTTGATGGTGGCAGTGCCGCCAAAACCAACACTGATTGTATGAGAAGTAGCGCCTGTTGTTTTCTGGAGAATAAAAAACGCCTCTATTGCGTAAATAGTGCTTGCCGACAATGTTACGCTAACACCGAACACTGACTGGGCCGTGTTGACACTGCTGCCAGCCAAGCCACTATTGAGCCGATAGAACATCATCGACGGCGATACACCACGCGCTGCTGGCGTTGAATAAATTACTTTGCCGTCGTACTCCACTGCGCCAGCCGCTACTGTAGTTAAGTTGGTGCCTGATTGCAACTTCAACGGTGCGTTAGACGATGTGCCTGCCGGCAGAATGATGGGCGTAAGAAAGTTTTTGCTCATCAGCCAATTACAACGACGCGATAAGCATCAGAACTGGGGGCTGTAGCAAAAATAATGGTCAACGTATTTGTGGTGGTGTGCGCTACGTCAGTTATTACTTCTTCGTAATTACTGGCGTTGTAAACAGTTACATGCACATCACGGCTCGCCAGGTTATGAGTAATTGTGTAGCTGGTTGCACTGCCATCTCCAATACTGACGGAGAATTTCTTGATGCGGCCAGACCAAGTGGCTAATTTCAATGGGGTAACAATACGTGCATCGTCGGTGCCTGCATCGGTTTCAGCTTGCGTGGCAAGTTCTGCAATACCTGCGGTACTTTCACTTGCTGATGGTGCTGATGTACCAAAAGCAACCCAACTAATAGTGCTTGAATCAATCGTGCCGTTTATTTGATCTTGCCGCCAAGTGGTAGCAGCAGATGTGCCCTCTTCTACTGTTAAAACTGCTTGTTCTAATTCTGCAAATGTACTGGCATCAAGCGAACGTGTCATTGCAACGGCGGCACCGTTCCAGATATAAATTCCGTTTTGTGATGTAGTGGTCTGCGAACGCACTAATACTCGATCCTGACTAGCCATTGTGATGGCATCAATCGTAGCGCCAGGGCTGCTTAGGTTTAAGTTGGCTTGAGTGGAAACACGAACTGAATCCTTCCAAGCCAAGCCTTCCACTAGAGAATCGACATATGATTTCGGCACCCCGTCGCCACTTGCTGACGGTGTCGGCAAATTAATTACTTTGGATACTGACTGGAAATCAAAGTCTGTAAAGATTTTTTTAGCCATTTCAAGTCAATCTGGCAAAGCCAGCGGTGGACGCTGTTAACAGTATAACTGTTTGATTGATACTTGTATGAGATACTTCGACTTGGATTTGCTGGCTGCCGCTGTCGTACACGTCAACACTGGGCTTAAACCCTAGGTTATGGTTAATAGTCCATGACGATGCCGACGAAGGCTGCGTAAACACAAAACCTGCACCTGCGGTGCCTTGCGGGCCAGGTGTTATTAGCTCAATAATAGTTGTCAAAGGCCGCTGGATAATAACTTGACTGGCCTCTTCTGTTACCAATACTTGAGTATTTGCGCTACCACTAACAATGATTTCCATTATGGCCTCCCAGTAAGGCCAAGATTCAAGAAAGCAGCACCTTCAAGGATATAATATTTAGTTCCGCCAGGTTCAGTTATTAAGACATCATATTGTCCATCCCCTGAAATTGTTGCAGTGCCAGAAGCGGGAATGGAAAGCTTGAATTGTCCCGAAGCTTGCACTGTCCATGATTGCACAAAATTAGCAAGTAAAGTACTGCCGAGACGATCAAATACTTTACCTGCAACTGTATAACCACTCATTACCAATGGCAAACCATTACTACCTTTAAGCTGTACATTAAGCTCAAATGTAGCACCTTGATGAATTGTAATATCGTAACGACCGGGTTCAATCACACGTCATCACTTTCTATTTTCTCCATCGTAGCAATGATTTATTGCATTGTGCAATTATTACCCTTTACCTTGGCCTCTCATTGGCTTTTTGCCTTTTCGCCTTGGACGTGAATTTTGTCCTTGCCCAATTGAAGTTAATTTAGGCGCACTAGGCTTATGGTCACGCTTGAGCCCTGCACTGCCGCCTTTGCTTTTTACTGCCATGTTTTTACTCTACTGGCTCAGAATCCCGAGGAGGTGCTGCTATTTCCAAAGGAGGTGCTGCTGCTATTGCTAAAAAACACCATCCCATCAACAAGAGAAGGCTCAGGGACAGAATTCCAATTACTGTAATCACTGGTAATGTACGCCGCCAATTCAGCGGTAGTGGTGGTTTGATTGATCAATGCAATTTTACCACTTGATGCAGTGCGAATGGCTTGGCGGTCTGCCTTAGTAGAAATATCCATGGGCCTGCCGTTGTCAGCCTCACGAATAACCTGCCAATCAGTTGGCGCAAGCAAGGTGTTTGCCGTGGTACGTGTCTGGGCGACCCACTGCTCCACCAGTTGCTCGTGGTCTTTTGGTAGTTCTGGCCCCCAGTAAAACCGCTGATCGTATGGAGCGGGATCGGGCTCTTCAGTAATTCCAATCGCAACCCGTTCAGCAGTAGACGCAAGACGCAGCCAATTAGCTGGGTATTGAATTCCAGTTGTTGGATCTGTGAATGCACTATCGGGGCTAAGTGGTTTACCGTTGAAAAGGAACATTTTTAAAACTTTTTCTTTTAAAAGTATAGCAGGTAAGCTTGTACTCTTTGCTTATTATTGATGCCTTGGGGCATCACGAACGTTATTTATGATGCCTGAAGTTACCAAAAGTAGTGGTGTTGACTTATCGGTTTTGTGGATCACGGATTAGCACCTAGCAATCTTATGGGTCACGAAACGCCAATCCGTTAACGACAAAATACGGACGTGCTC
>Ga0181364_1000105_pt1 | contig 13980 bp, 17 predicted proteins | sample Fa13NDMM110SN_FD_130108 | JGI IMG/M metagenome (GOLD analysis project Ga0181364, IMG submission 130108) | Freshwater viral communities from Lake Michigan, USA - Fa13.ND.MM110.S.N | ecosystem: Environmental > Aquatic > Freshwater > Lake | place: USA: Michigan | collected 2013-09-24
AGGGTTGAATAGCCCCGAACTGAAAAGTGGCTGACACTGAAAATGACAGCATATTTTCAGGGGGAGGGGATTAGGGGAGTATCCCCTACGTCCATAATTGTATCCAATTATGCTAATAGCCCGAAGAAAAATGAAACTAAAATTGACAGCATAAAAATCCCCGCAGAAAATAAAGTAGAGTAGATAAAAATATTGTCAGGGATTCAATGGTAATTTTTGTATAGTATCATTCAGAAAAATGACACCATATTTTTTATCCAGCGGAAAATACAAATATCTTTTTTTGTTTTTGTCATCTATTTTAGTGCTGATTTTTAATTAACATAATTTACATTTTCCAATGAAGTAGCACGACTGACTGCGGTGTAAAACATTCTTTTGTTTTGTAGAATCGCATTTACCTCGTGTATGTTTAAAATACCATCTATAGTTTGTCCTTGTGATTTATGAATTGTCATAGCATAACCAAGCATAAAATATTTATGAATATCATTTTTTTCAATAAACTTTTCATCAAAGTAAATATGATTATTATTAATTTTTGTTATTGAGACAAGTTCATTTTTTACAATTCCTAATTTTTTATTTGCGACCAAACAGACTAATGGTACACCTACAGAAATACGAATATCTTCATTATATTTGTTTGCTGAACCAGTGTAAGAAATTAATTCACCTTTCTTATTATTCAATGCATTAATTTCCTTGCGTTTCTTATTTGTGAAACAAATATGTGAACCATTCTTAACTTTTGCTACATTTATGGTAATAGGTCTTTCTTCCCAAACATTTTCAAGGTAATCATATAATTCTTTGTTATAGCGACACTTCTCAAAAAATTGTAATTCACATCTAGAATCATCACAAATAAACATAATAGATGAATGATTAAAATAATCAATGTTGTCGTCTTCTACTGGCGGTAGTTGTCGGTAATCTCCGCACAGTAGGAAACGAATACCAGTCATAAACTTAATCTCATATAATATTTTCCATAATGCTTTATCAATCATAGAAATTTCATCTACAATAATGATGTCAATATTTTTTAATTTATTTAACACGAAATCAAGACTACATTTATGATTATCATCAATGCCTAGAAACTTGTGAATTGTTTCACCGCTAATATTGAGTGATGCTTTGTTAGTGAATGCTAATTTTATGCACTTGTTCATAGCATCTATTTTATTTATTACGAATGATTTACCAGTTCCAGCCCGGGCGGAAATCATCAAAGATTTGCTTTGTAAATGAGTATTAATCAGTTCATAATCATCACTATTTTTTACATCTAGTATATTCCATTTAACTGGTTCATACTTGTAGTCAATACTACGTATTACAGTCCCCTTCATAAATACAGGCGGTGGATTGTATTTGTATCCACCAATCTCGTCAGTGAAATTAGGTTTAATGCCTACGTCTTTCATAATGAATGCATCAGTCTTGCGGTAAAGTAGATTGTCAAACCCACCAAGTTCTAAGATGTATTTAGACATTAACATATTCGCCCAGTCTAATATTTGGATATACATTGGTAAATTATTTTCTAATAATTGTTTTGTTGTTTTCTTACCAAATAGGTATGTTCCGTTCTGCTCTTTAAAAAAGAAGTCATTTACATTTTTAGGTATGCTTTCCCATACACGATTAATATCATTATCTACTTGTAATATGTATTGGTTTGTTTCAGTTTTACCAAGAAATCCAGAAATAGAATTAATTAATGTTTTTGTGATTTCAGGGTTGAATGCATCTTTCATCTCATCAATAATATTTTTAAGAATGTTCTTGTCTTGGGGTATGCCCTTAATAAAATATTTAGTCGCAAACATTACGCCATTATCTAGAGCCATTTTCAAAATATTGTTTGAATACCAGTTTGAACCGTGTAGAATAGTCATATCGGTTGTCTTTACATAGTATAAGCCAAACTCATTTGTAAAGCCCTTTGTTTCAATAGAAGAATTAAAGCCAAGTGTCATAAAATTATCCATTGGGTTTTCCATAATGAATCTATAACACTTATTAATATCACAACTCACAAAAGCGTCTTCTGATTCATTGAAAGCCCCATAGTGTGTACGATGTTTTACACCTTCCCGAACTAATGCATCTCTAATGTCCTCATTCATAAAGGTTGATGGTAATTTTTTAATAAATGGGGGAAGAAATGATAGGGCTGGTTGTCCTTGGTAAGTAATATTTTGTTTCTTACATAATTTTTCAACCGATTCATCATAAGGTGATGTAGAATATAAAGTTTTATTTAAATGAAAGTTGTTTAGGTGTCCATTTGTAATAACGATTTTTTGGTCGTATGTTTGAAGATTTAACTTAGCCATTGTGTCTAAAATAAAATCGCACGGGTTTCCTTCTTGTTGTATGTATTCAATCTTATCATAAATGGTTTGGACCTTTTCATTATGAACGTGAAACGATGATGAAGAGCCAATATGTGTTAGGCTTCTAATTTTTTTATTATCAGTAATAGGATACAAGTGATTATTTTTTACTTCAATTACTAGCGGGTCTTCGCACTTAGAAACCTGGTTGTAAATAATGATTTTAGCATTGTGTAATACGATGAGCGTCTTGTTTGTGTTATTGCAAAATAGTTCAATGTTCTTGATTGTGTAGCCATTTGTATTTGGTTTATTAATGTATTTCAAGCATTCGTTTTCATAAGTAGATAAGCGTTCAATCTCATCATAACTTTTGACACTCTTAATGTGTCCCTTTGTTTTACTGTATTTGTAGGTCAACCAGTCAGGTACACAAGTTCCCTTGTCTTTGCACCAAACCTCATTGAGAATCAAGCCGTCCAAGTCCATACTTCCAGCCTCCTTAATAGAATTTAATAAAATGGATTCAGGTTTTCCAATAGGAACTTCTGTTATTTTATAGTTAAGAATATAAACCGCATTTATACCGCTTTCTCGTAAGAGTGAATAAATATAACCTTGTAAATCTAACCAAACACCAGTTAAATCAACCTCTTTCGGCTTTATTTGAGTTTTAAGAAACTCTTCATAGATAGGTATTAATATATCATTTGCTTTTTTAATCTGATTCTTAAAATAAAGATTAGGCTGTCGTGTTTCTATCTTAATCTGTCTTTCAACTACAAACATTTCAGATTGTTTCTCATCGGGTTTATTACCCAAAACACTATTAAATAAATCAGCCAACGAATCCTTCTTCTTCTCCTTTTCTACATTAGCACACCGAAATGTCAAGTCAATAATAACAATACGATTCTTTACCAACTTGACGGCTTCCTTCTTCGCTTTTAGTTTAGCATCTTTCTTCGCCTTCCGTGCGATTTCCTTAGCCTTTTGCATTGCCCTAAGTCGCTCTTCTTGTAGAAATATTACAATATCATTGTATTGAGTCAATAGTGTATTATATATTTCAAGGTCAGTAAAGCCTTCAAAATAAGTTCTTGCTTCATTTATGCTCTTGTATCCTGCGGATTTTAGTAAAGTTCGCTTGTTGTTGTTGAGGGTAGTGAGTTGTTTGTTCATCTTATATATACTAAAGATAATAATTCTTTAAGTTAATTTTAATTATAATTAATTAATTAAAAATATTCCTAAAAGTTCCTAAAGTATTTAATTAAAAAGTGATAAACACCTTTTAATCAAAAAAACGCCTAAATAGAAATCTTCCTAAATTGTTTGGTTGCATTCTCATATGAATAGTATTTCTTTTCATAATAATTATCAAGGTCAATTTTATTTTTAGTTAGTCTATATTCATCACTATTCTCGTATCGTTTCTTTTCAGATTTCTTTGCATATTCATTTTGCTTTACCCGGTACTCTTCACCTTGTTCAGTTCCCTTAATACGCTGACGATAATTGTATATGGCTCTTTTTTGGGCTTCGGTCATCATTTCTATATATACTATAGATTATTTAAATCCTTTTTATAAACTTTAATAAAGTTTAGCAAACAGAAGGCGAGGAAACTGGTTTCATCCTAATATATCTTTGTTTAGACCGTTGAATAGTATTAGCCCTATATACGTCATCATTCTCATACCGATTATTAGCATTTTCTAACTGACTCGCCTTATACTCTTCATTGTTATGATATTTGTCTCTTAAATACTTGTTATATTTTATTCTCGCATCTTCTTTGGTAATAAAAGCACATACCATATTTAGATTCGCACCTAATTCATTAATACATTTCTCCTCTTCCATTCTCAACTGTATTTTGGTTTCACAAGGAAAGTCTTTTATCTTTTCTATAATCCAAGTTTTAAAACCACCATTTTCCCGAATACTCTTGTATAATTTACTATTTTTATGAAATGACTGACTGAAATGCATATTCTTTCTGACATTTAAATTAGTAGTAGAACCGATATAACATAACTCTTTATCATCAACCATTTTACATATTTTATAAATAATCGCTTTTTTGTAATTAGGCATTTATATATTTCCTAAATATTTTTTTCCTAAATATTTTACTTATTAATATTAATTCTACAAATAACGTATCCAAACATTTTTATTTTATATCTAACACAGGGTGGCGACCCCGTGCGACGCTCTTTTTTAGGGTCTATGGGATTGTTTTTTAATCCCATACACATATATATGGAAAAGATTTTACAATTTAGTAATCCGTCAGTTGTAATAGCAAAAGGTAAAAAATTAGGGCTTGATATTTTAATTTCAAACCGTAAAGATAAGAAATATGCTATACGACACCCTAAAACAAATAAACTTATCAATTTTGGTCAGATGGGATATGAAGATTTTACGAAACATCGTGATGAGAAACGAAGACAATTATTTTTATCACGTAATAATAAATGGAAAGATGCAAAGCCTTATACACCCGCTTTTTTGAGTTATTATTTATTGTGGTAATCATAACGTGTGTTATACTATTCTAACCAAATAATAGAAGAAGGTAAATTAATTTTATAACAGTATTATATATAACAACACTTTATTAATTTACCATTATGATACTGAAATGGTTTTCCACAACCATAGATTAAATCTTGTTTCGCCAATTCATCACATTCTGCTTGTGATAAGTGTTGATTAATTTGAGCAAATGTAAATTTACTAATACCGCATCTAAATATACCACAATTCACTTCAACAATTAAAATATCAATATCACAGTGCGGACATTTTAAAATAGGATTACACGGCGGTTTAAAGGGGTCGCTCATATATTATCACAAGATGTTAATATTATATTTTTAGGTGAATCATTTGATGATATAGATGAACCCGAACTTTTAAATCCCGATACGTCAATCGTAAGTTCATCTCGTTTTATATTTTTATAAAGTATTGTTGACTGTTCGGTTAGTTTGACATATTTACTATAACAATCATTTAAAAACTGTTCTGCATCACAGGAGCGATTGTCTTCATCTAGATTAAGCATTTTGTAGATGTCAATTGATAATATGTAATAGTCCTTTGATAATGAGTTTTCATCGTTGATTGTGTTATTGAGATTCAAATATAATTTTATAGATGTTAAAATGGCTATGAACATAGATATACTTGTTGTAATTAGATTCTTGTTTTGTTCATCAATCACATTAAGGCTTGAAAATGAAGATGAGAAAACACTTAATACAATCGTAGGTAAATCAAACCATTTACTTAACCATTTATATTCAATATATCGTTTTGTATGTTTGCGATGTAATGAATAACTATTCTTTCTTATTTTTTGCAAAACATCAATTATATCATTAGTCCAAGTCATTATATATTACAAGGGAAAAGAACTCCCTTGTAAGAACCATAAGAAGAAGGTGCGGAAACTGGTTTCTGCTAAGTTTAGCAAATGTGTCGTGGGGAGGACACAACACCCCAAAGAATTAAAACTCTGTTCCTTTTGATGGGTCAAAAAATGCACTTACAGGTATTTGTGATGTTGGTGGTATTAATCCGAGTAAATCTTTCTCACGTAATTCATCTGTTAATTGTTTATCAGATTTAGAAACTGGTTTTGAGTTTTCCCCCTTACCTCTTTGAGTTAAATAAACATATCTAGGGTCTTTTTTCGCATCTTCTTCAGTTCTACCTTGACTTTTATAAGTTGCTTTTATTTCCAGATTATGAGCCTTAATATTATTTTTTAATTCAGATGCTTTAGGTGGTGGTGTAGAGGGTGGTTGTGGTAATTCTTCAGCACCGCCTTCTCGTGATGCTCTTACAGTTTCACGTATTTGTGAAGGTATATATGGATTACGTGATGATAATGGTTCTTCTGGTTCTACTGGTTCGGTTGGTTTTGTAGGTATTAATTCAACTGGTGAAGGTGTATAATATGGGCTTGACCCTTCTTCGGGTGATGGTACTGGAAATTGAGATGTTTTTTGTGATTGTAGAATACCAGTTCTGCTTTCAGGTATTTCGCTTGTAGTAAATCTACCTTCTCCTAAATTAAAACTGACTAATCTTTTTTCAGGTGTTCTACGTCCCCCACTTTCTACAGATACAACCGCTTCAGGAATACTTTGGGGTTGTGGTTCTTCGGGTAAAGCCTGTTGCACTTCTTCTAATGATAATCCACTAACTTGTGGGCTTAATCTTGCTGTTCGTAATGCTCTTAGTCTTTGTCTTGAAGGTGTTGATTGTTCTTCTGCTACGTCTACCCGGGCGACATCTCTAACAATTTCAGGCTGATTATTCTGACTTGCTTTAATTGCATTAATAATTGAATTTGTATTATCATATTGCTGTGGAAATTGAAATATAGGGCTGACTGATGTAGATACTGAAGGTTGTACTGGTTTAGGTGGTTCAGTTAATTTACGTGGCTCACGTGCTACTGTTTTACGTTGTTGATTTATATTAACTACTACAGATTGACGTTGTTTTTGTTTTTGTTTCTGTTTTACAACCTTTTTAGGTGCTTTCTTCTTACGTGGCATATACTATATCACACGATAAAAAGTTTAAGATATATGCCTAAAATTAATTTCTTAATGTATATTAATGGATTCTAAAAAAACCGAAAAAGTAGTTGATACAGAATTGGAAACTTTAGAAGAAGAAGTTGAAGAAGTTGAAGATGAAATTGTAATTGAAAAACCTAAAGTAAAACGTCAGGGAAAGAATACAGGTGAGAATTGGGTTATGACACCTAAACGGGCTGAGGCCCTAAAGAAAGCACAAATTAAATTAAAAGAAAAGAATGATAAGAAGAAAGAAGAGCAGATGATTAAGGAAGAAGAGGACCGAAAAATAATAGAAGCCAAGATTATAGCAAAGGCTATTGCATTAAAGAAACGACAACTTAAAAAAGAAGAGGCGATTGATAATATACCAGTAGAAGTGCCAATTAGGAAACCAGTACCCAAGCCCGTTCCTAAACCAGTTGAGACTTATACACCTAAATACAAGTTTTATTAAACTTTTTTTAACATCATATATATAATGTTGACGTTAAAAAAGAATCCTAAACCTGACCTACCTATTTGTCAAATGTTATGTGATACAAAACTACACGATAAACTAGATGATTATGAGATTACAAAGTTTATGAATTGCCATTCAACTAATTTACTTATTGGTAAGATGGGTTCGGGAAAGACTAATCTTTTATACTCATTCTTCAAGTCAAAAAAATTAATGAATAGAGTGTATGATAAAATCATATTATTTCAACCATCATCATCACGTGCAAGTATGAAAGATAAATTATTTGACCAACTACCTGACGAACAAAAGTTTGATGAATTAACTTTAGAGAATCTTGAATTGGCCGAGTCTGAGTTTGATGAAGGTAATAATTGTATTATTTTTGATGATATGGGGGCTTACCTAAAAGATAATGAAATACGTAAGAAGTTGAAAGAAATGATAATGAACCGTCGTCATAAACACCTCACTATTTATTTTTTAGTTCAAACCTGGTATTCTATTGAAAAAGACATACGTAAGTTATTTAGTAATATATTTGTATTCAAAGTCAGTAAGAAAGAACTTGAAAACATTTTTGAAGAGGTAGTTGAAAGACCTAAAGAAATTGTATTACCTATTAGTAAACTGGTATATGACAAGCCATACCAATTTTTATTTATTAATATTGATTCGGGTAGATTATTTAAGAACTGGGATGAGATTTTAGAAGATTAGAGATGTTTTCCAATAATAATTATCCCACGATAGTATATAATGGGACGTATTTACACTTTTCTTTTAAACAGTGATATAGCAGGAAACGCTACCGCAAATTGTCGTTATTTTATTGACTGGGAAATGCTCCCACCAAATAAGAGATTCAAGGTATCTTTTACATTTATGAGTGCAACAGGTGTTTTAACCAATACAGAGGTAGCGAACGTATTTATTGATTTAGGACAATCTAAAAGTGTTGTAGCAAATAGTGAGTTCGCTCAAACTGGTTTTAAGAGTAGTTATATAGGTTCATTACGATGGGCGGGGTTCGCGACTGGGCAATTATCTGCATCTACTACTGATAACCCCCCTATATGGTTAGACTGTAGACCACCTAATAATATTATAAAGGTTGAGATACATAACGCAAACGCTACCATTCTTACTGATTATGCGCCTGTGCCAAAATATGCATTAACATTGTCATTTGAAGAGCAACCCGATGCATAATATGGGCTTGTATTTTTAATAATCCCGATTTCATTATATTTTTTTAAATATTATGATAATGTAATGAGTTCTAGCAATGGCACTTTTTATACGCAGAAAAGTATGAATGGCATCATCACGATTGATGACGGGCAAGGCACGACAATATCAGGCGGAGATATTACAAGTACCATCATTCATACAGATGATATACAGGCGATTTCCCCAAGTGATAATGTGTATTTGTATAGCAATAATACAGCAAGTGTTTTTACGGGTGTCAATTCTACATTCAAATCAAATAACATACAGGCGATTAATCCCGCCGATGACGTTTATTTATACACTAATTCAACAGGCACTATTTATACAGGGTTCGGCACTACATTAAGCACTGATGATTTACAAGGAACAACGCCCTCTACAAATATTACACTCTATACGAATACAGTCGGGGGAACGATTGATTTAGGCACTACAGCAACATCCCAGATTACAATAGGTTCAACTTCAAATAACAATAAAATAGGTGGTGTTACGATAAATGACACAACTCTTATTACATCATCTGTTGGTTCAACGGTGAATCTGTTTAATAACGTTGTCAGTGGTGCATTAAACTTTATGACTGGATTATCAAGTGGGACTATTACGATAGGCACAACAAACTCAACTGATTGTTTTATTTCAAATATAAATCTTCGTGGTAATGAAATCTATGGTAGAGTTGTAACTCAATCCTATGGACTGTATGACAATATTACTACTGGCATTATAAATATAGGGGTTGGCTTAACGAAAGCATTGAATATAGCAACAGCACATACCGGGATAAATGCAGATAAAATCACAATAGGAAGTAGTGGCGATATTACTATGAACCCAAATATGACTACTAATTATGTAGCGATGGGTTCAACGACAACAACAACAGGCGGATTGAAATTGTATTCGCCTCTTACGATGTCATATTCAACTTTTTCAACGCCCAGTATCTCAAATCAAGTAGGGTTTCAACCTACAACAACAGCAAATACATTAACCTGTCCCGCCAGCACTTTTGTTATACTAAAAACAATTACAAATCTTCCAATCGGTCTTTGGTTATTACAGGGAAACGCAACATTTCCAGTAGCGAGTGGGGCATCAGCATTAGAAATTGGGTGTATTACAAGTAATAACACTATACCAACAGTTCCACCTTATGCCAATTATGACAGAACTTGTAGTAATTTTGGTTATACTTCGTCGGGAATAGCAACATCTTTAAATATGAGTCGTATTGTAGTTAATACGAGTGTTCAAACTTTTTATTTAATGGTGGCACAATTTACAGCATCAAGTCAAACTCTATTATCAACTACATCATTAACGGCAACTCGTATTGGATAAAATAAACTTTACAAAGTTTAGCAAATAAGGCGACTGTGTCGCCCTTTTCCTAACATTTTTATAAAATGTTATTATATGTATTTAGATAATAAAATCATAACTCTAAACAGTGCATTTGCTACTACAAATAATGGAACTTATAACAGTGATGTGGTGTTTAATTTCAACTCTATTTTAGGAGAAGATGATACTGTAATACGTTCTTATGTCAGTGTGATGAACGCACAAATCCCCAGTAGTTTTTACATCATAAATGAGACGAATAATATTTTAACCTATCATTATATTACTTTAGTATATCAACAAATCACATTAACAAAAGGAAACTATAACGCTAATACACTTATCACAGAAATCCAAAATAAATTAGGTGTCAATGGCACGCCTATATCAATAACAATCAATAAACTAAATGGCGTTTTAACATTTACAGCATCAAGTCAATTTTACATTTATGAAAATCCATTGTCATCAGTATTAGGGTTATTTAAGGAAATCGGTTATGAAACACAAACAAATATCACGAGCGTAGGCGGTGTCATTGTCGCCGACTACCCCCTCAATCTTTTAGGAGTAAGACAGTTATTAATCAAATCATCAAGTCTAGCAATATCATCGTTTGATTCAAAAACTTTAGGAATAACAGATACAATAACCAGTATCCCGTGCAATGTACCGCCTTTTGGATTAGTGTTATATGAAAGTAAAAGCGACCTTGATAAACACGTATTAGCGAGTAATTCAATAGAACAAATTGACATAAGGATTACTGATGAACGTGATAATTTAATTAATTTTAATAATCTCAATTGGAGTATTACACTTTGTTTGAGTGTAGAACGAAAAGATGAACCCGACCGGTTGAATCCTAATTTATTACCCTATGTTAAAGATTTAGAACCAAACACCCAGGACAAGCCCAAAAAAGAATCTGTTGACGAAGAATTAAAATTATTAGAATCGTAGAGTATTTAGCAATTTTTTTTTATCTCAGTAAGTATTATAGATGTCCGCCCTACCTTCGCTCGTTGACTATAAAGAACCGATGGTTGTCTTACCCGAAGATTCTACAAATTATCAGGTTGTTTGTGTGCCAGTTGGTGCAGGAACATTTGGTCCGAGTTCTCAAATCGTTGTTGATTTGCAAAATGTTGGTTTTTTAGACCCCGCATCGCTTATGTTTCGCTATAAAATAACCTATAAAACCGCCACCAACACTGATGCGGTTTCTATTTGTGGAACACCCGCATACACACCCCTATTGAGGCACGATGTAATTGTAAACTCTGTCAATGTAGAGTCAATCAATAATTATAATTCGTTATGTAATATGCTCACAAACGTGAAGCTTAGCGTCTCTGACAAGTATGGCCAGCAACAAGCGTTAGGATTTGAGAATCAGAAATATCTTGACCCGGGTATTAGTCCCGCGGTGGCTACTTCTCCCGCTTCTATGGAAGTGTTAGACGGTGCTTTACTGAATCTTAATACTGTCGCTACTGCTACAACCTACGTAAGAACTTATTCAGCCCCTCTTTACAATCTTCTATCAGGTAGTGATAAACTCATACCATTGTTCTTGACGAATGCTATTCGTCTTCAATTTACTCTTGATACAGTAGCAAACATTCAGGGTAAGGGTGCGGGTGCTACTACTGGTGCATCTGCTCTTGCTACTGATGGAACTGGTTTTACCATCAGCAATTTTGAAGTTGTCTACAATGCTGTCTCTTTCGGGTCAGCCGTAGAACGTGAAATTATCGCTATGAATCCTAAACTTCGTATTAAAACCCAGTCGTATGCTACTGGTAATCAGACTGTCGCATCTGGTTCATCCGGTACACAATCATTAGTATACAATCTTAGATATGCTTCTATGAAAAGTGCTTTCCTATTATGTGGTGGAACTTCAGCATCTCTATCTGCTAATGGTCTTATGGATAGTTTTGACATTACGAGTAATAACGGTGATTATTGTCTGCAAATTGGTTCTCAACAGTATCCTCAACGTCCCCTCAGCACAACCAATAACAAAAGTGGTATATTACAAGAACTTCGTAGGGCAATGGATACCATTTTTGGAAATAACAATTCTATGTCTATTAGCGGTGCTGAGTTCGCTTTTATTTCTGCGGGAACTTGTTTACCTTATGCCACTACCGCCGTGACAGGTTATAATGGTGCTACTTCCACACAGGTCGCTATCCCTGCCAAGTTCTACGTTGGGTTTAATCTTTCTAAGATTACCGCAAGAATGCCAATGAAAATGTTTTTCAATGGAGTATCAACATCGTCGCAACCCATTACCGCAACTATAAATATTGGCACGGCAACCAGCCAGGCTCATAACGTAATGCTTGTCGCAAATTACGATGCCATATTTGAAATTGATACTTCTACCAAACAGGTTGTTCTTATCTCATAAGAAACCTACGGTTTCCTAACCTTCCCTTATGGGTTTTACTGGGGAGTTATTCTCCCCAATATAATTTAGGAATATTTTTATCTCTACTATAATATATATGTTTGGTAGTCAGTTGGGTGGTATTCTTGGCGGTGCTATTGGTAAGCGTTTTGGTGGTGATGGTGGCAGACGAATCGGCGAGGCAATTGGGTCTGTTGGTGGTGGTTTTCTTCCTTTTGAGAAAGGTGGCTCGGTAAAAGGTAAGAAAGGGAAACCAGTGAAAGCAATTTTACACAGTGGTGAGTATGTATTACCAGTTGGTGTCAAACCTACAATGGCCCAGAAAAAAGCGGTCGCTAAAGGTAAGAAACATAAGAAACCTCATATGTAATTTTTATAATTTGGTTTTAATTTAAACCATATTATAATTGATTTAGTAAATGGGCTTGAATTGGATTACTTGAACCCTTAATATCTTGTTTTGTTCCACCTCTTTCAGTTTTAGATAATAATGAAACAATATCGCTTTCAGTTCTTATATCAGTCTGATTTGGGTTGATAGTCTTACCTATTGTTCCTAATCCAACCCCTTTATTAAAGGTTGTAATTTTACCTTTTGTATCCGCATTACTTATTAAATGTCCAGCAAGACTATGACCATACAAATCAACATTTTCAGTTTTATATTTCTTTTTTACAGTCTCAATGAGTGCATCAGTTCTTCGTTTTCTTGGGTCTAAATTAGATTTACCAAGTGCTAATAAAGGGTCTGATACTAAAAAATCATAAGCAGATTTAGAGCCTCGTACCGCTATACCCGGTCTACCTTCAGAATCAACAAACACCTTTGCCTCCTTATTACTTAAGTCTCTATCTAGTTTGTAGCCCTGTTTCTCTAGTGTGTTTTTAGCGTCCTTACTCTTCTGATAAGAAGCCTCTAAAATCGGTTTTAGGTAAGATTGCATATAATATATAAAAATATTTTATATGTAAATTATAATGATAAATATTAATGCCCTTTTAGAGATGATTGACTTTGAAGTTTGTGATGATGATGCTAATGATTTACATAAATATTTAAACTATGAAATAAATGGCATTGAATATGAAGATAGTTTTAAAATCAAAAAATACTTTAAGAATATGCTAAAACATTTAAAATCTCTTATATAGTATATGCCAATTATAGATAAACCAGATTTATATTTAAAGGCTAGGCTAATAGCAGATAAAACATATTCAAAACCATCAGCATACAAGAGTGGATTTATAGTAAAGACTTATAAATCTTTAGGTGGGACTTATAGTAATGATAATAAACAAAAGAACTTAAAGAGATGGTTTTTAGAAGACTGGAAAGATGTAGGTAATGCAGAGTATCCCGTGTATAGACCAACTAAAAAAGTTTCTAAAAAAACGCCTCTTATACCGAGCGAGATTTCTAACCTAAAAGAACAAATTAAATTAAAGCAGAAAATCAAGGGTAAAACATTACCTCCCTTTATAGCACTAAAATAGATGACAAAAACAAAAAAAGATATTTGTATTTTCCGCTGGATAAAAAATATGGTGTCA
>Ga0181364_1000107_pt1 | contig 13874 bp, 16 predicted proteins | sample Fa13NDMM110SN_FD_130108 | JGI IMG/M metagenome (GOLD analysis project Ga0181364, IMG submission 130108) | Freshwater viral communities from Lake Michigan, USA - Fa13.ND.MM110.S.N | ecosystem: Environmental > Aquatic > Freshwater > Lake | place: USA: Michigan | collected 2013-09-24
ATTCGCCCAGCGTTGTGAGATGTACAGATATGAACAGGGACGTTATGATTGAGGTCGGACGCAATGTCCGTAACGTCCTGAGCATGTTGTGGCATCTCAGGTCAGTGGGGGTGAGTAGCGGCAAACTGCTCACCCCCTGTATTTAAGACTCTACTCCTGCCCTTCGGCCCTTGCAATACGTTCCCCGATCCACCGCACCACTGGCACTGCCATCGAGTTTCCCAGGGCTTTATATCTGGGTGCGTCTTTGGCATTGGCCACCGCGGTGTAGTGATCTGGGAAACCCTGCAACCTTTCACACTCGGTCACCGTTAGGCGCCTGACAGACAACCCGGACACTATAGGCGTCTGCCCTTCGTTGACCTCGGTGTTGATCCCTTTGTACATCCTGGCGGTCAAGGTATTGGCCGGGATAATCCGGCCTGTATACGCATCCTGCCCGTTTAGGCCAGCACCGTTCTTGGCACCGTCTGTCAGGGCGCCAACGGTGTCTGGGAGGCCATACGAAACGGCTGGTGTTGTGCTAGATGACAGCGTGTTGCAAATCTCAACGCTATAACCCAATGACGTTTGTTTGCCCGCGGCCTGATGCATGAACGTCGCAGGCGCACTCATTCTTTCGCCACCGCTCGCAATGCCTTCTCTAGTTCTCCGGGCAATTTCTTCCCGCGCTTCTGGGCGCGGCGTAATATCCCGGCGCAGGCTTTCGGACTCAAATAGTACTTTTGCGGCACTGGCTGGGTTTCCAAGACATCCGACAAGAAAGACACGTTTGCGTCGCTGGGGTACTCCGAACCATTGAGCGTCCAGCACTCTGTAGGACCACCCATACCCCAGGTGCCCCAACGCCCCAACGAAGGCTCCAAAATCCCGTCCTTTATTGGCACTAAGGACGCCTGGGACGTTTTCCCAGACAATCCATCGAGGTCTGTAACGCCTAACGATTTCAAGGTAGACCAGCATGAGCTGTCCCCTGGGATCGTCGAGCCCTTGTCGCATTCCGGCGATACTGAATGACTGACAAGGGGTTCCACCGACCAAAAGTCCAATTGGGTCATTGGGCCAATCCTCAAATTGCTTGATATCCCCGCGGTTGGGAACGTGCGGGTAGTGGTGCGCCAGAACTTGGCAAGGAAACTTTTCGATTTCACTGAACGCTACGGGAGTCCACCCTAACGGGTGCCACGCAACGGTGGCGGCTTCGATGCCGCTGCATACGCTTAGATATCGCATCCCCCCTCCTTATCGCTCCCCCCAAAAAAAAACACCCCGGAGGGTGTTCAAGAGGGAGGATCTCAGAAGAGTCTAAGGGCCTTTCCTCAAGACTTCAATGAGGCCAATCACTCCCGCCGCGGCAGTGCCGATAGCCGGGATCAGGTCTGGAGACATTTGCATGCCGAAAGCACCTACCAGCACAGTCAGGCCGCGCCAGGTCGAAGGCTCTTTCAAACGGTCTAGGATGTAGTTCATGGGACTCCTTTCAAACTTTCCAAAAGGTTTTGCAGGGACGGAGGCAGCGAATAGATCAGGTTTGATGGGTGCGTGTCGTATTCCGGGACTTTCAATTCGCTTGGCGGAATTTTGTATCGCTCTACCACCATATTAGACATTTTTTCTCCGTGGATATTTTCATACGCATGGAATTCTTCTCCTGCGGTTGGATTCTTAGGATCTCCAGCAAAACGATCTACCGGCCTAAAAGGCTCAACGTCAGGGCGTTTCAGTTGTTCCGCGTAATCCCGAACCATTTCTTCGCTGGGAACCTTGATAAATGTTCGTTCCGGGGAAAAGACGTAACGTGGAGTCCCCCCTCCACCGTAGTCGAACAAATTTTGAGATGCGTGATTCACTTCATGCAGCAATGTTTCAAGGTCTGGTATTTCAGATGAGTTTTCCATACTACCTCGCCCGTATGGCTTCGCATTGGCTTTTATTTGTCCAGTTGCGGAATCAAATGAGCCTTCCGGGCCTGAGTATTCCCGCCTCATGGTGACGGGCAAATCAAACAATTCTGGCGCAACTTTCTCCAATTCCGGATGAATAAGAATGTCGCGCAACGGGCCAGACATCGTCATTCTTTCTTCGTCTATCGCATCTTGAACATTAAGATAATCTTCCCATTCCTTAGTGTAAATTCCGTTTGCGTCCTTGATAATGTCTTCTCTCAAGCTTGAAAGACCGCCGGATCCAGGCGCGGGGCGATCCCAAAAATAACTGTCAATATCCTCTTTGTTTGTCCAACGAAGAGGATAAATATCATCCATTTTGTCAAACGTCATTTGTTTGCGAAGTTCGTACTCTGCCGGATCAAATCGATTTCTTCTTTCTCGGAGCATTTGTTCCATTTTGGGAGTGAACTTAGCGTTGTAGTCAGGGATTTCCTGATACCACTGTTCATCCGCGCCCTTGAACATGCGGCTAGGGCCATGCTTCCCGCCCCCCTGGTAAATTTCTTCCGGGGTTTTCCCTATCTGCTTTTCTGTCTCTGCCCAATCTTTCCAGTATTCCTTTGGGCGAACGAAAATGTCGCTCTTCACGGTGTTCTGCAACAGATTCTTTAGTGCCGATGGGCCGATCATCTGGCCCGCCCCATAGGCTAAACCTTCGCCGTCCAGGCCGATCTTTTCGGTCAAGTAATCGCTGCCCAGGAACGGTTTGTCCGGATCTTGGACAAAGTCACGAATAGCATTGGCGTAGGGATTGCCGCTTTCTTTTGGCGCTAGCGGCACCATGCTCAAATAGTCGGCAGGGGCACCTAGCGTGCCGGTCAACAGCGACGCCGCAGACCCTTTCAAAGCGTCTATGGTATTGCCAGCCACTCCCCTTTCCCCGGCGGCTTGCATGGCATTTAACGCCTTTTCCTTGCCCGTCTGGTAGACGTTGGAAAGGGCTGCCATCGCACGGGCTAAAGGAGACTGTTCCATCACTTCGTTGAGGCTTCTTTCAGACGGTCTAGGATGTAGTTCATGGTGTGTTCCTGTTATTTAAGAATGACTCGATCATACACCGGGTGTTCTTTGCCGCTATTTGTGCGTATGCGGCCCACTTCTTTGCCAAGATACAAATCGCCTTTGATTGTGGGCCTGAGTCGAGGTTCGCTTTTGCTTTCGGCGTATCGGCTTAATTCAACGCCGCGAGGATAATCCGCTTGCAACGTGTAGTAATGGTCTTTCCCATGTTCTACCGAAACCAGCGGGAACTTCTTATTCACATCGGCTGAAAATCCTTCTGGCGCTTTGACCCACTTCCACCCAGCTTCTTGCTTGAACAGATTGGTCATGATTTTAGACCCGTCTGCTTTCTTTTTTCCTTCGTGAACCAGTTGTTCTTCTGTCTGCAAATCCGCAACCTTAAACGACGCTTTGCCTTCTGGAGATACCGAAATGGATGCCGCAGACGGTTTTTGTCCAGTAACGTCAGTTAATTCTTTGCCCGGCGACAAATATTTTCCGCCCTGCTCGTAACCAGACTCGCCAAATGTTGGCTTGAACTCTTTATGCGTAGGATCAAGCCATCTTTGCGGCGAGGGAATAACATCTTTTGCAAGAAACGGCATTTCAATTTCTGGAAGACCGTGACGCACAACTCCAAGCATGGCGGGATTCATCAAATGCTTCACCATGCCTGGGCCTGCTACTTCCCCAAGGTTGTACGCCAATCCTTCTCCGCCTATTCCCAAATGGTTGGCAATGTCTTCGCTGCCATAAGCAGGATTGGGTTTGCCGATCAGATTCCGAATAGATTCCGCGTAAGGGTTACCGCCACCCTCCGGCGACAACATGGACGACACCATGTTTCTGGCGTCTACCGGCAAACCTGCAATGCCGGATGTGTAGTTGGTTGCAAACCCCTTCAGCGCATCTGTGATGTTGCCTACCGCCCCTCGATTCTCGGCGGCCTGCATCGTGTCCATGACTTTCTCTTTACCCGTCTGGTAGACGTTGGAGAGAGCAGCTAAGGCACGCTGTAGGGGAGACTGATCCATCACTTCACCGATTCAAGCAACACTTGCGACACACGCCTGGCCCAACCCTTCCCAAACGACTCCCAGCCCTTCAATTCGGTCATAAACTGAAGCCGGGTAGCGTTAAGCCTGACAACCAATTGTAGTGGGCTTATAGCCCGCGCCTGGGCAATCGTGACCTTGCCTATCACTCCATCCTCTTTCACGCCCACAGCGCGTTGTAGGAGCTTGCAGGCTTGGTTGATGCCAGAGTTCACAGCGCAGTCAAACAGGCTGTAAATGACCTCCGGGGGAAGGCTATCCATGCCTAGCTTGTTCCAATAATCCCGGCGGTAGATGGCTTTGGCGCCATCTAGAGTCAGGCCCTTAATGTCCACTTCTGGATAGGCGCGTTTGGAAATCCCGTATTTGGTTTCGCCGCCCGGATCTGCGGCCAGGTTGTTGTACCCGCCTTCATGGCCCACCAAGATTTCAAAGGCTTCATCAAAGGTCATGGTTTTTTGGCCGTTTTAGCAGACTGCTTGAACGCCTTGGCGGTTGGCGCTCCCTTGGTGCCTGGGGCACGCATCTTCTCGCCGGAGCCCTTCTTAATGCGCTCCTGCTTGGCGTGGATGTTGGCGTATAAACCTTTCTTTACGGGCATTTCCATCTACTCATGCTGGCAGCAGCCCTGGAATCCTTGCCGGCTTTCTTGGCAATCGGGGCCATGCGGGCACAGAAACTGGCTTTACGGCCTGCGTCTGCCTTGGTCTTTGGATTAGGGGCTGGGGCTTTGAGGTTGCTGCCAGTTTCCTTGTTGTACTTGGCTCTGCCCTTGGCGGTTAAACCAGCACCCTGCTTCTTGGAGAGTTTCTCTCCGCGTCCAACTGATAGTGAAGTCATTTATTTCCACCAATGCCCAATAAAGTAAGACGCCAAGGCTCCCAAGGCGCTAGAAATGGCCATGCCAGCCCACAAACCACCTTTGGATTTGTTGGCCATTTCCAAAAGTTGTTTAACGTCGATCTGAAGGTCGGTCACTTGCCTTTCCAGGGTCGTGACTTGCTGGCTAAGACGCCCAAACTCTTTTAGATCTATGTCGTTCATACCACACGCACGCCTTTCGGAAACTTCCGGAACCTGGGGGTTCGATGTTTAACTACTTTGATAGGCTCGACATACCAAAGTGTCGCAAGACGTTCCCAATGCGTTCCTTTAGGATCAATGGCAACCGCTTCGATCTTCTTCTGTAAGTCCTTACCTAACTTCAACCAATTCCAATACAGCCACTCAGGAACTGTGCCTTCCCCCAGTTCCAACGAGCGTTCGCAAGCTAACAACACAAGGTTGTCTGGAATCATTACCAGCCTCTGTCTGCTGTGTATTGAAAACGCCAATTGCCAATGGTGATTGCCGTAGTCCCCGCGCCAGACCAGTTAATTACGTTAGGCGCTGCTGCTCCTACTCTAATCTTCGCTTGGTTTCTAGTGGCTGACGGGCCAGTTACGCTGTCCACAGGTTCCGCAATGTCGCCTGCTACATATCCAAATTCAGCGGTGTTATTGATCAAAACCCCATTTGAAATGTATGGCACGACGCCTAAGCCGTGATCTAACGTGTATACGTTACTCAACGCTAATGTCGCAGTTTGCCCGCGGAAACGTCCCAAATACGCATACGCAACTGTCGAGGTCACGGTGGTCGCATCGGTTACGGCTTCACCTACAAACACCCTGTACGCCTGATTAGCAATGGTGCCGTCGCCAACCGTCATGGACATTTGTTGGATGTTGAACGTGGATTGGCCGTTCACGGTGCTTCGCGTTCCACCAAACTGATAAACCGGAGCCAGTGTGGTGCTGCCAGGGGTCAAACTCCCGTCCACATTGATCGTCACAAACAAATAGCTGGTAGAGCTTGCGGGGAGCGTCCAGCTTAAATCGCTGGTGGTAAATCCAGTTAAATCCCGCTGCCCGCCGTTTGTGTAAAACGGGCGAACTGTGGGGCTGTTGTCTGCTGCGTACCAACCATTTGCCGCGCTAACAATTAGTTGCTGCGTAGTTGAAACGCCTGTAGTTGTTAACGTCAAAGACGCGCTGGTAGACGGCAAATAGCTTGGGCGGCCTGATGTAGAATCCGTTGGCCCGCCCTGAACTGCCTGCCTCACTTGAGGCACTTTGACTACGGGTTCTGGCAACCCAGTGGATAATTGCTGCGGGTTTCCAGGGTTCCCCCCAGTAACGGTGGTTCTGTAAGGGAACGTCACGTTTACAAATGACACTACAGGTTCGTTTAGGAACTGATAGTTGTATTTGGCCCTGTAAGATGTCGCGCTAGCTCCGCTAGGGGTAAACCCTCTAAACCCAATTACGGTGTCCTGATATTCACCGTCAAAAATGAGAAACGTGTTTTCTGCGGGGCCGGTGTCTGGGTCTTCGGAAAACCGCGAGGCGTAAGATGAAATGATGCTGTTATTTCGGCCATTGGAAAACCAATAGCCAACGCCAGGATAAGACGCGCTGCGGTATTTCATGCCCTCGCAGCCGGTGGACACAAACGTAATGTTGTTGCTGTCTTCTAGCCGGTAAGCCACCCCGTTGGTTTCAGATCCGCCACCAGAAACCATTGCGTAAGTGTGTGCAACAAAACGAAACCCTATTTCTAAGCAAGTTGTGGCAAAGCAATTATCAAAACAGGTGCTAGTGCCACCGTTCATATAAAACCCATTGCCTGTGCAATACCGCACGCGAACATTCTTGAAACTGGTAAGGATCGGCGTGTCAATTCTTATCCCGTTCCCGGCAAATTCCTCCAGAACAAGATTTTCAAACACGTTGTGTCGGTTGTTGCCTGTTGTGGCAATGTAAATGCCTGACCCTGTTACGGCATTCAAACCGGGCCCGCGCATCGAGAAATCTTTGAACGTGACGTAATCCGCGTCGTTAATCGGGCTTGCGGTAAACATGTAACCTGGGAAAGATTGCCCAGAAGATGTGGCGGAATAATTGGCGGCGTAAATTTTTGTGGCTTCTCTTCCGTTCCCGCGAATGATCATGTTTGAGTAAAAAATTAACGGACTGCTAATGATGTACGTCCCCGTTGGGAACCACACTTCTCCGCGCCCTGCATCTTTCACTTGATCAATGGCGGCTTGGATCGCCGCCGTGTCGTCAGTAACCCCGTCGCCTTTTGCGCCAAAATCGGTCACGCAAATAGTGAATCCCTGCGGGTTGTAGTCGTTCAGCCCAGGAACAACAATCTGGTTAAAGCCCTCTACTTCAACCGGAGCGACGGGGTTAATCTGCATGATTTATTTCTTGCCCGTCAGGATTAACGTGCCGTGGTCAGCGCCAATCGCCTTCCCACCCAACACCTTCATGTTGATGTGCATGGGCATCGTCCAGCCGCCCTTGGTGCAACAGGCATTGTCCATAGCGTTGATCTGCGCCTCAAAAGCCTGCTTTTGCAGCTTTGCCTTTTTGGGCTTGGATTCGCCCTCGTCGTAATAGCCAACCTTCATGTTCATGTTTTCTCTCCTTTTGGCCTGACTGCCAAATAGGTCAGGCAACAATACGTTGTAGCCGCGGCGTACCTAATCCAGTCCGGATCGTGAAGTGTCCAGGCAAACGCCCCAGCACTCGTAATCAACGCCAACAAAAACGACAGCTTGTCGGACAAAATCCCCTGCAACAAAGCCACTAAGGCTTTTTCCTCACTCATGCCCCCTCCTCATCAAATGCGGAACCAAACTCCTCATCCCCACCGCGGCGTCGCATAATTTCAAACTTGATCGCCTTGTCGATTATAGCCATTCGATCTTCCAAAGCATCATGGTCTTTAAGACAATCCAGCTCCTTTTGCAAGGCTACCCGGATGGTTTCAGTGAGGTCTTTTTTGGGTTTCATTGTTCGCTCATGGGAGAATACTGAAGTCGGATAAGTCGCCCTCTTTCATCGCAGGGGCGCCCGCCGCAATTGTTCCAGTCCTTACTGCGTATTGCAGACCTTCAACCAATTTCTGAAATACGGAAATGGGCAGTTTCTTCATCAAATCATTAGCAGTCTTGGACGACTGCATAGCGTCAGCAATCAACTCCATTGTTTGTGGAGACATTTGCCCTTCTAGCATACTTAACGCCCTGACAGTTGTTCCTGCTCCGGCTTTTTCCGCCAGCATGCTCGTCAAAATTTGCCATCCATCTTTGTTTTGAGAAAGGATGTTTCTTAGGTTTGCAGATCCCTGCTCTGCCTGGGCTTCCACGCTGGACAATTGCTCGGACACCTTGCCAGTTTTGGTTTGGGATTTGATGCGGTCTGAAATGCGTTTCAGAGTGGGATACATGGTTCCCATTTCTTTTTTGATGTCGGTTCGACCGTAACCAAACATGCGTTCCACAATATCCGTTGCGTTGCCGTCCATAATCCGGACAAATTCATCCGGGGACGTTCGATAAACGTCTTGAAGTACGGACGCCATTTCGTGCTGGTCTAGTCGATGCGAACCGCCCGTGTAGTCTGCAAGGTATTTTGTCCATTCCTTGCCGCCAGCCTTTGTGATGGCTTCATCAATGTACTTCTTGGCTTGGCCCACCAGTTCTGCCGCTCGTTTCTTATTGGCAATGGGGTCTAGGCCGCGGCTGGTCAAAAACTTATCAACAAGGTCGTTGATGCCGGTTTTGCGAATCTGATACAAATCTTCCGCATCAATGACGCCGCCATTCAACTTGGCCAGTTCCCGCACATTTGACGACAGATCGACCAACACGCCTTTCTGCAAATCATCCGCTCTTGTGCCAGGGGTTGCCGCGGTGTTGTCTAAGTACCCGGTCAATGCGTTGATGTTTAATTTTCCAAGACCTCTGGCCTCAAGGTCTTGCAACTTATCCTGTGCCAACTTTTCAACGGCGCGGGCTTCCACATTCTGCACGCTAAAGTTCAGCGGCAGCGCATTGATCGTGTAATTTCCTGACGCATCTGTCGCGTTCAGCATGGACGATATTTCGTCTATACGCTTTCTGGCGGCGGCGGCTTCTCTTTCCCAATAAGTGGTTTCTTTCCCGGCCCTGTTAACTCGATGAATGGCCCGTCTGGCCAACAATTGGGTCGTTCTGTTCAGTTTGTCTTTTTGGTCTTTTCTAAACAAACCAGCGGCAGTTTGATTTGCGCCACCAGCCAACTGCGCTATCTGCTGTTCTTCTGCCTGGGCGGTTCCAATGGCACGGGTTCCTGTTACGGTGGGCCTAAGTTTTCCGGCTTCACGGTTTAACGCCTGGAACGTAGGTGCGTAAATACCCGCCACGGCCTCTCCCGCAGGAACGCTGCCCGATGAAGACAACACAGATTCTATGGCGGGTAATTCTTTGCCTGCCGCATCCCGCATTACCTTGCCGGCTTGTACCTTTGAACGAACGCCTCCAGCCAGTTCTAGCAGCCAGTCGGGGAATCGAGCGGCCTGCTTACCCAACGCGCCCGCTCCACCAATAACAAATGGAGACGCAGCACCCAGCGCGGTGCCCATGCCCATGCTTTCCGGATCTACCATAGCCGCCCCAGAACCGCCCGCAATGCCGCCAGCCAAAACCTTGTTGGCTACTTGGGTCATGCGGTTTTTGCCGTAATCTTTGAACGGGCCAAAACCACCTCGGCTGATGGCTTGTTCTGCCGCCTGGGCAATGCCTCTGGTCTTGGGAATGTTGGACAGGAAGACCCCAGCCCCTTTACCAATCAGATTGGGGCCCAACGCAGCCAGGCCAAAGTCTGTTGCTAGACCGCCGGCTTTTGCCTCCGGGGTTGATAGGTTCGCGCCTGTAAAGTATTTAAGGTTTCGGGCAATTCGCTTAGACCTGTCTTCAGACCCTTCGCCTCCGGTAAACGGATACGTCACCAGATTGCCGAGATTCTCCGCAGCTCTGCCAAACGCACCGCCAACAACATCACGCCCCATCTCCACAGCAGCAGGGCCAAATTCAGACACAGAAGAGGTGTAGCCTTGCTCTGGCTCAACCGACTCAACCTCATAGCCAGTTTCTGGCTTAACGCTTGCTACTTCATAATCAGCCATGATCAATCCACCTTGACCGGAATGCCGTTACGCAACACCCATTTAGTGCCGTTTTTCATTGTTGTGACATGACCTTCTTTCAGCATTTCCACTGGGGGAAGGGGCATTGTTTGGGGCGGTGAAATTTCTTGTTCTTCAGTTTTTTCCCCTGTCGTTTGCAGCTTGAAATCTGCCGGTTCAACAAGGCCCGGTTCGTAGAACGGACTGTCACCCCATCTGGTCTGGTAATCGCCTATGTTGCGATTGACGTTATCGCGCAGTTCATCAACCACTTTGGACAAGCCTTCAATAGCCTGACTAGGTTTGGCAAGTTGCGATATTTTCATTACTTGCGCTTCCAAGATGAGCCATTCTTTTTCTGTGATTGACCCAGGACTTCCTGATTCCCGAATTCGCTTCAAACCTTCAGCAGAAAAAATGCCTTTAAGTTCATCCATTTTTCTTTTTGCGTTTGGCGCCAAAAATCTAGTTAAGTAAGACTCGACGCCAGTTCCGGTTCCCTTGTTTTCGGGCCCAAAAAGCAACTTGAATTGCGGATCGTCAACAAAATCTTGAATCTTGGCAACAATTCCAGACCGCGTATCAATATCCGCCTCAAGCATTTTCATGTCTTTGAAGTGCTTGTCTTTCTGGGTTTCGTAAGGCGCGGTGCCGGGAATTGGCTGTTGTCCAGCCTTGTGGTTTGTTGGATCTTTCCACTCGTATCCCGCAGCCAAAGAACCGCCGCCGCCAAGTTTCTTTTCCTCCAATGTCGCCCTTGCCGTGTCTAACCTAACTTGCGCTGCGGCAACTTGAAGTTCTCTAAGTTTCTGTTTGTCTGTCGCCGCTTCCTTTTCAGCCGCCAGTTGCGCCATTTTCAACTCAACTTCTGCCGACTTGACCTTAAAATTGAGTGCGGTTTCTTGCCACTTCTGAGCCTTTTCAAAAGCCTCATCAATGTCCTTAATTTCGGTCTGCACATTGGTTGCTTGCTTCAGCAACGCTTCTATCTGGCTTTTGCGTTGTTCAATGGTCTGGTTTTGACCCTTGACCGCGGCATCAAACCCTTTGGAAATCCTGTCGTTTTCCTTGCCAATGTACTCATTCTGAACTTGCCAAGATTTCATGGCGTGTTCAAATTCCCTATCGTTGCCTTCGTTGTACCCCTTGAACGCCGCACTCAATGCGTTCATCGAGTTGATCAAAGGCTGGCGCGTCGCCATCCCTCCCAGCACCGCCATAGCCCCAAACGCCAACAACGTCCCAGGCTCAATCTTTGCCGGTTCGTATTTGGGCGGCGCCGAGGTTTCCTTGAACGTAGGGGAAGAAACAGGCGAAATATCTGCCAAGCCTTTCTGCATTTCCGTAGCCTGGCCTGTTAATTCCGTTTTGCGCTGAACATTTTGGGAACGCTGCTCAGTCATTTGCTTCATCAAATCCGGCGGAATAGGGGATTTCAGAGATCCCACATCCTGAGAGTTCAATGCGTTCATGGCCGTATTGACGACGCTTGATGAAGGTTCTGCCATGTCAGTGCCTTATGGGGTTACGCCAGGGGTTCTCAGCTGAGAAAACACCCCGGTCTGGTACATCAAGTTCTGCAAAGCCTGAGCAGCCTGTACGTCACCAGACTGCTGCAACTGGGCAATCGTCTGGTTCATGCTCTGCTGAAGGCTGGCAATCTGTCCTGTGGCCTGGGCCTGCAAGGTCATGCCTTTGAACGCTTCCTGCAAATACCCCTGGCGGGCTTGGTCTGTCAGCGCCAACGCCTGGGCGTCAATCTCTTTAAGGGCGTTGATCTTGGCAGTCGAGTCAGGCATCCCCGCCTTGGTGTAGTAGTTCTCGATCTGGGCTTTCTGCTGCATCGTCCACTGGGCAATGCGGCGCTCGTCTACCGGATCAATCTTGCCACTTGTGTACTTGTCCGTAAGACCCTGTGTAAGGGTGTCTACGGGCGCAGTGCGCCCTTTCATGTAGTCCAAGGTCTTGCCAGTGGTATTCTGCAAATCCCCCACTGAAGGTGGCGTCTGGGGGCCTTTCAATGCGCCATACCCGGCCATGCCGAGGCTCAAAGCCATAAGCGGGTTGGCCTTAATCATGCCCAACACATCACTGCCAAAACCCTTAAGTGCGCTTAATCCTTTGTCGGCAATAGATCTGTCGCTGGTCGGTTCGCCAAGGTCTGGCATTTTGCCGCCACCCAGCCCAGGCAGCGGTGCGTTAGTTGGATTAACAGGGCTCAACGGCGTGCTGAAGTAATCCGAATAATCTGACGCATTTACGCTCGACAAGTCCGGGGCAAAATTGAACGCCGAGGGCTGGAAGTCGCTGTAAGGCATTGCATCTGACAGCGGGCCACCACCAAGGCCGGGTAACGGCTGGTTGGCAAAATCTGAAACCGAGTTAGACCCGCCAAAATCACTAAAATTGAAACCAAAATCTAACGGCATCTTTTATCTCCTAACCGCGTCTTCGTCCTGCCGCGGGGCAGAACGATAATTGTTGATGGCGTATTCGCCCAGTTTACCCGGCAACCCTGGAACAGTTTTGCCAAACAAGTAACCAGCACCTCTTTTGGCCAGCGGGGCAAAATTGCCGGTTTTCAATCCGCCCACCCCTACCTTTGCAAAACTCAATGCGGTGGCCAAATTAGGGTCAATGTTAGCGGTTTCGGCAATGGCAGTGTTAATGGCCAGATTGGTAGGGCTTACTCCCGCAGCCATCGTTGATGCGAAAGGGTTAAAGCCACCAGTGGCTGCGCCGCCAGCCGCCCCCAGAAAAGTTGACGCTGGATCCCAATTGCTTTGAATGCCGCTAGAAATTGTCCCGCCTAAAGCGCCGCCCAACGCCTGAGCTGTCCCCATGCTCATTGTAGCGCCCGCTCCGGCGCCAACAGTGCCGCCTAATGCACCTACCGCCGCAGGCGCTAAAAACACACCCGCAGCGACTATTAGAGGCCCCAGAATTTTCATGGTGTCGTCTACAGGTTCTAGAGCCGCTTGGCTGTGAGCCATCCGGACTACGGCATCGAGCAGTTGTAGGTCAGTCGCTTTGGGGAACTGGGCTTTTAATGCTTTTAGCCCAGGCACCTTGGCGTCAAAGCGGCCCCATTGCCCGTCGCCCAGGATTTTTGACCATGCGGTTCCAGGGCCTGTGGGACTGTTTTCTTTTGCCCTGATAAATGCAGCAGCGTATGCGTTGGCATTGGGGTCTGACGGGTCAATGCCAAGGGAATAAACGCCAGAACCCGGAACCTTGGAGACTTGCTTGCTGTACTCCTGGCTGAAAAACGTGTTTTGCCCAAACTTTGCCCCGCCTGGGCCGGGAGTTCCGCGTTGGATTTTGGGGTTCTTGGGGTAAAAGTTGCCGTTCTGATCTTGGCCAAACGCCTGGTTGAACAGGTCGTCCTGTTGCTTGTTAGCAAGCAGCCCATCAAGGTGGGCTTTAGCTTTTGCCGGATCTGCGTTTCGAGCGGCCTGTAGTAGATTGACGCCAAACCCCATGCCGATTTGAGAAGCGGTTTGGTTGTCAAAAATGCCCGGTTTACCAGCAGCAACACCCCGGTATGCGTCTAATCCCGGCAAACCTTTGTACTTTGGGTCGTCCAGAAACGACCAGTCTTTTACCGCACCAGTTGTGCCGCCAGTTGTGCCCGACATAGGCGCAGCGTTGTTGGTTTTGTCCCAAGCCAGATACCGTTGCCAGTCTCGATTGGCTGGATCATTGGGAATGCTGCCAACATCCCTGCCAACAACGCCTTCTTTTATGCCCTGCGGGTTTATCCGGTATTCGGGCACAGCCAATGACTTGGACGGCCCAGCTACCCCCGCGGGCTTGGTGGGTTGAACAGTCTGGAATGGGGATGGCGGCGTTGCTGGACGCGGGTTAACAC
>Ga0181364_1000108_pt1 | contig 13862 bp, 11 predicted proteins | sample Fa13NDMM110SN_FD_130108 | JGI IMG/M metagenome (GOLD analysis project Ga0181364, IMG submission 130108) | Freshwater viral communities from Lake Michigan, USA - Fa13.ND.MM110.S.N | ecosystem: Environmental > Aquatic > Freshwater > Lake | place: USA: Michigan | collected 2013-09-24
ACACATACCTGAGTACATGCACGGTGAGTCGCTCAAAACACATATAAAACGCTACCGCGCCGCCCTACAGCCTAAGGAGGGGGAGTGATGGACCACTTCCCTAGCACCATCACCCAAGATGAGCACGACGCCCTCAAGATCACCCTCGCTGCGCGGGACGCCGAGATCAAGCGGCTGCGTAACGGGCTTCAGGATATCTACTTAGGTGTAGCAATCCCCAAGGCCCACGCTTTGAAAATTCTCACCCACAAAGGACCCAACCCGTGAGCGACGAGCCCGAAGAATTCCACCCTTATGTGCGGTTGCTGCTGGCCCGCATGAAGTCAAACCCTGATGAGTACCATCCAGAATATAAGAGCGAGGAGATGGACAGGGTGAAGACCTTCCTCACCGACGAGGAGCTGGCGGCAGTCCATGCAGCAGAGCGCGAAATACTCCTAGGTCGCTACCACCAGAACCTCATGCAGACCATCCTGAAGTCCAACGAGCCGAAGGAGGCTGAAGACGAGAAGTACCGAGCCTCCAAGCTGTACGCACAAGGTGCTACCGCTGGCCAAGTAATAGCAACCACACGGGACGGCCACACGTGGACCAAGCTGGACCATGACGCCTATCTGGCTCAGAGCCAACGTATGCAGAACTCGCTCCAAGCGGCTCAGCAGAACGCCCTTATGCAAAGCCAACTGGGCTACGGCGGGGGCATGGCTCAGAGCCAGCAACTCTACAACGATCCAAGCCTCTACATCCAAGCTCCCCCTAACGTCCTCGTCCCCGACAACGGTAACGTCACGGCTTCCACATGGGGTACCGCTTTCAACAAGCTCCTAGGAAGGTAGCTGTATGTCCCCCCAAGAACACAACGAAAAGCAAATCGCAGAGCTCACCAGTGAGGTTGAGTTTCTCGAGGAAGAGGTCAAGCGCCTCAAAGAGGCTGTCCGCTATCAAGACTGGAGAGATGGACGTATTGGTACCCATAGCCCCGACTGCTATACTCACGGGGTTGGGCACTACGAGTGCGCCATCAAAGAAATCCAGCGCCTCAAAGGCGAACGAGAGGGTGCGCCGTGACTACATGGTCCTACAGTAGCATCAAGACCTTCGACCAGTGCCCGAAGAAGTATTACCACCTCAAGATCGCCAAGGACGTCAAGGACACGGCTGGCCCTGAGGCGAGCTACGGGCATGAGGCTCACAGTGCTGCCGAGAAGTTCATCAAGACGGGTGCCCCCATCCCTTCCAAGTTCACCTACATGCAGGGGCTCCTCGACAGCCTCGCGGCTATCCCCGGTGAGAAGCACACGGAGCTTAGGCTTGGCATCAAGCTAACAGAAGATGGGTATGCACCTTGCGGGTTCTTCGACAAAGACGTCTGGTGGCGCGGCATCGCGGACTTGGTGATCATCAACGGCACCAAGGCGAGGTCCATTGACTATAAGACTGGCAAGAGTGCTCGCTACGCGGACCTGACCCAGCTGGATATGATCGCCGCTGCCCTGTTCCTGCACTTCCCCGAGCTGACCGAGATTAAGTCGGCTTTGGCCTACATTGTTAGTGGGGACTTCCTCCCCAAGAAGCACGAGATCGAGAAGCATACTACCTATCTACGCACGTTCGACACCTCGCTGGATCGGCTGGAGAAGGCCATCGAGAGCGGGGTGTGGAACGCCAACTCTTCAGCTTTATGCGGGTGGTGTCCCGTGGTATCGTGCGAGCACCATTATGTCCCTAGGAGGCGATGATGCCCTACGTGAACAAGCCCCGCCCATACAAAAAAGAGTATGAGCAGTATCACGGCAAGCCCGAGCAGATTAAGAAGCGCGATGAGCGCAACGCTGCCCGTGCCAAGCTAGCTAAGAAGGGCGTAGTTCACAAGGGTGACGGCAAGGATGTCGACCATAAGAAAGCCCTGTCCAAGGGCGGCTCCAACAAAGTCTCAAACCTACGTGCGGTCAGTGTCCACAAGAACCGTTCGTTTGCCCGAAACCCCGACAAATCAATGAAGTGAGTTCATGTCCATACTGAGCAACTACCACTGGACGGGGAAGCTGACCCCGTACGCCCACCAGAAAGTTACAGCAGACTTCCTCGTCAACAACCCCAAGGCCTTCTGCTTCAACGAGCAAGGTACGGGTAAGACCGCATCTGTCATCTGGGCTGCTGACTACCTCATGAAGCAGGGGCTGGTGAAGCGGGTGCTTGTACTGTGCCCGCTATCCATCATGAAGGCGGCGTGGCAACAGGACCTGTTCAAGTTCGCCATGCACCGCAGCTGTTCCGTGGCCTATAGCTCTACGGCAGAAGGCAGAAAGAAGATCGTCCAGTCCGGGGCTGAGTTCGTTATCGCTAACTACGACGGGGCAAACATCCTCAAGCAAGAGCTGATCAACGGCGGCTTTGACCTGATCGTGGTGGACGAGGCGAACGCCTACAAGAACCCCGCTACTAAGCGGTGGAGGACTTTCAAGGACATATCCGCGAACGTCCCCCGCATCTGGATGCTTACGGGTACGCCAGCAGCGCAGTCGCCCCTCGATGCCTATGGCCTAGCCAAGATCATCAACCCCGCCAACACCCCCAAGTACTACGGCTTATACCGCGACATGGTGATGTATAAGGCGAGCCAGTTTCGGTGGATGCCTAAACCAGCAGCCAAGACGGTGGTCCACAGTGTGCTGCAACCCGCGATCCGGTTCGAGAAGAAGGACTGTATCGACCTGCCTCCGGTGACCTACGTGGAGCGCGATGCGCCCATGACCCCCATGCAGAAGGCCTACTATAAACTCCTACGTAGTCAGATGCTGTTCTCCGCAGGTGATGAGTTGGTTACCTCTGTCAACGCAGCCGTAAAGATGAGCAAGCTGCTCCAGATAGCTTCAGGCGCGGTCTACACGGACACAGGGGAGGTGCTTGAGTTCGACGTGAGCAACCGCCTCAACGTCGTGCTTGAGGTCGTGGAGGAGTCGTCGCACAAGGTCCTGATCTTCGTGCCCTTCACCCACACCATAGAGCTACTTCAGAACCTGTTAGAGAAGCACAACATCAGCTGCTCCGTGATTAACGGCGCTGTGTCGATGAACAAGCGGTCGCAGATCGTGCAGGACTTCCAGACCAAGCCTGACCCGCACGTGCTGATCATCCAGCCCCAAGCAGCCTCTCACGGTCTCACCCTCACGGCGGCGAACACCGTCATCTGGTACGCGCCTATCTCGAGCGTGGAGACCTACCTGCAAGCCAATGCCCGCATCGACAGGCCGGGGCAGCAGAACAACATGACCATCTATAACATTACGGGTAGCGACGTAGAGACACGCCTCTACAAAATGCTCCAGACGAACGTGATGAACCACCAACAGATAATCGACCTTTACAAGCAGGTGCTCGCTAATAGCCCTTGACACTGTATAATGTAAGATTACTGTGGTCACGTCCCAAACCGGAGCAACCCATGTCTACCACCTTAGAGGATAAGATCAGGGCCTATGTCGCAGCGCGTGACGCTGTGCAAGCCCTCGAAGCCAAACACGAAGCTGAGCTCGGTGAGCTCAAGACCGAATTGGAGGAGATCAGCAATGACCTTCTCTCAATCTGCAACGAGCAGAGCGTTGACAGTATAAAGACCCCTGCCGGAACACTGAGCCGCCGCGTGAGCGAACGGTTCTGGACTACCGATTGGGGTGCAATGAACGAGTGCATCATCAAGCATGAGGCACCGTTTCTTCTTGAGCACCGCATCCATAACGGAAACATGCGGACGTTCCTTGAAGAGAACCCAGAGGCTCACCCTGCGGGCCTCCAACTCGACCGTAAATACGTAATCCAAGTCCGCCGTCCATCGGCTAAATAGGGGATATACCCATGACTGAACTAAGCATCTTCAAAAGCGGCGCTATCGCCACCTCGGTAAAGCGTGAGCCTACCGAACTCGGTAAGTCGCTATCTGCAAGCAGCACGACCCGTCGCATCCAGACGAACACTAACGGTACCTTCAAGCGCATCATCAATGGTGAGCAGGTTGGTAACGCGGTGCGCGGCGAGATCAACGTAATCATCGTGCATGCCCTACCCGACGTCTCTCGCGTCTACTACAAGGGGAAGTACGACCCCAACGCTAAGCCCACCTTGCCGGACTGCTGGTCTAACCTCGGCAAGACCCCTGAAGCTGCTGCCTCTAATAAGCAAGGTACAAGCTGTCAGACCTGCCCGCAGAACGTCAAGGGCTCAGGCGATAACGGTGGCCGCGCATGTCGCTTCCAACGCCGTCTGGCTGTCCTCGTATCGGGTGATAGCACGGGTGAAATCTACCAGTTCAACGTCCCTGCCAAGTCTCTCTTTGGTAAGGGTACGGGGAACGTCCATCCGTTCGAGAGCTATGTGAAGTTCCTGCTAGGCAATGGTGAAAGCCCTGACACGGTGGTGACCAACATCAGCTACGACCTCAACGCGGATAGCATGCAGCTGCTGTTCACTCCTATGCGCAACATCAGCGACGAAGAGTACGCAGCGGTGAAGGAGGCACAGGCTAACCCTGAGGCTAAGTCCTACACCATGCTGACTGTGGCCCAAGCTGATGGCGTGACGGCGAAACCCGCCGCTATCGCTGCTCCTAAGCAGACAGTCACTCGCTCTGACGAGCCTGACGACGAAGACGAAGCACCAGTCGAACCCGTGAAGCGGGCTTCGAGGAAGACAGAGGCAGTTGCTACCACTGCTAAGGCAGACCTTGCATCGACCATCGATGCTTGGGGATTGGACGACTAACCATGAGTTACGGCTACAGCGTAAGGCTGATTCAGCTAAACAACGAAGCCGACAGCACCCTCATTGGTGTGCGTCTAGGACGGGTGTGTATCGAGCACGACATATCCGTCCTAGACGTAGCCAGTGCGCTGCGGGTGAGTAGGCAAACCATCTACCATTGGTTTGGCGGTACCTACCTACCTAAGAAGGAAACTGCAGCTCGCATACAAAAGTATATGGACGCCCTAGCCTAAGCCCATCTAACGTGTCCGTTTTGTCCCTCATAGTTGGTGAGCATGTCCCCCTTTGATCTTTTAAGTGCCGTCCAACCTGAGGACGGCTGGTTCGCCGTCGTTGGCATCAAGGATGATCCCAATCCTGCTGCACGGGTGCGCCAGCTCTTTGCCGAGACCCGTGAAGAGGTAGACGCCCTAGCGGCGAACCTCATGGCGCAGAACCGCAACGTCTTCTTTGGCGTGGCTAAGTATGAGACCGACAGCAACCGCACCAAGGATAACGTCAAGAGCCTCCAGTCCTTCTGGCTCGACATCGACTGTGGCCCTACTAAGGCAGAGGTAAACCCCAAGACAGGCAAAGCGGCAGGTTACATAGACCAAGCCACAGGCCTCACTGATCTCATGCGGGTCTGCAAGGCGGTCGGCCTACCTCGCCCCATCATCGTCGACTCCGGTCGCGGCCTCCACATCTACTGGTCTTTAGATCGCGCCATCATGCGCTGGGAGTGGGAGCCTGTAGCCAACCGCCTACGTGAGGTCTGTGACGCGCATGGGCTGCTGGTGGACCCTGCTGTGTTTGAGGTGGCCCGCATCCTGCGCATCCCCGGCACGATGAACTTCAAGGATGACCCACCTAAACCAGTCACTATCCTAACAGGCGCACCACCTGTAAACTTCGAAGACTTCCGCGACATTCTTGGCGTGGCCGAAGCCGTCGCCCCCCTATCATCCGCACCTAGGATCAAGCGCGAACTCACCGAGCTGGGTAAGTCGCTTAGGGATAACGAGATATCCATATTTGAAAAGATCATTAAGCGCAGCATCGCTGGCACAGGGTGTAAGCAGCTATACGACTGCTTCGTCAACCAAGCCACGCTACCTGAGCCACGATGGTTCGACGCCCTATCCATAGCTAAGTACTGTGAGGACGCAGACGTTGGTATCCATCAAATGTCTGAGCAGCACCCCGACTACGACCCTGCTATGACCGAGAGTAAAATCCGCCACATCGTGGGCCCTCACACCTGCGTGGTGTTCGAGCGCAACAACCCCGGCGGCTGCATCAAGTGCCCGCACAAGAACAAGATCAAGTCTCCCATCATGCTAGGCCGCGATATCCGCGAGGCCTCTAGTTCAGACCACATCGTCCAAGACGTTGATGGTGACACCTACGTCATACCTAAGTACCCAAAGCCCTATTACCGTGGTGAGAACGGCGGCATCTATATCCGGCTCGCTGACGAAGAGGCTGCTCCGGTCCTTGTCTATGAATATGACCTCTACGTCGTGAAGCGGATGCTTGACCCTGAGGAAGGCATTGTTACGATTATCCGGTTCCATGACCCGCAGTCTGGGGTGATTGAGTTTAGGCTTAACAATTCGCAGATCACCTCGGTGGCAGACATCCGAGAGGTCCTAGCAAAGTCTGGGGTCCTTACCCATCCTAAGAGATACGACCTCCTCACTCGCTATATCGTCGATACAGCGCTCACCATCCAAGACACAAAAAAGGCAACCCTTATGCACTCTCAATTCGGCTGGGCCGACAACGACACCAAGTTCATCATCGGGGACCGTGAGATCACGGTCGACGGCATCTTCCACAGCACACCCTCTGCCGTGACAGCAGAGATCGCCAAGTACGTCGGCCCTGCTGGGTCTCTGGATAAGTGGAAAGAGATATGGGAGCTCTATACCCGTCCCGGCATGGAGCCCTTTGCCTTCGCAGCCCTCACGGGGTTCGCCGCACCCCTGTTCAAATTCTTTGGACAACGTGGGGCCATGATCAACCTTATCCACCCTAAGTCCGGCTCAGGTAAGACCACCCTCCTGCATATGATTAACAGCGTATGGGGCGCACCCGACCGGATGTGCGCCACTAAATCCGACACCGCCCACGCAAGGATGCTGCGCCTAGGTGTCTATAACAACCTCCCTCTATGTGTGGACGAGATCACCAACATGAAGGCCGAGGAGTTCTCAGAGCTCGTCTACGGCATCACGCAGGGGCGGCACAGGGACCGCGTTAAGGGGTCCAGCAACGAGCTGCGCATCAACAATACGACGTGGTGTACGATGGCGGTGTTCAGCTCTAACGCCTCGTTCGTGGAGAAGCTCGAGCAGCTTAAGACGACCCCTGACGGGGAGCTCATGCGCCTAATCGAGTACAAGCTGGAATATAGTGATGCGATTGATACCGCCGAAGCCAAGCAGCTCTTCGACTTCGACCTGCTCCAGAATTACGGGCATGCAGGTCCGATCTATATCGACTACGTGCTCAAGAATATGGACGAGGTGCGCAACCTCTGCACGGCTATGCAAGCTAAGCTAGACCGAGAGCTAGGCCTTACGCAGCGTGAGCGGTTCTGGTCCGCGAAGTGCGCCTCTATCTTAACAGCTGCTAAAATTACTGCCCAGATCGGCTTGCTTGAGTGGGACTTCAAGGTGCTCTACGGGTTTGTCTGTGACCTGATCCGGAGCCTTCGTGTGGAGGTCACCCCGGCAGCCTTGGATGTCTCGGCTACGATTGGTGACTACATCAACCGTCACATGCAGAACGTCCTTGTCGTTAAGGATAATATAGACCAGCGCTCCAACATGGCAGCGTTGCCGCAGGTGGAACCAACCCGTGAGCTCTTGATCCGCTATGAGCCAGACACGCAGCTGCTATTCCTATCAGCCAAGACCTTTAAGAATGACTGCGTTGTCACTCAGGTGAACTATAGGGATACGATAAAACAGTTAGAGGCTAAGGGCGTCCTCAGGAAAAGTGAGGTGAAACGCATGTCCAAGGGTATGAAGATCAACTCCCCCGGCGTCTACTGCCTCGTGCTGGACTGCGCGGCCTCCGACTTTCTTGATATGAAGAAGCTCGTAGGCGAAGAGGAAGAGGCTGAGGCTGAGGCTGAGGTAGCGGCGGATGATAGTCGAGAAGATTAGCTATGAGTTAGACTGGAAAGCCTTCAAGCGGGGTACGTCATTCTTCGTACCCTGCCTCGGTGGTCGCAAGACTAAGAACGAGGTGAGGGACTACTTTGCTAACCACAACATCAACACCGTGTCCAAATTAGTCATCGAAAACGGCATCAAGGGTTTACGAGTTTGGCGGATGTAGGTAAATAGGTGTTGAGGGTGGTTGCTCCCCTTGAAATGGTTCACACCATTAACCCCGCTCGTATGGGACTGCGAGCGGGGTTTTTCTATGTTCCGTAGTCCTCATACCCGTCATAGGTCCTGATCAGGTCGGGCAGCACGTATGGTGCTTCCTTCTTGCTCACGGCCAGCCCGCGCAGCATATACCGCCGCTTTTGCTGATAGGCCTGCCAAGAGTTGTCCAGCGTACCCATGGTGATCTGAGCGAAGGGGAAGGGGTACTTGGCATTGAACTCCATCATTTTCTCGATGGTCTTCTGCATCTTCTCTTTGTCGGGCTGCTCCTCGTAGAGCTCCGAGTTGAGCTTCTGCATGAGCTGGCGTCGCTGCGTTTCTATAGTCTTTAGCTGCTTCTTCTTGGCGTAGGCTTGCTGCTGGACCTGAGAAAGGTTCGTAGGTTGGAAACCAACAACTTGCCCCACAAGCTGCGCGTTGGTGAACTCGGTAGCCCCCACGATTTGATCACCCCCACGGGTCTCTGCACCCTCGGTCTTCAGGCGATAGGCTGTCGCTGCGCCCTTGAAGAACCCCGGCAGGGCTTTCTCTAACCCACGAGTGATGTTGCCCTCGTTGAAGTCCTGTATGGCTCCCACGAAGTTAGGCACGAGCGAAGCACCTGCGATGTTAGCCAGTACGTTGTTTTGGAGCGTCTCAGCCCAGTTCTGCCCCGGCTTACCCTCACGGAACCACATGTTGTCAAAGGACGTACGGCTGCCGATGTTGGACCCTGTGACCGCAGGGACGAGACCCACTGTGCCTATATCAGCAAGGCTTTGCCCCATGAAGGTGTTCTGCCCAAAGTACTTCGGCATGAACTGATAACGGAAGCGGTAGTCCGCGTTGTCGGCCATCAAGTTTTGACGCTTCTCCTCGTCATCGTCTTCTTTGCCTAGGGCGTTTATAGTGGCGTTGACGAGGCTGTAGATCGGCATACCCGTCATGCCGTGGAAGAGCGCACCCATGCTCAACACGCCTGTAAGCTCAGTGAAGGCTCCCAGTTTCTCAGCAGGGGTAGCCCCCCTAAACATGGCGTAGGTGTTTTGCACGAAGAACTTGGTCGTGTTGATTGCGTACATCTTGAACAGGAAGACAAGGCGAGCGAGGTCGTTTGCGGTAGTGATCGAGGGACGCTCGATGCCGCTATAGTCGCCCAGCGTGTCGTTAACGAGGTTGACACCGGCCTTGACGGAAGCATCGAAGTCACCCGTCTTTTTGAACTCTTGATCAAACCCCATCATGTAGGTGATCTCGCGGCTCGTCTTTTCAGAGGCGTTAAACAACCCTGTGAGCATGTTGTAGGTGGCGGACAGACCCTTTTGCGTCGCGTTCTGCACGCTGCCCAATGCCGTGGCCTTATTATCAATCAGGCTGTCGGTGAGAGCACCAAAGACGCCTCGCTCGCTGCCAGCCTCAAAGGCCCGCTTCATGAGTGGGTTACCCCTAACAATGTCGGCATTCTCGGCGGAGGGGAAGACAAACTTCATCGTGCCGTCGCTCTGCTCCTCACGCACCCCTATGGAGTTAAAGAGGTTGCCCCACTTGGTCATGGCTTGGACGGTCCCCTTGAAGCCGTAGAGGCGCAGGAGACGCGGCATGACGCGGATGGGGATACCAGTGAACTGCGTAGCTGCAGTTGCACCGCTGGTGAGGAACATCAAGAACGAGGCGTTGTTTATTGCCGAGGTGAGCCCGCCACGCTCAGGAGGGTTAACCTGATCCCGTGCCCGCTTAGCAATCTCGGAGACGATTATATCTAGCTTAGCAGACTCATCCGAAGGGCGCTCCTTGTCATACACGACAGCTTTCGCGCTCTCGATCTCACGTTCAACCTGTGGGGCATACTTCAGCTTAACGATCTGGTTAGCAAACCCAGCAGTTGAGGTCTTCAACGTGCGCAGCACGTCCGCACTGAAGCCTGTGACGTTCTTGGAGTGGACGAACTGCCTACGGACAGAGCGCTCTGGCAGTGTCATGAGGTAGACCTGATAGAGGGCGTCCTTGAGGTTATTTTTCTCGTTCGGGCCGAGAGCTTGTTTGTTGGCAAACGCCTTCTCGATCTCAGCAAACATCTCCTTCAGCATGGCGCTGTTCTGCTCCATGTGTTTCTGCAGGTCGCCTACGTTAAAGCCCATCTTCAGCCGGGGATCGTTGACGCTAATCCCCGCATCCGCAGCGAGCTTGCGACGGAAGGCAAGCATGGCTTTTTTGTCGTCGAACATATAGAACTGCCGCCCCTTGGCCTTATCAAGGCTAGCATCTACGTCTAACCAATTATTACCAAAGCGCTTGAACGGGAAGTACTCGTCTGGGAACTCCTTCGGGTCTACGTCAGGGTAGTCCTCAGCCTGCAGTGAGCCCTTACCCTGCTCCTTCTGCAGCCGCACGAAGGCGAGCAGCTTCTTCTTGGACTCGTTAGAGATGTCCATTGCCAAGATGTTTTTGTCGAGGCGAGAGCGTATCGCTGTGTACATATCCTTGTAGTACTGGCGCACCTCTTTGTAGAGCTCGTGCCCGCCCTCCTGCTTACCCAGAGCCTCCCAAGCCGCGTAGGTCTCAGTGAGCTCCTTGGCGCGTTGGTTGTAGGCACGGGTGTAGCCGCCCTTGGCGGTTGGCAGCATGTTTTTGCTTGCCAGCAGAGAGGCGTACTTCTTACGCACGAAGTCGTTTTTCAGGGCCGTGGCGAGGTCTGGATGTGCCATAGGGTTCACACCACTGAGGCGGGCGATGTGCATGGCGCTGGCCATCTCCTTGAGGCCGTATTTGGACACAAAGGCGTCGACCTTCTTAACCAGCTTGTTAGCCGCTGTAAGGAGGTTGTTCCGCTCCGCGTTCATGTTGTTGACCGCATCTATGATACGCGCCAGAGGCGGCACCTTCTTACCTATCCAGTCGAGGAGAGCAGAGGTGGGCAGTGCCACAGACGAGGCCTCAACAAACTTAATGTTTAGCTCATCTAGGTTGTCTTTGAACTGCGCGACAATCTCGTCAGGACCGTGCCCGCCGTCGTTGATCTCAGCGCCGATACCTTCGTCTAGCCCTTCTTTAGTAGCCGCTTCAAGATTGCCCTCGGCAGCCATCTGAGCATCGATACTGGCATTGACTTTGGCTTGGGCAGAGGAGGGCTTCTTAGCAGCTGCCTCGGCCTTGAGCTGCGCCTTGGTGGGGCCTTTGGGGGCCTTAGGGCCTTTAGGGGCCACGTTTAGGTACGTGCCTGTCGTGTGCAACATCTCTGCAGAGCGTTGTAGTCCCTCACCCTGCATAGCGGCTCTCAGACCTTGGAGGATGGCACGGTTGCCCCCTCGGTTAGTCAGGAAGGTCATGAGCTCGCGAACCCACTGACGCAGACGATTGAGGACACTTCCTGTGACGCCGAAACGCCCTTGCAGGATATTTGCAGCGTTGACGGCCCAGAACTCAGAGGGGTTGAAGTACTGGTAGTTCGCGTACGCAACACGCCCAGAGTTGATGAGGTTTTGAGCCTTTGCTAGGATTGCAGCGTAGTCACTTGCCTTGAGAGGGGTGCCCGTCTCTTGGTTAATCCCTGTGTGATAGGACCGCAGGAGCTGAAAATACCCTCTGGCACTGGAGGTTCCTGCCCCCTGCTCAGCCATATCAAAGCGCCTCTGCCATTCCTGACGAATGCGGTCTTGCACGTCTGTAGGCATCATGCGTTCCAAGTGGTGCATGATCTCGTGGACAATGGTTACGTCCGACTCAGAGCCCTTGATTAACCGCATAACCCGACTAAGGGGGAAGTACTGCCCAGAGGAGCCCTCAGAGCCCTCCGTTTCCTGCCTGATGGTGAGGCCAAGGCGTTCGACCAGCTCAGGGTTACGCTGGATAACCCACTCAGCAAAGTCCACACCTTCTGCAGTGAGGTCTCCACGGCGCTTTGCTTCCAACAGCCGTTGTCGGATAAAGTCTGCACCGCGTATGCGGGGGGTCATAGCCTTCGTCGTGCGCTTATCGGAACGCTCGGTTGCAGCCCTATCGCTCAGCTCGGCCACATAGGCGGCAAACTGGTCACTGCTTATGTCCCCGTTCTCGTACGCATCGACGAACCTAGCGAGCTCACGAGATAGGGAGGTAGAAGGAGCAGCATCCCGTAGACGTGCCGCGTCTCCGACTAGGGTAGGGTCTACAGGACCGACGTTTCTAAACCTTGGTCCCTGCTGTGCGTTCTCACCAAAAGCCTGTGCCATGCCTCCGATGGCACGGGTTCGGAGCTCCTCGCGTGTTAACGCAGGTTCGGTCTCCAGTAGAGCTTGGTAGAGTTTTTCTTTAGCCGAATAGACAAATTGACCTTTTTTAAGGGCAAAGGCGTCTTGAATTTTGGTGCCTTGAGGGGCTTCACCTTCAGCAACCCGCTGCGCCTCCCGCTCTGCATCCCGCTGCGCGTAGAACGCTTCGCGCTCCTGCATATAGGGGGAGTCCTCAATCAACTTCCCCTTGGGGTTAAGGATACCCTGCTCTTTTAGGGTTGCAATTGCGGCCTTGTCCTTTTTGTTGAGCGCCTTATCAAGGAGGTCGTCTACTACCGCTATCCTATTAGCGTTTAGCTTCCCTTCGATGGGAAGGATGCCCTGCTCCGTAAGGTCGTTGATTTTCGCTGTGAGCTGCTGCGCCCGTTCAAGGAGGTTACCTCTTTTTTTGGGTGCAGCCTCTTCGGTAGTTGCTGTTTCTGGCGCAGATTCTTCAGCAGTGGCAACGCCTTCTTCTGTAGGAGCAATACCTTCCTCAGTAGGAGCGGTACGCATAATCGCGAGTTGTTTGGCTATGCGTCTGTTTTTAGCCATCTCGGCAGGAGTGAGCTTCTTGGCATCGCCCGCTACGAAAGGGTCGGCTTGCTGTATAGGGGCTTCGTTGGTCTCTTGGTATGCTTTGATCCTCTTATCTACAAATGCACCGGCCTCCTCTGGGGTCATGGAAGGTTTGGGGTTACCCTCATAGCCCGCAATCATACCCTGCAGAGGGACAATAGCTTCGTCACCCACTCCTTGAGCTTGATACGCCGCGAGCTTGTCCATCACCTCGCCGTAGGTCTTTGTGATGGTAGGGGTAGGAACAGGTGCGGCCTCAACGTCGACAGGAGCAGGAGTAGCAGCGTCCGCAGTGATGACAGGAGCAGGAGCAGGAGCAGGAGCAGCGCCTGCAGTGATGACAGGAGCAGGAGTAGTTGTGAGCTTAGGAGCTATCGCAGCCTTAGTTTCGTCGAGGGTCGGAATGACTTTCTTAGGTAGGACCCCCGTTGCAATAGGCTGGTTAGCGGGTGCCCCTTTAAGGACAGCTTCCACTTCTGGCTTAATCGTAAGGACCTGCTTGAGAGCTGCGCCGGGACCAATATCCGGATTGGTGGCATAGAGGGTAGCCGCTTCTTTTTTTTGAGCAGTGGTCAGCTTGTCCTCTACGAACTCGTCGCTGGTGTTGGTAAACTCCTGACTTATGACCCGCATCGCTGCAGTTACAGCCTGCGTAGTAGGAGGAGGGCGTACGCCGACGTCGCCGTCGCTTAGTGCAACGTCGCTTGATCCCGCTCCACCATCAGCAACAGCAGTGCTCGTGCCAACAGGTTCCACTCCTCGTCCTGCAGCCTTTCGAGCGCTTCGGACAACCGGGGCTCTAACTCCACTCCCGAGATCACCCTGAACGCCTGCTGCAGGTCCTCCGCCGACATCTGATATATCGTCGGCGTCTTCGTCTCCTGTGAGCTCATCCTCGTCTCCTGTGAGCTCATCT
>Ga0181364_1000111_pt1 | contig 13654 bp, 17 predicted proteins | sample Fa13NDMM110SN_FD_130108 | JGI IMG/M metagenome (GOLD analysis project Ga0181364, IMG submission 130108) | Freshwater viral communities from Lake Michigan, USA - Fa13.ND.MM110.S.N | ecosystem: Environmental > Aquatic > Freshwater > Lake | place: USA: Michigan | collected 2013-09-24
ATAAACTTTTTACTCAAACATAAACGAGCTCAAGATGACATTGTAGTATTATTTGATGAAGCAAATGGAGACAAAGAAATTGAAGCATACCTAAGATCCCATTCAGTTACTGGAGAATTTATGTGGCATGCAGGAAAATTTGATCGTCACTTTGCAAATTGGAAAAACAAATTAACTAGCTACTGTACTGGAGATTATATATTCCAAATAGATGCTGATGAAATTCCTACTAAAACATTAATAGAATATTTACCTGATATTATTGAAGGTAACCCAACAGTAGATGTGCTATTAGTACCTCGAATTAACACAGTTAATGGATTAACTCCTGAACACATTGCAAAATGGGGATGGAATGTTAATTCAAATGGATGGGTAAATTTTCCTGATTATCAATGGCGCATTTGGCAAAATAAGCCAGAAATCAAATGGAAAAATAAAGTACATGAAGTGCTAGAGGGTTATAAAATAATTTCAACATTACCTTCAGAAGAGGAGTATTGCTTGCATCACCCAAAAACAATAGAGAAACAAGAAAAACAAAACAATTATTATAATACATTATGAAAGAAAGAAAATACCTACCAACATTAAGTGAATTAATTGATCGTCTTAGCATTGCTCAATTAAAAGAAGTATTCATTACAGACCATAAAGCAGAATATGCTGCTGAAATATCAGATATCGTTCATGATATTCAACTATATTTGAATGAATGTAAAGAACCAATCACCGCAGAAACTATTAGAGCAATTGTAGTTTTATCCCAAATGAACCTTCATATTTGGCACAACGAATCAAATGTTAGATCAGGTAAATCAGGTCCAAATGCATTAGCATTAACTCATGGATTGAATGGTATTCGTAATACAGCTAAAAACCAAATCCAAGAAGTAATGGGTGGTAGAAAAGATTATAAAATTGATTGCTTAGCAGCTGATTTTAAAGATTGGGAAATATCATGGAAAAACAAATAGTTTGTAAAGGTTGTAAAGTAAATAAATAATTTTATGAAAATAGTATATATAACAGGATGTTTAGGATTTATAGGTTCATATATAACAAGAACTTGTCTTAAAAAGGGATGGCATGTTAAAGGTATAGATAAAATGACATATGCTGCTAATAAAATATTATTAGATGAATTTAAAAAATATACAAATTTTTCATTTGTACATTGTGATATAAATGACTTAAAATTCTTATATGACTGTGATTATATCATTAATACAGCCGCAGAAACACACGTTGGTAATTCAATAGCTAATAGTGATGAATTCATCCATTCTAATATCAATGGTGTTCATAATTTACTTGGCTTAATTAAAAATTATAGACAAGAAGGTACAGATATACCTACATTATTACATTTTAGTACTGATGAAGTATATGGTGATATTAAAGAAGGAGCCCATATAGAAACAGATCTACTAAAACCCTCAAACCCATATTCAGCAACTAAAGCCGCTGCTGATATGTTAGTTTTAGCTTGGGGTAGAACTTATAACTTACCTTATATTATAGTTAGACCAACTAACAATTATGGTATAGGGCAGTATGTTGAAAAATTAATCCCTAAAACATGTAAATTTCTTAAACTAGGAAGAAAAATACCTCTTCATAATAATGGTACTCCAATTCGTAATTGGTTGCATGCTGCTGATACAGCAGAGGCTATTATTAAAATTATTGAAAAGGGGGTAAAAAATGAAATATACAATATAGCAGGGAGCTTTGAACAAACTAATTACGATACAGTAAAAAAAGTAATATTGAATTGGAGTGGGGATAAAGATGTAGATAAATATATTGATTGGTCCTACTCTAGAGCCGGACAAGATATTAGATATGCTTTAGATGATTCTAAGTTAAGAAAATTAGGTTGGGAACCTAAAGCTCAATTTAATTTAGAATTAGATCCTATTATAGATTATTACAAAGAAAAATTTATTTGGTAATGAATCACACAACCCACCCACTCTTCTCAGATGTAATAGTTTTCACTCCTAATGTATATAGTGATAAACGTGGGTATTTTTTGGAATCTTACAATCAAAATATAAAAGATATTCTTAATGTAAATTTTCTTCAAGACAATCATTCAAAATCTCATAAATATGTTTTTAGAGGTTTACATTATCATTATGATAAACCAATGGGAAAACTTTTAAGAGTAATAAATGGAAAAGGAATTGGAGTAATAGTAGATATTAGAAAAAATTCATCAACATATTCTAAATATGCTTTAATTGAATTAAATGATATTGATAATAATATATTATGGACACCACCCGGGTTTGCTCAAGGATTTTTATCTTTAGAAGATAATACTCATTTATGTTATAAATGTACTACAATTAGAAATGAACAATGTGAGGGAACAATTTATATATTTGACCCAAACTTAAAAATAGATTTGAAAATTAATAAAAACAACATTATATTATCAGATAAAGATAAACAGGCGGATTTATTTGAAATATATAATAATAATCCTAAATTTATATGATAAAATTAACAAATGGAAGAGGTCAATTAGGAGAAAAATTAAAAGAAAAATTTGATTCTTATAAAACCGAGGCAGACGTAACTATTTATCACACCTGGAAAGTTCCTCATTTATATGATCCTAAACCAGGTGAAGAAGAGTTAATACAAGAAAAAGAATATTTAAAACTAGTTGAGTTTTCAAAAAATAATCTTGATACTAAAATTATTTTTATTTCAACTAATTCAAATAGACCTACTATTTACACTTATTATAAAGAATTAGCAGAAGCTTATCTTTTATTAAATCACAAATCTTGTATTATATTAAAGTTTCCTGTTTTTATAGGAAAAGGAATATTACCTAAATTAAAATCCGGAGAATTAAAGCCATATGGAGTAACTGAGATAATTACTTTGGATAAAGTAGTAAATGCTATTGAAGAATACATATTATATAATGGTTTAAAAAGAGTGTTTATAATAGAAGGAGAAAAAATAGAGGCTAAAACTATAGTAGAAATATTAAAAGCATAATGATTACTAAAATTACATATCACTTAATGCCTTGGGAAATTGATTATGCACTACAATCGTTCACTCAGTTTAAAAAATCAAAATATTATCTTCAAGAAGGCGATACTGTTAAGATTGATTCATTCTTAAACTTATCCAATTATATCATTGACTGGGATAAAAGTAAGCTACCAAAAGAATTCTTCATTCAGAAATATAAGGATCTATCTAATTTGCTAATTGACTACGATCATACTCCATTTATATATGAGGGAGATGAATTGTTTGGTATTTTAGATAAGCAGAGAATGGCCTATTCTCCCGATGTCGACTACTATATTGAATTATGCCCTGACATGTATTTTAGTGAAACATTATTAGCATCATTAATTGAATCAGCTAAAGTAGTACCTAACAAATACTTTGCTATCACTCCACAACTATATAAAATGTGGGATTGGACATGGGATGTATTAGTAGCTGATAGACATATTGATATACCTTATGACCAATGGGATAAGGCAGATTTATTTGATATTAGATGGGACTTTAAAAATGCAAATATAGAAAGACAACTCAAATTATCCCCAGTAAGCAAATGGTGTAACTGGTTTGATCTATACAATAAATCTTTCTATGAAGAAATGATTCCAGCACATGACGATTGGCATGGATATGGACCTGGAGACACTTATGGAATGATAATTTCAGAGCATGCTAAAAAACATGGTGCTGATTTCCAACAATATATTTTAGAGGGAGAAATTATATTTGAATATCCGATTGGACCTTTAAAACAACGTAATGTTAGTAGTGTTTATAGAGATATGATTGTAACTAAAGAAGTTCCTAATCAAAGAGCAGTATTTGAGGCTAAATTTAATGATTACCTTAATATAGGAGTACAACAACTAATCGACAAAAAAATAATTTAATGAAGATATTTTCTAATTTTAGGCCTGAAAGTAGTCCTGTTTATGATGGGTTAAAGGCATTAGATAAGCCTATAACATTCTTCTACGATTTCCTTCCTCAAAGTGTAGATCAACTCCAAATTAATCCTTATAACTTTATTATGCTCCATGAACCAGATGAATTTTTTGGAATGCATAGTTGGGTTAAGCAAAATTCTCATTTATTTACAGGTATATTAACATGGAATGAAGAATTACTAAATACATTACCAAATGCTATTTTATTTCACCATGTTGGAGAAGGTGGATGTGGAATGGCTGAAAACAATTATCTTAAAGATTTTAATCACCAACACCCAGAAAAATCATTTAATATCAGTTTCTTAAGTGGAGCTAAATCGTTAGTTGAAGGTCATAAATTCAGACAAGAAATATATAAAATAGGAGATCAAATTAATACTCCTAAAAAATGGTTCTATACATTAGATGATTTTTCTAAAGATAATTTTAAAAAAGGTGGTGTTGGTCGTCCTGATAATATATGGCATTCTAAAAAAGTATGTTATATTGATACTATGTTCCATATTGGTGTAGAAAATATTAATACTAATAACTGGTATACAGAAAAAATAACAGATGCTTTTGCTACTAAAACAGTTCCCATATATTGGGGGTGTCCCAATTTAGGAGATTTAGGTTATGATGAAAGAGGTATTTTAAGATTTAATACTATACCTGAACTTATTTCTTTAGTTAATTTATTAACACCTGAAAGGTACTATGACATGATGCCATATATAAAATATAACTGTGAAATAGTTAAACATTATAGAATTAAAGACAAATTAGAGGAGTTTTTTAAAGAAATAATTGAAATTAATAGTTTATAATAAACAAATATATATTTATATCAAATAACAATTAAACATGAAAAAAATTTTAATAACAGGAGGAGCCGGTTACTTAGGTTCCGTTTTAACAGAAATACTATTAAATAAAGGATATCAAGTAACAGTTTTAGATAACCTAACTTACAAACAAACATCAGTAGCACCTTTCAGCCACAATAAAAATTTTAAATTTATTTTAGGTGATGTAACAATTGAATCAACTCTAAAACCATTAGTTGAATCACATGATGTTATTATCCCTTTAGCTGCTATAGTTGGGATGCCTGCTTGTAAAGCTAACCCTGAAATGACAGTTAAGGTTAATTATGAGCAAGTAAAAAATATTACTGAATGGATGACTAAAGAACAAAAATTAGTTATTCCAAATACCAACAGTCAATATGGTTCATCATCTGAAATCATAACTGAAGATAGTCCTTTTAAACCTTTATCATTATATGCTGAAACAAAATGTGATGCTGAGAAAGCAGTACTTGACTCAGGTAATGGTATTGTGTTAAGATTAGCAACTGTGTTTGGTATGTCTTATAGAATGAGAATGGATTTATTAGTGCAAGACTTTGTTTATAAGGCATTAAATGACGGTTATTTAGTATTATTTGAAAGTCACTTTATCCGTAACTATATCCACATTAGAGATGTAGCTAACACATTTTTATTTATGATTGAGAATTATGATAAATGTAACAATAATGCATTTAATGTTGGATTATCATCAGCTAATTGTACTAAATTAGAACTAGCTGAAACTATTCAAAAATATGTTCCTGATTTAGTGATTGTAGAAAATAATTTTAAACAAGACTTTGATCAAAGAAATTATATTGTTTCTAATAAAAAGTTGGAATCCCAAGGATGGTTTCCTATATTCACCTTAGAAGAAGGTATTGAAGAATTAATTCAAGGATATCAATTAATTACCAAATTTAAAAATAAAGATTTTACAAACTTATGATAGATGTTTTATTTATATCCCCGGGAAATGCTAGTGGAATTTATCAAAATTTAGCAAGTGATTATGCTGCTATTGAACCACCCACATGGGCTTTACTTTTAGCTCAATCATGTCGGTCTATAGGACATACTGTGGATCTTATTGACATTAATGCTGAGCAATTAGATAAAGAAGAAGTAGCTAATCGCATAAATAATCTCTCCCCTCGTTTGATATGTTTTGCAGTTTATGGCCAAAATGTAAATTCAGGAACAGTAAATATGAGTGGAGCGGTTTATATATCTAAATATCTTAAAGAAATAGGTATTAAAATTCCAATTTGTTATATTGGATCATACATCCAAGCAGTTCCTGTTAAAGCATTAAAAGAAGAACCATCAATTGATTTTGGATTTACTAATGAAGGAGTATATGCCTTAAGAAACATATTATCTGAAGAAACGATTGATATTAATAATCTAGACCATATTAAAGGTATTGTATGGAGAAAAGATGGAATACCTAAAATTAATCCATCAGAAAAAATAGTACCAAATGAAAGAATGGATATAGATTTACCGGGATATGCTTGGGATTTACTTCCAATGAAAGACAAACCTCTTGATTTATATAGAGCTCCTATGTGGCATGCTGAATATGATCAAGATAAAAGATCTCCTTATGCGGCTATTCAAACATCATTAGGATGTCAATTTGGATGTGATTTTTGTATGATTAATATACTAAATAGAAATGATGAAGATGAAATTGGAGTAGCAGGAAATTATAGCAACATGCGTTACTGGTCACCAGAATTTATTATTAAAGAATTTGATAAATTAGTTGAATTAGGAGTCCATACAATTAAAATAACAGATGAAATGTTTTTACTTAATAGAAAATATTATGTTCCCTTTTGTGAAATGTTAAGAGATAGAGGATATGGTAAATTTCTTAGGATGTGGGCTTATTCTAGAATAGACACAGTACGCAGACCAGATTTACTTAAACTAGTAAGAGAAGCGGGTATTAAATGGTTAGCTTTAGGTATTGAAAGTGGTGATAAAGCAGTCCGTTTAGAAGTATCTAAAGGAAAATTTGAAGATGTTGATATTAATAAAGTAATTGAACAAGTGCATGGGGCTGATATTGAAGTAATGGCTAATTATATTTTTGGATTACCTGGAGATACTAAAGAAAGTATGCAAAAGACCTTGGATTTATCAAAAGATCTTTGTACTTTTGGATGGAATGCATATGCAACTATGGCTTTACCTGGTAGTAAATTATATAAAAACTCAATAATAAATAATATCCCCTTACCTAATACTTATGAAGGATATTCATTTCATAGTTATGATACCTTACCATTACCAACAGATTCATTAACTGCTGCTGAAATATTAGAATTTAGAGATAAAGCATTTGATGAATATCACTCTTATCCTCCATTTTTAGAAAAAATAAAAGAAAAATTTGGACAAATAGCTGTTGATAATATTAATAAAATGTTAAAAGTTAAATTAAAAAGACGTATAATAAATGATCAAAATGACTAAAGAACAACTAATTAATTTTGAAACAGATATAGCTGATTGTTTTAATAACGCTATAATTAAAGCTCCTGTTCATCTATATGATGGAAATGAAGAGCAAATGATTGATATTTTCAAAAATGTTAAGTCTGAAGATTGGATATTTTGTACTTGGAGATCCCATTACCAATGTCTTCTTAAAGGTGTCCCCCCAGAGCAAGTTAAACAAGATATTCTAGATGGGAAATCTATTACCCTATGCTACCCAGAATATAATATTTATTCATCCGCTATTGTAACAGGAAATATCCCAATTGCTACCGGTACTGCTTTAGATATTAAAAGAAAAGGTGGAACTAACCACGTTTGGTGTTTTGTAGGTGATATGACATCTGAAACAGGAACATTCTTTGAAAATTGGAAATATGCTATTAATCATGATTTACCAATTACTTATGTAATTGAAGATAATGGTAAATCCGTTTGTACCGATACAAAATCCGTTTGGAATACAGATGAATTGTATTTTGCTAAAGAAACAAGAAAAATTATTTATTATCAATATCAAACTAAATACCCTCATGCTGGGGGTGGAAAACGAATTCAATTTTAAGTTATGAAATATTTTGATGAATTAAAACGATCAATGGATTGGTTAAATGAGCAACCAAATACATTATTTTTAGGTCAAGCAGTAGAATACGCTGGAACTGGAATGACTAATACTCTTAAAGATGTAGATCGAAATAAAATGCTCGAAATGCCTGTAAATGAAGACATGCAAATGGGATTATCTTTAGGTATGGCTTTAAATGGTACTGTTCCTATTTCATTATATCCAAGATGGAATTTTCTTTTATTAGCAGCTAATCAATTAATAAACCATTTAGATAAAGTTAAAATAATGTCTGATGGAGGTTATACCCCTAAAGTAATTGTTAGAACATCTATTGGTTCACAACGTCCATTACACCCCCAACACCAACATATAGCAGATTTTACATCTGGCTTTAGAGCAATGTGTGAAACTGTTGATATAATTCGATTAGAAGAACCTAATCAAATTTTTGAAGCATATCAATATGCATATAATAGAACGGATAATCGTTCAACTATATTAGTAGAGTATGGAGATTATTATAACGAAAAATAAAACAACAATGAATAATTTTTATTTACCTTTAATGAGTGACAACATCGATAAAGAAGATGTAAATGCACTAATCGACTTTTTAAGTCAAGACCAAATCCCAAAACTTACAAATGGACCTAAAGTTGTTGAGTTTGAAAATAAATGGGGAGAATGGTTAGGAACTAAATATAATCTTATGGTTAACTCAGGAGCATCAGCAAATGAATTAACTATGTTAGCTCTAAATTACATCCATGGAGATGGAGAAATTATAATACCCCCACTAACATGGATTTCAGACATATCCTCAGTTATATTTAGTGGTTTTAAACCAGTGTTTTGTGATATTAATTTAAAGAATTTTTCATTTGATATTGAACAGTTAAAACAAGCAATAACCCCAAATACTAAGGCAATATTTTTAACTCACGTTTTAGGTATTAATGGTTTAACAGATGAGCTTCTTCAATTATGTAAAGAAAAAAATATTTTATTAATTGAAGATGTTTGTGAATCTCACGGAACTACATTTAAAGGTCAAAAAGTAGGTTCAATTGGATTTGCTTCTAATTTTAGTTTTTATTTTGCACACCATATGTCAACAATTGAAGGAGGTATGATTTGTACAAATGATGAATATTTTTATCAAGTTTGTAGGGCATTACGTTCTCATGGTATGACTAGAGAAATAACTAATGAAGATTTTAAACACAAAATAATCCAAGAAAACCCAGATTTAAACCCAGACTTTATTTTTTTACATCCTGCTCATAATTTTAGAAGCACCGAACTGAATGCTGTTATTGGGCTATCCCAAATTAAAAAATTAGATTCAAATAATATTCATAGAGTAAATAATTTTAAATATTTTATGGAACGTTTAGATTCAAATAAATACCACACAGATATTGAGTTAGAAGGACAATGTAACTATGCTTTTATAGTTGTATTAAAAGAAAATTCATTTGAAAAAAGAAATAATGTGGAATCTACCCTTAAAGAAAAAGGAATTGAATTCAGAAGAGGCCTTTCAGGTGGTGGTAATCAATTAAGACAACCATACTTTAAAAAGAATTATAATATCAATTATGATAATTTTAAAAATGTAGACCACATCCATAACTTTAGTTGGTATATTGGTAATTATCCTACATTAGAACAAGAAAAAATAAATACATTAATTAACATATTAAACAACATATAATGACATTTAAAGAATATTATAAATATTACTTAACATTGCATCAAAATAAATGGAATAGAAGATTACATGTTCTAGGTCAACTAATAACAATTGCTGCTTTTATTTTTATAACTTACCTTATTACAAAAGTTTCAATATTTTTCTTCCCACTATATGGTATTATTCCATTTATCGTTTACCCATTTGCATGGTCTGGACATTTTTTATTAGAAAAAAACAAACCAGCTGCTTTTAAAAATCCATGGTGGGCTAAAAGAGCCGATTGGGTTATGCTTAAAGATATACTAATTGGAAAAATTAAGTTATGATATTCCCTGAAATACAAATATTCCAACCTTCATCATTTGAAGATTATAGAGGAGAGTTATATACTCTTTTTAAACAAGATAATCATGATTTAATTTTTAATCATGATAAAGTATCTGTTTCAAAACAAAATGTTTTAAGAGGATTACATGGTGATTCTAAAGCATGGAAACTAATCACCTGTTTATCAGGAGAAATATATTTAGTAGTTGTTGATAATAGACCTGAATCTGTTAATTATTTAAAATGGGATTGGATTATATTAACAGCTAAAAATAGAAAACAAGTGTTAATCCCACCAATGTTTGCTAATGGACATTTTATATTAAGCCAAGAAGCAACATTTTTTTATAAATGGTCATATCCCGGAGGATATCCTGATATTAAAGATCAATTTACATTAAAATGGAATGATTCAAGAATCAATATTCATTGGCCTATTACTAACCCAATATTATCCGAAAGAGATAAATAAAAATTTGATTATATATGAATAAAAAAGTATTTATAATAGCTCTTCCTGAAGAAGTAAATCATATTTCAAGTTTACTATCAATTCCTATAATTTATAGTGGAGCCGGAAAAATAAATGCTGCTATAGCAGCATATAAAGCATTTACCAATGGATATAAAGAAATAATTAATATAGGTTCTTGTGGGTCAATAAAACACTCTAAAGGAGATATTATTAAAGTAGGAATTTCATTTCAAGATATTGATTTTACTCCTTTATGTCCTTATGGAGAAACCTTGTTTGAATCTAATAGTAATGAAATTAGATTTGATTCATCATCATTATATAATTGTTTTACAACAGATTATTTTTATGATCATACTCAAGAATTTAAATATTCTAAAGATTATTTAAATATGATTTCCAAATGTGATATATTCGATATGGAATGTTTTGCTATTGCTAAAATATGCAAAGAACATAATATGAAATTTTCAGCATATAAATGGGTTTCAGATAATGGAGATGGTAGTAATTGGAAAGAAGATTGTAAAATTAACCTTGAAAAAATAAAATCAATCATATGAATTTTTTAGTTATAGGAGATAGCTGCCTAGATGTATTTCGTTATGGCAAAGTAGAAAGATTAGCCCCAGAGGCACCAATCCCAATCATCACCCCCGAAAGAGAAGAATCTAACCCAGGAATGGCGGGGAATGTAGTTAGAAATATAAAAGCATTAGGTCATACAGCTGATATTATAACAAATTTAAATGAAATTAAAAAAATTAGATATGTTTGTTCTAAATATAATCATTTACTTTTAAGAATAGATGAAAATGATAAATGTAAACCTATAAATCATACAACATTAACTAACATTATTTTTAGCAATTATGATGCTGTTATAGTTAGTGACTATGATAAAGGATTTTTAACTGAAGATAATATTAATTTTATTTCTAATTCACATCCACTTACTTTTTTAGATACTAAAAAGAAATTAGGGAATTGGGCAAATAATATATCTTATATTAAAATTAATACTGTAGAATATAAACTTAATCAAAATATTTTATTACAAAATAGTAAACTATTTAATAAAACAATCATTACTAAAGGAAATAAAGGATGTGATTACCAACATAAAAACTACCCCACCCAAGAAGTAGCAGTAAAAGATGTATCTGGAGCAGGAGATACATTTTTATCAGGATTAGTAGTAGAATATGCTAGATCAAGAAATATATTCTCGGCAATAGATTTTGCCCAAGATTGTACAACAATAGTAGTACAAAAATCCGGAGTATCAACAATTTAAAAAATATAATATGAATGAACATGAAATAAAAACATTTGGAGAAACTAATAATTTATCCCCAGATAATTTAAAAACTTTTAATTTCCATCACCAGAAATTCCAAGATCTTATCCCAAAAAACTCAGTAGTGCTAGATATTGGGGCTCATGTAGGGGGATTTAGTCTTATATTTGGTAGCTGCACAGGAGAAAATGGAACAGTATTAGCGTTTGAACCAAACCCTATAACCTATAAAACTTTAATTAAAAACTCAAAATTAAATCCTCAATTTAATATTATTCCTATAAATCATGCTTGTACATTAGAAAATAAAAAATATACTTTTAATTATTCTGACCCTAAAATTTATGGAGATGGATCAAATGGAGGATTTTTTGATGAAATTGACTATGGTGATCAAATTAAAGAATTTCATGCAACCTTAATTGAAGTTGATGGAGTTAATGTTACAGATTTTTTAAATAAAAATTACAGCAATTTAATAGATGATATCAAATTCATCAAAACCGACACTGAAGGATTTGATAAAGAAGTATTAAAAACTCTTACCCCAATTATAAACAAAAACAAACCAGTATTAATGGTTGAAGCTTTTAGAGCATTATCAAAACCAGAAATCTTAGATTTTTATAATACTCTTAAATCGTTTAATTACGAAATATATGATGTATCTCCTCTTGATAATCAAACAGATTGCACTGGTCCTTTAACTTTAGAAGAGTTTGAACATTACATATATAAAATTGTAGATAATGGTAATTTTTTCTGTTTTCATAAAGATGAAATTTACAAATATAATCTCCCTATTACAAAACCTAATAAAACCGCAGCAATTATATTTGGTAGAAATGATAATTATAAAGAAAAAGAAAGATTTGTAATTCATTTAAATACAATGTTAGATACATTTGATGAAGTAATTTACATTGACTGGAATTCTCCTACTAATAGCTTTTTATATGAAGTAATGGATGTAATCCCTCATACTGGTAGATTAAAACATTATGTAATTCCTCCTGAATATGCAAGTATGATGACTATGGGTGATAAAGATGCACAAACTTGCAATTCCTCTTTAGCATTTAATATAGGTATAAGACGTACTGATGCTGAATGGATTGTATTATCAACAACAGATATAATTCCCCCAACAAAAGAAGTATTAAATGAATTTATTCAAAAATCAAATAAAAACTCATTCTACACATTAAGTAGAAGAGATATAGAATATAAAGATGTAATTGATAATTTAGATAACTTAGACGAATATAGAAAATTTTTAGATAAAACTTCAACACCTCGCTATTTCCCCACAAAAGTTACACCAAATGATAATTACAGCATATTTAATTGTTGTGGAGATTTTCAATTAGCTAGTAAAAATTTATGGTACAAAATAAGAGGATATGAAGAAATGATGTTATATTCATGTTTTGTAGATACAAATGTTCAAAAGAAAGCAGTATTATATGGATTTGATTTAATTCCTATATATGATGTTCCTTTATATCATATGTCCCACCAAAACCACCTTCCTCAAGGAGGAAGTACAGAAAATCTTCATAAAAATGGAGAAGAAAAATCTCCAAAATATAATGATGCTGAGTATTGGGTTGAAAATTTTGATAAGTATTTAGAATATGATCACATAATGTATTCACGCAATACTGATACTTGGGGATTTTCTAATGTAGAAATTGAATTTGAAATTATTTAAAAGCTTGCTAACACACCACACCCAATGAGCCTATATATATACTATAACAAACACGATAAAACTAAAGAACCACACGGTAAATTTGAGGCCATTAATTTAGAGGATGCTATTTTAGTAGCTTCCCACATTAAAAACATGAATATACAAGATTTTTTAACAGTATTTAAAGTAGAAGAATGGAAGAGACGTTCAAAAAACTAAGTGAATTAATTGGAAAAGGCGG
>Ga0181364_1000112_pt1 | contig 13604 bp, 19 predicted proteins | sample Fa13NDMM110SN_FD_130108 | JGI IMG/M metagenome (GOLD analysis project Ga0181364, IMG submission 130108) | Freshwater viral communities from Lake Michigan, USA - Fa13.ND.MM110.S.N | ecosystem: Environmental > Aquatic > Freshwater > Lake | place: USA: Michigan | collected 2013-09-24
CCTTTTGGAAAATTAAATCCGTAGTTCGTGCTTTTGTCGTTTTTTCCTTCTGTAATCCAACTTTCGACAACCGACATTCCGTCTAACTTTTGTTTGTGTTCTAAAGTTGCGTTGTTCTGGTTGCTGTTCATAAAAAACAATTCACTTGCTTTGCGTACCGTTTCTTCAGAAAAATAAATGTAGTATTCTTCGTTCTTATCGTTCTTGCGGTAAATTTGTTTGTTAGGAATTAAAGCCGCTCCCATTAATATACGCTTTTCAGCATCTACTTCTTTAAGTTCTATTTCGTGTTTTTTTAGTGCTATAAAGTCGCTTTCGATTGCAGGACTTTCAACAACTGAAACTGCGTCTATTCCGCTTGTCTCGTCTTTTTCGTCAATTATTAATTCAACTATTCGCATATCTATTTAATTAAATTATTGTTTGTTTGTTGTATTTTCTAACCGCCTAAAGTTGCGTTTGCTAACCTGTTTCGGTCAAGTGATTGTTGTGAAGTTACTTGCCCTGAAACTACATAAGCTTGTATTGGTTGTTGGTTTAAACTTGCTAACTGATTAACGCCACTTTGTCCTACAACGTTAAATTGTGGTGCGGACATTGTTGGAGCAGTAACACCTGTATTTGCGCTTGGTGTTCCGCCACCTTCAAATTGTGTCTTTGCTATTTTTGCAACTTGTACCGCTCCTGCTGCACCTGCTAAACCTGCTTCAATAAAACGTTGTCCGGGAAATAATTCTTTTGCAGTTGCAAGTGCTGAAGTAACCGCTAAATAAGTGTTTGTTACAGCTGAAGCAAGGTTAAACGCTTTTTGTGCTTTAAATGCTTTACGTGCATCCTTTTCGCTTTTTCCTGCGTTCATTTGAAACAAGTCGTTTATTATGGAAAGTCCATCCATTGCCATTTGAATTTTCTTTTGTTCAATAGTTCGTTTTTTTTCTGCTTCTTCTTTTGCTATTTCTATTGATTTATCACTTGTTTCTTTTTCTATTTTTAATCGTGTTTTTGAACTATCAACTAAACCTTTTATTGCATCTTTTGGCGAAATAGTTTTTAACTTTAATTCTTGGTCGTATTTAAGTTCAATTTTTAATTTTTCAGCTGCTTCTGCTTTTTTTAATTCTGTTATGTCTAATTTATGTTTTGCGGCTTCATCATAAATTTCCTTGTATTTTCTTTGAACTCCAACAATTTCTCTTTCTTCATCACTTAATAAACTATCTAAATAAGCGGTTTCAAGTTCTTTAATTTTCTTTAAAGCATCTTCTTTTTGTTTTACTCTTTCCTTTTCCTTTTCTGCGTTTTCTTTTCCACGTTCTTTTGCTGCGTTTATTGCTTCTTTATTTTCGGCTATTTCTTGACGGTTTAACATTTTCTTTTGCCTGTTCAATTTAATACCAGTCATTGCACCTTCAGTTTCCGCTTCGTTCAACGCAATAGTAGCTTCACGAATTTCTTGCTTCATTTTTATTTCCGCTTGTCCGCCTAATGCTTTTGCTCTTGTTTTTAAAATTTCTAAATCTTTAGCGGCTATTCTTGTACGTTCTGCTGCGGCTTTATTTTCTTCTCGTGTTACTTGCGCAAGTGCTTTGCGTTTTTCATTCATTGAAGTAGTTTCATCCGTTAAAATTTCTCTTGATTGAACAAGTAATTTATTAACTTCTGACTGAGCAACTGTTTGTTCTTTTTTTGCCTTATTGTTTGCTTGTTGTTCTTTTTCTAAAGCTCTAATAATTTTAAAAGTTTTACCATTTGCAGCGTCTCCTAATTGTTTAAATGATTCTGTTGCTTCTCCGTTTGCGTTTTTAATTGCTTCGGAAGCGCCTTTAAAATCTAAAGTTAAAAATTTATAAGCTGCTTGTACTGCATAACCAAAGGCACGAACTAAACCCATAGTTGCGTCTTTTACTTGTGTTCCAACAGCGCTTAAACCTGCCCAAACAGCCGCTATTTCTTTACCGCCTTTAACGTTAGATTGGAACGCTTCATAAACAAGTTTAAAACTTGCTACAATACCTGCAATAAGTAAAACAATCGGGTTTGCAAGTAACTTTGTAAATTGTGCGCCTAAACCCATAACGCCGCCTTCTGCTGCTTTAAGTCCAGGTACTAGTCCTGTAATAGCGGTTTTAATTGCGCTAAACGTTCCCATTTTAGCGCCTGTTGCTGCGCTTGCATTTCCTAAACCTGTAACGCCTGCCGCTGCCGCTGTTGATGAAGCCGTTACGGTGTTTATTTCTGTAGCTGCTTGTGTAGCGTTTGTTTTAACTTGTATTTCAATTACTCTTTTTTCAGCCATTATTCCTTAGTTTTTTTTCTTAAATTTCTTCTTAATGCTTGTTTATATTGTTCTTTTATTGAAGTAGTAAATTTATATTTACCTTTTGCTATGTCTATGTTTTCACTTTCTCCGTAAAAATCACTTAATAAAAGCATTTCAATTATTTTGTTTATCATACTTGGTTTATTATAATATAGTTTGTGTCTGCGCTTTTGTTGTTAGTTTGTATTGTTAACGTAATTACTCTTGCTGCGTTTACTGGAACAGTTACATCTAAATAAGCTTCACTTGAAAATTTACTATTTGACAAAGTAACGTTACTTGCATTTGCGCTTTTAGTAATATCTATTACGTCTGTTCCATTTGGAAACAATATTACAAAACGTAAAGTGTTACTTGTTCCTGTTGGTGTGTCAACTAATTTAATTGGATTAACTTGTGCAAAGTCACTAATTAAAGTAAAACTTACATCGCCTGTTGTTAAGTCGCTTTGCATTTCGTTAATCATATAACGTTTGTCTCTTATTATTGACCTATCGTTTAACTGAAGTTGTGTAAGCAAAGAAATTGGTAGAATTGTTTTAACTTTTACTAATCGGTTTTTTGGGTTGTATAGGTTAACTAAATAATCTCTGTAATATAAAGAGTATATCGTGTTTGGGTTGTTTACTAAATAAAAGCTTGAAATTTCTTCACCAAAATTTAACGTCAAAGGAATTAAACCTGTTTCAAATAGTATTTCGCTATCTTGCCCAAATGGAACATAACCTGTTATATTAGCTTGTCCGTTCCAATGTATATGCCCGCTTGTTAAGGTTGCTTTTTTATTCATATACAACAAAACAGGTTTCGGAATATACGGAGCAAGTTCTTTGTTTAGGCAATAACCTACTTGTAATTGATTGCCGAAATTATTGTGTAGTAAATTCTCAAATGGACTTTCTACTTTGTATTCGCCACCGTCATAGTTCCAACCTATTTTCGTGTTTCCGTAGCCGTGTGCATCTGCGTTTAATGGACTTTCTAAAAAGTATTTATTAAGCATACATTCGCTATCTTGATACTTGAACTCAACGGACTTATAAAGCTTCATTCGTTCAATTTCAATGCTTGTTATGTCGGTATATTCTGTTATGTCAACAACAGCTCCTTTTGAATACCAATATTGTATAGGTTCAAAAGTAAATACGTTCTTCGTGTTTGAATAGACTGTTAAATTAAATTCTTTGCATATTCCTGTTATAAAGTCCGTAACTTTCATATCCGGTGCTAAACCTGCTAAATCAGTAAAAGAAGTTGTTGTTGCCGTTGTAACTGCTGTTCCTGTTGATGTAGTATCTGTTGACGGTGGAGTACCTTCCCTTCTTTGATAAGTAAAATTTATTCCAATTGTTATTGCATAATAACTTCGTATTTTAAAAGTTATAATTTCGTTTTCAAATACGTTTTCGCTAAATTGAAACGGTGAAGCTGTTGTTGTTCCTGTTCGTGTGTTTGTATAAACTCCATTCCTGTACATATCAATAAAGTAATCACTTGGACTTGTACTTAACGAAACAACGGTGTAATATAAAATATGTTGAACCGTGTTTGTGGTGTCTAATTCTATTCGTGTAAAACTATTAGTTGTTGTGTTAAACGCACTTGCTAAAGCACCGCCTGTAGAAGTAAAATCTAATTCTACAGGGTTGTTTGTGTAGTGGTAACTTTCCTTGTTTTTGTAAAGTAAAAATGCTTTTTTAAATAAGTCGCTTTGTAAAAATATGCCGTTAAATGTTATTGCGTATTTACTTTCAATTAAATCAAAAATACTTGCAACACGAACCGCAGGAAATAATTCTGTGTAAACTATTTCACCCGAAGCGTGGTTTATATTATTGCTATTGTTTGGAGAATTGTCGTACCAAGTAGGAACATTGTCGTCTGGAAGTGGAACACTTCCGTTAAACTGCCAAACTCTATTTGAACTTATTAATGGATAACGTACATTGTAATCGGTTACTGTGCTATCAATTGTTACTCGGTTGTAAACTTGTTGGTTTGTATAGTCGTGGTCTAATGTTGAATAGTTTAATTGGCTTAATTTGTCTTCGTTAAAGAAGTCTTTTAAAGAAACTCCTGCTCCGTAAAATGTTACTGAATAACTATCAGGTTTTCCGTTTTTTAAGTTCGTCTTTTCGAGCTGAATTTTACCACGTCTAAATAAAATTGTGTCAACTTCTATATAAGCGTTGTACCTATTTTGATAGTCAATAGTTGCATCAACATCGTTTTGGTAAAAGTGCTGAAATATTGCGTTATTAATCGGTGAACAAGGAATCGTAAAACCTTGTGAATAGTCTGTAAAGATTTTACTTATATCCGAAATATTCTGAATGGTAGAACTTACCGTAATTTTTTCATCGTTAAATAATTCTAAACGTGAAAATTCTAACTCGGTTTGTGCTAATGCCGTTTCAATAAATATTGCTACTTGCCTTTTCATCAGATAACTGAATTAATAACATCGTATGTAAACTCAAACTCTAAAGTATAATTTATTTGTTTCGTGTTTATACTCTTAAACAACTCTGTGCTTTTAGTATTAATCTTCGCAGGTTTATCGTTAATCAGTATTCGTTCACTTAACATTATTTGTTTTAATACTTCCTTCCAATCTTCATAAACCCAACCTGTGTTAACCTTAATACTTTTTTTACCGTTAGTGTTAAATGTTTCTCTTTGTCCTTCTAAAGCGTTGTAAGTAGTTACACTTGAAACTGTGGTAAATGTTTGCATCAAATTGTATTCCGTGTTTTCAACGCTAAAATTGTCGTTACTTGCTTTAAAGAAAAATTCTCTTTGCCAAGCTCCATATCTATTTACAAAGTCAATTATAACAGGTGTGTACTTACATTCTTCAATAGGTAAAAAAACATAACTTGCTTGTGGAACTGAAGAAGCGTTAAGTATTTCAACAGTATTGCCATCGTTTACGTTTGCTGTGCGTACTCTTGGAATATCAAAAACGTTTGCTGTTGCTCCAAGCACTAACGTTGTTGGTGTTCCTGTACTTAAATTTGTATATCTAACCGTAAAATTTGCCCCTACATTTATTCGTATTTTTCCAGCGTATTGCGTAGGTAAATAATAGTGATTAGGCACACTATTTAAACCGTAATCTCCTAAATCAAAATTAACATTGTCTTCGTAATATCCGTAACCATTAAACGCTTTGTAATCAACCGTGTTTAAAAGTGTGTAAGTAGAACCAACTAATTTATATCTTTTAACCCTTACGTTTGCATATTGGTTTGTTGGTGTAACTACTTGTGCATCGCCACTTGTAGAACAAGCATCGTGACTTATGTATTCTTGAATATAAGAACTTATGTCGTAAAGTGTTTCTATGTTGTTTGACGCTGGTATTAATTTACTTAACGTGTATTGTGGTGTTGCTGAAAAACTTGTTGTGTTGCTTATAAACAATTCTACCTTTGAGCCGTTTTGTCCACTTTCTGCAATCCTAATTAAGTACGGAGACCGTGTAAATATATTAGCCATTATTTCTTTTCGTTTTTAAATTGTGTTTCTTTAAATAAATTCATTGCGTCTAAACCAAACTTTTCTACAAGTTCTTCAGGCAATCTTTTAAATGCAGCTTCAAATGGTTTGGTAAAAAATAAACTCGGTTTAATTCCTTGTGCAAATATTCTTTTCTGTAACCAAAAACCCAAAGTCTTATAACCACCTTTTGCAAATGTTCCGTCTGCGTTTCTAAATCTTATATTCTTTTTTTGCGCCCATTTACTCAAAGGTTCAACAGGTGGCATTTTATTTTTAAAATTAAACGGACTATTCGGCGCTTTTTGTTTTCCGTTTTTTACTAAACTTGGATTTGCGCCCTTAACTCCTTTGTCTTGAAATTGTCCGTATTGATTCATCTCAAAGTCCATACTGAAACTATTCGGCATTGCCTTAACATTTCCTTTTAAACTTTGATAAAGTCCTTTAGAAACGTTCTTTTTATCACGTGTTAAATTCTTTCGTGCTTCTGCTATAACGTAATTTCTAAACCTTTCAAGTTCTTTTTGTACTTCGCTTTGTTTCATCTTAACAAATTGTCATTTCGTTCGGTGTTACTATGTCAAGTGTCATTGTCCAACCTGCCATATAATTTTCAAAACGTTCTGTAAATGGTTCTAAATTTGCCGTGCCTTCTACTTGAAATAAGTCGTATGCTAAACTTCCGTGTTTTATTATTTCGTACGCTCTATTTAATACTGCGTGTTGTGTATTTAGTACGTCAATTTCGTTGTCGTTACCTAAAAAAATATTTGTTGTTGCGTTCTTGGACAAATCAACTACGTCCATTGCTATTAAACTAATATTCCAAGTCGTTGTGTTTGAATCCAACGTGCAGTTATTAACCATAATATGCAACAAGGGAAATATTGTTTGTTTGCTTAAATCAACTTTGAAAATGTCGCCTTGTGTTACCGTGTTAACAATAACGTCTGCGTCAAAGTGTGTTTTTAGTTTGTCTAATAAGTTGTAATAACCTGTCATTTTCGTAATTTATTTAATTGTCTTTGTTCAATTTCTTGCTTTTGTTTTTCGAAGGTAAGATAGTTGAGACACATAGTAAGTCTATATCCGGTGACTGTGTCAAATCTTGTAATGTCTCCTTGAGCGAGTGCATAAACTGATTGATACCAACCCCACTGTTTTCCAAATTGAGCTTGTTCGCTAAACTCGTTTCCGTCTTCTTGTTCGTCTTTATCTGCCGTTCCAAATAATTCAGAGTAGCTGTCAATAATTCGCTTCCTAAATTCCAAAAAAAAACACTTGAACTAATCGCTATGTCAACTGGCGTGAACTTCATTAACTCGTGCATTTCATCCATAGGTTTGTAATCAACTATCTCATATTTATCTTTGAACTTCATTTTGATAGGTCGGTACATAACAGCCATTGCTTTGTGATAGTCTTCCCACTTTAATAAACTGTTTTCCAAGTCTACGTATTCGCCAAATGTTATTTCTTCAAGGTTAGTTATAAATCCAAATTCTTGTGTGCCTATTTTAAACGTTGGTTGAAACTTTGGCTTTTCGCTAAACAACTTTGTAAAGTGTGTTATTAATTCGTTTAAACTTGTCAACTTCATTTTTACAATGTCCTTTAGTTCTATTCCGCAGAATATTTGTACCATTTTTTGTGCTATAAATTCTTCGTCGTTGCTTCCCTGTTGAACTTTTAAAAATTCTTGGTAGCTTTTTAATGGTATTTCGTTTAAAGTAGTTGGTACGTTTATTTCTAACTTCATATCTTAATAATTAATTATTCGTGTTTTTGTTGTGTTCGTTTTTTTGTATGTAATCGTAAGCTTGTTTTAGCATATTAATATCTCGGATGTCACGTAAATAAATACGAACCTTTACACCTTTTTTTTGGTAGATGTAAATTTGTACCGCTTGCATCATTATTTCTAAATCGTTCATCTTATAAAATATTGCCCGTGTGTATTGTTTAGTCCTAAAGTTTCCATTTCGTGATAACGTACTGCGTCTATTGCGTGGTCGTTTTTTCCCTGCGGTTTGTTTAATGTTTTACCAGACTTGTCGGCATCCCAACAGTACGCTCTTAATTCTTTAATTAAATTTGTGCTTTGTGACGTAACTAAATAATTTTGTGACTGCATTATTTGTATTCCGTAGTTTACACTATCTGCGCCCTTTGTTACTCCTTTAATTTGTTGTCCTGTTCTTCGTATTTCTTCAATGCTTTTTGGCTCTGAACTATCTGCGTATGCTATTACGTGTTTTTGTAGTTTCTTTGCTATGTCGTTATTCAGTAAACTTGTTTGGTAACATATTTCGTTTAGTATTCTTTGCCCGTTGTAATTGTAAACTTCTACTATGCTTGTTGGGTCGTTGCTATATCCAAAGTCTAAACCGTAACCAAGTAACCGTGCTTCAGGCGGTATTGTGTCAATTAGTTTGTAGTTTGAAAATATAACTCCTTCTAACATTCCGACAAGTCCTTCGCCATATACCCGCCACCAATTAGCCCAATAACTGCTTGTCGTGGCTTTTAAGCGGTTCTTTTCTATTTCCGTTACTATTCGTTCATCTAACGCTTCGTTGTCCTTGTACGTCAAAATTAAAAAGTCTGTGTCGGGTTCGTCTTTTAGTTCCGTATGTACCCAAAATTCATTCGCTGGGTTAAAGTCTAAATATATTCGTTTTTTTGTACGTATTGCAAGTTCGTTGTAACTTTCAAATGTTACGTTGTTACATTCGTTAATATAAAGAATATCACGTCTTGCACCCCTTAATTTTGAACTATCGTCTGCGCTAAAAAATTCTATATAAGAACCGTTTGAAAATTCGTAACGTAATAAAGATTTGTTAAATGAAACGTCTATATATCTATCCGTCCATTTCATTATTTTAAGAAAATCCTTTAACGCTCCACGTCTTAAATGCGGAATACTTTCGGCAACTACGCTAATTTCTAAATCATTAGACTTCATTGCAATATCAATTAAAATAGGAATAACCCCAAAAGTTTTACCCGCTGAAGTACCGCCTTGAATTATTTTAATTCTTTTTTTTAACGATAAGATTTTATTAATTGCAGTCGTCCGTATTAACATATTCCCATTTATAGTTATATGCTATTTTTCTTTTTTTATTACAGCATTCTGAAATCTTTGAAATATTAAAAAGCTTACTGTCTTTTATTTCAAATAAAGCGTTCCAAACTTTAATTAAATTACCTGCTAAATCAATTTGATTAATTTTTTTTAAATTAGAATGCCTTATGTTTTCTTGATTAGTTACCCACTCTAAATTATTTATATTATTGTCTGATTTATTTTCGTTTATATGGTTTATAAATGGTTTGTTGTTTGGGTTTAAAATAAATGCTTCAGCAACTAATCTATGAACTAAAAAAAAATACCTTTTTCCATTTTTTGTTAAACCTACTCTTTTGTAAGGTTTGCGTTTATTGTTTGTTACTAAACTTAAATTCTTATTAGTCTTCAAAGATTTTATGTTTCCGTTGCAATCAACAGCATAATCAAAACCTTGTATTTTTTTATAATTACTCATTGTCTTCTATTTTAACGTCTGGAAATAATGGAAGTTCTATATTTGTTTGTTCTATTTGTTGAACAGGCGCACCGTAACCGCTATCCATAAGTGCTTTGTATGCTGAAACATCGCCGTTCCGCATTTTTTTAACCATTGCTAAAGTTCCTAAATCTTCTTGTGTTAAAGTTTCTTCAACGCCTGTTATTGGGTTCTTTGCCTTTTGTGTTGTTTCTAACCAAAGACGTGCTATTGTGCTTCGGTTTCTACTTCCTTTCGGACGTCCAGCAGGGTTTCCGCTTTCGCCTTGCTTAAATGGTATTAAATCTTCTTTACTCATTCTGTTTTTGTTCTGTTAATTTAAAATTTCTCCGTTGCGTTTAATTTCTAAACTCGGGTCAAGTTTTTTCATTCGGTCAATTATAACTTGGCAGTATTTTGGGTCTAATTCCATACCGTAACATTTACGTTTAAGTTGGTGTGAAGCAACCATTGTACTTCCGCTTCCTGTAAATGGTTCAAATAAAATCATATTTTCAGTAGTAAATAATTTTATGCCTTGTGAAGGTAGTTCAACAGGAAAACAAGCTTTGTGACTTTCTATTTGTGTTTTAGCGTTTGAAATTTCCCAAAAATTTTCACTATATTTATATTTTTCTTTATATGTAAAATCTAATTCGTCTTTTTGAAAAACAAATATAAATTCAAATGCTCTTGCTAATCCTTTTGGAATAGGTATAGCGTTTTTTTTCCAAATTATAGTTTCAGTTAATAATAAACCCGATTCAATAAACCTATTTACATTTTTAATAAATGATTGTCTTGAATTATTATTATACATTATATTCCAACAAATAATGCCTTTTGATTTTAATATAGTATAAAATGTATCTTTTATTTCATCTAAAAATTTCAGATATTCTTCTTCGGTTTTATTATCTAAATTATTATTTTCATATAATTTTTTTCCGTTTACTGAAGCATTTGCATTATAAGGCGGACTTGTAAATATTAAATCCGCTTTATCTCCATTCATCAACTTTGCCACTTGGTCGCTATCTGTACTATTACCACAAAGTAAACGGTGTTCGCCTATCTCGAATAAGTCGCCTAAAACAATATCGGTATTTATTTCGTTTGGTATTTCGTAATTGTCTTCTTCGGCTTCTAATTCCTGAACGCTTACGTCTAACGGCAAGTCTAAACCCCAATCCGTTAGTTTTTCGGTGTCCCATTCATTCGCTAAAATATCCCAGTCCCATTCTCCAAAACCTACGTTGTCTTTAACTATGAATTCGTCTTTTTGTTGTTCGGTTAAATCTTTTGCTTGTACAATAAAAACTTCTTTTAACCCTGCTTCAATACAAGCTTTGTGTCGCATATTTCCACCTAAAATAATATTGTTTTCATCTACTACAATTGGACGTAGTTCTAACATTTGTGGAAACTCTTTAATTGAATTGACTAACTTTTTAAACTTGTCGTCTTTTATTAAACGTGGGTTTTTTGGGTTCGTCTTTATGCTGTTAATTTTAACCTTCGCTACTTGCATCTTCTGTTTGTTCTGGAGTATATTCGTTGTAAATTACTCGCAGCTTACTTACTAAATCACGAAGACAACTTGAACAAGTGCTAAAGGTTAATTTTTGGTTTAGTACTCTGTTGTTAATTGCTATTAGACTTGTTTGTTCATCGCTTGTAAGTGTGTTCGTGTTTTGCTTAAAATAAGCGTCTAACGTGTTAAACTCGTCTTCTGTTAAACACAGCGGTTTTGCATAAGGAAATAGTTTGTTTAACTTTTCTTTTCTCTCATCACATCCGCAGTCTTCACCTGCAATAAATTTAACAAGTTTATCGATTCCTGTTACTTCTGTAATTTTTGCGATTGTATCGCCTAATCCTTTACTTTTCATTTTTTCTTTTTTATTAGTTCGTAATCTTTATTTATAAAATCTTCGTAGTCTTCACCTATGTTATTTTTAATTCGTTTTTTACAAGTTTTAACCGTGTTAAATATACTTGTTACACTTATGTTTGTTTCTGCACTTATTTGTCTTAAACTTTTATTCGTGTTTTTGTACAGTTCAAATAATTGTTTGTCGTACCAGTGCCAACTATCACATTCAATATCTACGTTATTTAGCAAGTCGTTGTAAGCTTCGTTTTCTTCGGTGTTGTTTTCTTCTGCTAAATTATAAACATCGTCTAAAGGTATAAATTTGATTTTGTTGTTTTTGTTCACGTGCTGAAGGAAAGTATTTTTTAAAGCCAACCACATATACCCCTTACTTATGTTTCCGTCTTTAAATAGTTTTTCTTCGCTACTCCACTTCATTAACATTATGTAAGTTTCTTGAACTATGTCTTCAGCAAAGAAATATTCGCCAAATTGATTAACCATTTTAACCCATTCGTTATGATGTTTTGCAACTTTAGTTAACCATTCCAATTTTTAATTGTTTAGATATTAAGCAAATGTATGATTAATTTTTCAACAATAACAAAACAAATTTATTAACAATTAGTTGTGTAGAACAAAAAAAGCGCAAACAATTAAGTCTGCGCCTACGTTTTTAATCTAAAAATTTTATCTGTTTACGAAGTAATCTATTTTTTTAAGCGTTGAAAGTGAAACGTCTTTGCCCTGTAGAAAGTTTGTAAGCTGGAAAAAGTGGAATTTGTTTCCTTTGTCCTGTATTTCTTTAACTATGCTGTTTCGTTTTTTAAAAGCTAAAATCTTTTTTAATTCCTTGCGTAACTGTTCGTCTTGTATGTACATATCAAAACGGTAAATCGTCATTTGCATCTAAATTAATATAACTTGGTTGTTTTAAAGTTCCGTTAATTTGTCGCTCATTCTTTACAAATGGTTCACTAAATGAAGCTGACATAAACTTAACTCCTTTTGCTGAAGTCTTCAACCATAAAGCTACTTCCATATCCTTGCCGTTTACGTTTACCTTGCCTTTGTAGTCTGGGTGGTTTTCCGCTTTTTTGTTGTCGTTCTTAAAAATTGCACCTGTGTTGTTTCTTGTTTCCATTTTTATTTATTTAGATTGTTTATATTCGTGTTTTAGTCGCTCCAAGTAAAGAACAAAGTCCATTGCTTCTTCCTGTGCGTGTGTAAGCCATTCTAACGTTGTTAAATCGGTTCGCTCTAACGTTGTTTGGTATTTCTTTATTCCAGCTTCTGAACGTTCTTTAAATTTAGCCATTACGCTTAAAACGTTTTTGTCTTGTATTTGTATGTTCATAGTTTTTCTATTTCTTGTTTTATGTCTAATAAATACTTGTGTGCTATACTTCCCTCGTTAATGTACAAACCATTTCTAAAATCTAGCATTTCATCAACGGCTATTAATGCACATTGTTTGGCTGTATCAAAACACATCGGATAATTGTCATTAACATTGTCCGCGTTATGCATTTTATTAAATAACTCTTTTGCTTTTTCTTTTGCGCTCATACCGCCCAACTTATAAATTTAACAAATCCTACTATTGCAAAAATGTAAACTATTAAAGTTAAAATAATTGCTATTGTTTTTTCTTTCATATTGTTTCAATTAAACTGTTAAAATAAATTCTTGCTTCTTCAACCTTTGTTTGTATTTCCCAAATTACTGTTTCATCACGTTCAATTTTAAAGACTTTTACTTTTGTTTGTTCTGGAAGGTGGTCGAAGTTATGTTTCTTTTCTACGTATTCTCGCAGCTCTGCGTCTTCGTCAATTTTAAATTGCTTCCAGTGTTCTCGCCTAACTTCGTCTTCAACTATTTCTAAAGGTGTGTTTACTAAACAATAACAAAGTAGTGCTTCAGTTTTTCCTGTTAGCCACATATAACCCTGTAATTGATAGTAGTAATCTTTTGTAGGTATTTCATCTTCAAAGAACGGAAACGTGTGTGCTTCGTAACTACATTTTATATCTAGTAAAACATCATTCGTGTTTACGTCCGGTGTTCCTGTTATCCATTCGTTGTTAAAATGTTCTTCGTTCTTAAATATAAACCCTAATCCTAAAACATCGTTTACTAAACTAATTGCTTCGTCTTCGCATTGTAAACCTTTGTCGGTGTAACGTGAACTAAATTCTTTTTTAATTCCGAATTTGTGTTCTAAAACAAGTTCTTGGATGTAACTCTTTGCTGTTTTGCTTAATGTTTCGGTCTTGGTGCGTGGAGCGGTCATTAACCGCCCCAATGCTGAACAACGTATTTTCATACTTCTAACGTTTTTAATTGTGCTTCA
>Ga0181364_1000113_pt1 | contig 13569 bp, 16 predicted proteins | sample Fa13NDMM110SN_FD_130108 | JGI IMG/M metagenome (GOLD analysis project Ga0181364, IMG submission 130108) | Freshwater viral communities from Lake Michigan, USA - Fa13.ND.MM110.S.N | ecosystem: Environmental > Aquatic > Freshwater > Lake | place: USA: Michigan | collected 2013-09-24
ATCGCAGTTGCTCTTTTTCTGTTGAATCGTGAAGAAGAAGATGATACTCATTTACCAGAAGATTCTCTTATAGTTTATGCTAGAAAAAAGATAGAAGAAGATAAAATGAAACGTGATGAAGAATATAAAAAACAAATTGCTGAAAGAACTAGACAAATACAAGAAGATCGACAACAAAGAGGATATGGTCGAAAGAAAAGAAGATTGAGGAAGAAGAAGGTATAATCAGATTGCTATTGGTAATTCTGTCAATTCTGTCAAACTGGGTCTTCCTCGTCTAGATCTCTTCACTGGAATAGGTAACCCTTTTTCAGTATATTTTTTCTCAAATGATAATCTTCTATGCTCTAGTAAATTTTTTCTTTTATTAGAAATATATTGTTTACGCCATGTTTCCTGCATGTCTATTATATATTGAAATCTTTCAGGAGTCATAGGTACATGACCTTCTGGTCTTTCTAATTTAACAGGAATGTTAGTGTCATCAATTGAAAATTCAGTTTGCTTATAAAACATTAATTAAATATTAAGCAAATGTTTAATATTTAATTTTAGCAAAGATTATGTAGAAGTTGATATTTCTTCATTCCAAGAAGTAGGCAATTGATTTAAATAATAATCTGGAGGTTGTTGCCAAATAAATTGATCATGTCCCTTATCGCTATAAATATCAACTCCTGAAAGACCATCATCTTTATCTGTCCAAGTATTTTTAATATAAATTTTATTTTCATACATTTTAAAAATTTTTTCAAGTTGGACAAATGGTTTATTCTTTGTTATAATAATAAAATCAAACGCTGTCTTATATTTATTAATAATTTTCGCATTTCCATAAAATTCATAATTATACGTTGTCTCAAGATATGTAATTATTTCTTGAAGAATATTAGGTACTAACGTATAGATCATAACAAAGTTTTCAAAATCATTACCCATAAAATAATATATAGACTCTTTTTATATATTATTACTTTTTTATAATTTATCGCCAACGGCGATCTGATTTATAAAAGCGAGGAAACCTCGCTTTTTTATAATTTATTCATAATTTATTCATAATTTATTCGTTGTCAGATTCAGATTCTGTATCTACTTCAAATTCTGAATCTGAATGATAATTATATACATAACATCTGTCAAATATCTCATATCTAATCTTTTGATGTAGTACTCGTTTTTTATCTTCATCTATAAAGATAAGATGTTTGATAAATAAATATGTATCATCTATTAAATCCTGTTTATTATTTTTATAAAATTCATTTTCAAGAAGTCTATGTAATTTGTTATTCCATGAAGTATGACTTTTATTACTTTTATCAAAAGAAATATTATTTCTATTATACAATATTTTTTGAAAAGAAGCTCTAATATTTTGGGGCATTTCAGTGTAATTTTTTAAATTAGTATAGAGGATCCATTGCTCGAGTTTTGGTGCGAAATTTGTTTCATCCATGGGATATATTATACTAAGAAGATATGCCTAAATATTTATCGAATGAGACTATAAATATCATTATTATTACTTATTTTATATTATGAGATGTTAATCAGTCATAATATAAAAATGATCCTATTCTGCCATCTTTCTTAAAAAACTTTTATAATCTTGCTTACTAAGAAAATACCATTTCCTTTTAATTGGATCCCATAAACCATTATAACTTTTAATAATTTCTTTTTCTTTATAACCATATTTTGTATAAAATTTAATAATATCATCAGCGTCATAATTGGTTTTGCTTAATGGAGATTTATCATATAAATCAGTCATCAAATTAGAAATTCTTTCAGATTCTTTATTCATAATATACTATAAAGAAGATATTCCTAAATATATTCCGCATAATAAATTTTCTATACTAAATCAGTCTGTAATATAGAATGATCCTAGTTATTTTATTATTATTTATTTTATTTTATAAACTAGGAGATGCTATTCTTCTGTCGATTTTTGATTTCCAAGAAGGTATTATAAGTATGATTGAGTATGATAACATACTAGAACTAATCCTAGTTATCTAATTATTTATCTTTCTTTATAAAACTAGGAATGAATATTGAATATTGATTATTTATCTTCTTTTTTAAAAAAGTAAAAGAATAAAATATAAAAGATTATAAGATTTTCAAAGAATGGATGGATCCTTAGAAAGAAGATTATCTATCTTTTCCTTTTATATCTTGTCAATATTCAATATTCATCCTAGTGAGAACTCCGTTCTCTGTCGCAGAGCGACGTCCTAGAAATATAAAACTAGGATTTATTATTCAAATTTATATAAGTATCACTAATCAAACATGAAAGATAAGCTTCGCATAATAATCGATGTTTATTCATTCTTGAAGAATTGGAATAAGACTGAATATAATCGCATTTATTGCAGCACTTTATTTTATCATTTGGTTGTCGTTTAACTTTATGAGTTTGATAATATTCGCATTTCTTACTTCCTTTATGACTAGTTTCATAACTATAAATAAATACTTCTTTATTACAAAGAGGACAAGTCATCTTACTAGTTTTCTTTGAATTACTAGTTAATTTATTCTTTTCAAGGAATAATCTAGGATCTTCAATCATTTCTTCTAGGATTTTATTATATTTATTTATAATATTAATTATCTCTTCTTTTACATCTTCATTTAATTCTCTTATCCTATCGCAGAAATTATTAATATTTTTTAAACTATTTCCTACGGAAATCTGAAAAGATTTTGTTGGGTCTTTTAGACCCAACAAATCTTTTTTAGGACTTTCATTATTTTTATTTTTAATAATATATTTTAAGTCTATATAAGTATCCTGAATTTTTCTTAATGGTCTAGTTCTACCATCATGAAGTTTATATAATTTTATTAATTTTATACAACTATCTATCATCTCCTTTGATTTTAGTTCAATTTCAACTGGATCTATAGAACTTTTTAAAAATTCTTTAATAATATCTGTACCCATATACTGTTCATAACAAGTCATAATAATTATAATATAATGAATGATTTGTTTTTAAGTAATGGTTGAATATTGAATATTGACAAGATATAAAAGGAAAAGATAGATAATCCTTTTTCTATAGATGCCTCCCATTTTTAAAGAACCTATAATCTTTTATATTTTTATCTTTTACTTTTTTAAAAAAGAAGATAAATAATCAATATTCAATATTCATTCCTAGTTTTATAAAATAAAATAAATAATAATAAAATAACTAGGATGTTACCATGATCAATCATAGGACATATATATACTTCTTGGAAAGACGAAATCGACAGAAGAATAGCGCCTCCTAGTTACATTATATATCATTTCAAGAAAGACTAAAACTAGGATACCCTCCTAGTCCTAGTTATATATATAAGAAACAATATAAAGATACCCCTTTATATAATATATACACTGAGTATGCTCTCACAAAATCAAATCTGCCAACCAATTAAAAAAATGACTAAAAGAATCAACTGCGAACGTTGTAATAAACCAAATATGAGTAAGAAGAATATCAACGCTCATTATAAAGCTGGATGTAGTGGAATATGGGATGATTATAAAAAACCAAAAGAAAAGAAAGAACCAAAAGAGAAAAACCCTAGGCAACCTAGGAAATCTAGGAATAAAAAAATAACATTCTCTTGTTCTGATTTTATCGATTTTACCAACTGGTTGATTGATGAACAGGTTATTCTTGATGGAGACGATCAAGATCAATTTCATGAATGTTATCAACTATTTAAAAATAATCAAGAACCACCAAAACCAACTATGATTATAAAAATTACTTATCCTTGGACAATTCAGAAATCAGTTCAGGAATCAGTTGAGGAACAAGTTGAGGAATCAGTTGAGGAATTAGTTGAGGAATCAGTTGATCAACCAGTTGAGGAATCAGTTGAGGAATCAGTTGAGGAACAAGTTGAGGAATCAGTTGAGGAACTAGTTGAGTTTGGTGATATTTATCCTTCTTATGAAGAAGAATCATTCAAAGAAGAAAATGAAATGATTGAAAAAGATGAAGATGATGAAGAAGTAAAAGTCTATGAGGAATATTTACGAAATGAAAGAGAAAAATATGATTTAGAAAATGGAATAAAAGAAGAGGTAATTGAGGAATTAACGGAAGAACAAATTGAATGGCAAGAATATATACAACGCATAGAAAAAGTATTTTTTCAAGAAGATGAAGATATTGAAAATCAGTATTATTCTATGAACACTGAAGAAGAGATAGAACTTAGATTATCAAAATTTATTGAAAGATTTGATAAAAAAGAAATCAAGAAATATTCAATTTCTAAAAAGAATAAATTAAATATTGACATGATAAAACAACGCCAACAATTATTAGTTTTAATAAGTATGGATTGTTTCAGATTATATAATTTAAATAGTAAAAAATATGATTTTATACTTAGGAATTTAATTGAACTTATAAAATTAAAAATCATTAAAAAAATTAATGAAAATGAAGATGAAGATGAATTAAGCGAAGAAGAAATAAAAAAATTAATGAATAGTTTTGATAAAAATAAAATTCTAGAAAAATATAATAATTATATAAAAAAATGGTGCGAAATATCTATGAAATAAATTAATCTTTTTTCCAAACATAAATAAACTCAGTATAATTATTATTTTTTCTTTTATGAATATTTAATGGTATCTTTTCATGGTACTCTCCTAGTAATGAAATAACAATATTTTCATAAATCTCACTAGGAACATTCAAACAATAATAACCACCTAGTTTCAAATTTTTGAATGTTCTGTCAATTATAGATTTATAGAACTCATTCCATTGATCTTTTGTCATAACTTTTTGATTACTGTATACTTCTTTATTATAATATGGAGGAGATGTAAATACCATATCATAATCAAGTAATGAATAATCTACTTCTAGGCAATCCTTGAAAATTAAATTAATTTTGGGACCTTTGGTCCCTGCATCAGAGGTGCGACTACTTGAATGATTATTTATTATTTTTACCATTTCTTCATAAGGTTTGATCAAGTTAGTATTTTGATCGATTCCAATATAATCAATATTCATTTTACACGCTCCTAGCATCCTACCTCCCCATCCCATAGTAAAATCTAGTATACAACTAGGTTTGAACCTATAATATATGTTCATGGAAACCAAAGGCTTGAAGACAGATATGCTTCCAAAATATAATTGAAATATTTTCATGTAGATTTGTATTTTATTATTACTGATGCCTTTGGCATCTGCAGCAGAGCTGCGTCCATTTTTATGAAAATTATAAATATTATTTACATAATTCTTTGTTTTATAATAATTTATTTTTTCAACAAATTCATAAAAATTAATACCTTGATAACCAACTGTATTTAATCTTTCTTCAAGAGTAAAATAATCTATAAATTTAATTCCTAGTAAAGTATTTATTTTTCTAGGAATATCAGAATTATTTAAATTAAATAAATTATGAAAATCTTTCATAATTAATTCATAATTATTTTTAGGTTTTAGTAATTTACATATTTCAGATTTATTCATTATTTTTATAATTAATATTAAAAAATATTAAACTGTACTTATTTCCAGAGATTAATTCAGTATTACTATGTTCTAGTTTTGAACCATCAAATATAATAGGATTATATTTTGCGTTATATTCAGTACCATTTATAATAATATTACATCCTTCATAATCACCAAAAGATAGTAACATACTTTTTCCTACATTATTAGAATCAATATGTTTAGGACAAACTAAATTATGATTTAATTGAATTGATGTAAATTCAAATGGACAAATCTTTTTACCTAGTAATAATAATTCTTCATATAATTTAGGGTTCTTTTTAGTATTAGAAGACATTACTATTTTACGTCCTATCTTCTGCTTACATAATCCAAACACACAACCTCTATATCTAGGAAATCCACGTCTATTATTATTACTCTTTCCACTTGGAAGTATATCATAGGCTTGTTTGATTGGTATTTTTATATTCTTTAACATTTCTTCAACAGTAGAAACGACAGAAGGATTGATCTTCCATTGTATAATATCCATAGAGGATTTTAATACCGATGACTTTCTGGTTAGATTAAATTCATGACATCCATTCTTTCTAATCTTTCTTTTACCATAATCAGAATATTTTTCTACTAAATAATCAGTTGATTCTTCATTTAATTTTAATCTATCTTTAAATAATCCACAACCTCCTTTAGAATACATTTTTGAATTAAATCCATACTGATTAAATCTAATAACAATACCATCACGAATAAAATAAAGTAATGTTCTTTCAACATCTTCCTTCATATCGTTGGGTAAATTATAATCAATATATTTTTTATTAATAAATCCATAAAATCCACCATGTATGAATCGTAAGTCAGTAGTCATATACTTCTGTTTCTGTCGATAGAATGAATTCCAAACAGGATATACAGACCAAATAAATGCTCCATTATTCAAACAAGTATGAAATGCTTCATTCGCAAATTCATCAAAAGTTTTTTCTTTGAAATCAAAGTCAGTAATATCATCATCTATACAAATAATTAATTCATTTTCATGAAAATAATTTTCTATAAATTTTCTTTGATTAACTAATCCTTTAGTACCAATAATAATATTATATTCTGATAAATCTTTGAAATATAAATCATATTCTTCTTGAACTACGAAAATATAAATTAATGATTTTGAAACATTAAATCTTTCTAATGTATTTAATGTTTTATTTTTTATAATATCACTTCTTGAATAGGAAGGAATAGCTATCTTATACATATTATTTAATAATATAATTTATTCGTAAAATAAACTAATCATCTTCGTTGTCTTCAATCATCTTCAACTCTTGAGATATCCTTTCGGCACATTGGACATGGAATAGTATCATCTCCATCTTCGTCTTGGTGAGGTTGTACACATTCCCAACACTTGAAACAAAGAGTATGATTACATGGAGTCTTATTAAGAGTTTCGATATGACAAACCGAACATATATCAATTTTCATTTTTATATTTGGATTTTCAAATATTCTTCTCATTAATCCTAATTGATTATTTTTAGGTGTTAATGACAACGCATTTTCAGTGTAACAATATTTTAAGTTAGATAATAAATATTTAGCATGAATAATTGATTTAACTAAATCAATATGAGTTATTCTTTTCTTGGAATCAAATAATTGATCATAATAATATCTGTTAGGTTTATAATTTTGCTTTTCTCCATAAGTTAAGTTCTCGCTTGCAACTATAAAATTTATACTGATTCTTTTCAAAGAAGGATATGTTTCAAGTGCAAGTACAGATTCACACTTTAATCCATCAACTTCTTCAACACCCAACATTATAGGAAATATAATTTTTTCAGTATTAAGAGTTGGAATTGTAATTGTATTCGCAAACTCTTTTATTAGATGGAGTTCTTCTCCTTCGCATTCAATGCGTATATTCGATTTATCACAAGTGACAATAATTTTATCTTCCATGCGGGAAACATCGGTATTAGATTGAGACATAGGTTTGGTAGATGACATGATGTATTAAAAAGTAATTTTTAAGTGAAAACAGAAACATATTTTGAACTAGGAAAGAACATTCTAGGAATGTTCATGAGAAATGAAGATCTCAACTTAAAGATTAGGAAAGAATGTTCATGAGAAATGAAGATCTCAACTTATGATTAGGAAAGAACATTCTTTGTAAGAAGTTGAGATCTCAACTCGAAACGGGAGATTTTCATACTTTTATACTTTTTAATACATTCATGTCATCTACCAAACCTATGTCTCAATCATCCGTCGACGATTTTGAATGCGTTGTTTGCTATGAGTGCGATCCTCATATGCGTCCCAACGAAAATTGTTCGCATAAATTATGCGTTGATTGTTATTATCAAATATCTTATCAAGGAAATAATAAATGTCCACTATGCCGAGAAAATATAAGATCATCTGAAAGATGTCAACCTGATGAATACAATTATCTTTTTCTATATTCTTGTCAAACTGATGATGGGAATGAAATTGAATTGGGTATAACTATTGATCCTAATACTCATATATATTTTTCTGATGAAGAAGATGAAGACGACGAAGACGGAGTCTAATGGACTCTGGAAGCAGAGCTTCCGACGAAGATGAAAATTAGTTTGTTATAGATTCATGTTTGATCTCTTGTAACTTACAGAGGGAAACGGTAATCCCTTAAAAACCGAAACCAAATTAATCACTTCTTGAATCAACTTATAATTATTCGTAAAAAATAAACTAATAATAAAATATTTAATATTATAATGGAAGAAATAAAAAATAAATTAAAAGAAAATCGATCTCATCTTTCTGAATCTTCTGTCAATACGTACGCTTCTACGCTCAAGAATTTATTTTATAAAGTATTTCCTAATTCTACTTTTGATATAAAATTATTTAATAAATCAAAAGAAATTTTAAAATATTTAGAAGATGTTTCACCAAATAAAAGAAAGTCAATATTATCTTCATTATTCGTCTTGACTAAAGATCCAGTTTATCAAAAGAGTATGGTTCAGGATATCAATAATTATGAAGAGAATATAAAGATGGAAATTAAGACTCCTACCCAAGAAAATTATTGGATTGAAAAAGATGAACTAGATTCAGTATATAATCAAATAAAAAATAAAGCATTATATCTCTTCAAGAAAAAAGAGTTATCAAAAGATGATCTAAATGACATTCAAAATTATATTATTCTGTCATTATACACTTTGATACCTCCTCGTCGCAGTCTAGACTTTACAGAAATGAAGATTCATAATCCTTCTCCTGATGATAATCATATTAATAAAAATAAATTTGTATTTACTAAATATAAGACGGCGAAATTTAATGGTACTCAGTATGAAGAAATTCCAAAAGAATTAATGAGTATACTTAAGAAGTGGATAAAGATAAATCCAACAGATTATCTTCTTTTTGATTCCAATAAAAATAAACTAACTCCTAGTAAATTAACTAGGAGACTAAATCGTATATTTGGTAAGAATATTAGTACATCAGCACTTCGTCACCTCTATATTTCTCATAAATATCAAAATTTCATAAAAGAAAATGAATCTTTAGAACATGATCTCAAATCAATGGGATCATCAATGATTCAAATACCACAATATTTAAAAAAAGACATATAAAGACGATATACGTTATTATACAACCTTATGCCACATAAACCAATTGACTACTCAAAAACTATTATTTATAAAATTGTCTGTAAAGATTTAGAAGTGACAGAAATATATGTAGGACATACTACTGATTTTAAAACTAGAAAAAGTTCTCATAAACATTATACTACTAAAGAAAATGATAGAAAATATAATCTTAAAATTTATAAATATATTAGAGAAAATGGAGGTTGGGAAAATTTTGATATGATAGAAATTGAAAAATATTCTGAATGTAAAGATAGTAATGAAGCAACAGCAAGAGAAAGATATTGGTATGAACAATTAAATGCTAAATTAAATATGAGATTTCCTCAAAGAACAGATGAAGAATATAGAAAATCTAATAAAGAAGAAATTAAAAAATATTTTGATAAAAATAAAGATAAAATTAGAGAACAAAGAAAACAATATAGAAATGAAAATAAAGATGAAATTAATAATAAACAGAAAGAAAGAAGAAATATTCCATATACATGTTCTTGCGGTTGGATTGGTAATGAACAAACTAAATATCGTCATTTTAAAAATTCAGTTCAACACAAGAATATTTAGCACATTTAGAAGTTTAAATTATATATTATTATTCTCTTGATAATATATAATGCGAAAGAATAATCAATTGATATCTAATAATGATGCTCCAATGCATATTAAAAATAAAGATAGTCATTATGAATATTCATATCTTCAAATGAGTGTAGCAAATCTTCAGAGTACAACGACTCTCCCTGCACCGCTCACATTTACGTCTGCCCAAAATTCTCCCTTTTTGGCTGCCCCCGCATGCGAATATGAACTAGCAATCTCAAGATTTAGTTTAGACACTTCTTCATTGCCAGTATTTGTTCCTATCATTCAATTAAAAACCCCAACTGGCGCTAATAATACTAATCCTAATCAAACTATTTATTCAATTACTATGACATATACTTCAGGAGGAACAACATACGCTTATGAAGCGTTTATGGAATGGCAGCCTCAAAATCTTTCAATTCAAGTGCCAAATGCTCCCTATCTGAATAATCCTCAAGTTCAAGATAACTCTTTAGCGTATTACAACGCATATAATGTTCAGTGGGTTGTTCAATTATTTCAGAATACTTTTAATGCGGCTTTAGCAGGATTAAATGCGATTTTGACCACAGCCGGAGTAGCGAATCCAACTACTAATCCCCCAGTCATAACTTATAATACCGATACGGCATGTTGTAGTATTTATGTTGATGCGGCTGCCTACGATCCTAGTCCTCCTAGTAGTGTAGCGAATCCTGTTAAAATATATTTTAATTCACCCATGTATGGACTTTTGGATTCTTTTATATTCACATATTTAGGAGTAACAACTTTAGCAAATTCTGGACAGAATTATCAACTAATTATCGATTCATTCAATGGCACTAATCAAACACCACTTCCAACTCTAAATCCTAGTCCGTATGATGCGACATTTACTGCTCAAACAACATCGACTATAGGATTATGGAGTCCAATACAGAGTATCATTTTTACTTCAAATACTTTACCTATAAATCAAACTCATCTTTTACCTAGTATTGTTTTATTAGAAGGTCAAAATATCGGGCCAAATTCATCAATCAGTAATGTCCAGAATATTATATCATCCTTTCAAAGTCCAAATAATCTATACCGTCCTAGTATTACTTATGAACCTAGTGTATACAGATTTATTTCTTTGAATGGAAATAATCAGTTGAAACTATTTAATATTCAATGTTATTGGCAAGGTTGGGATGGATCAATTAATAATTTTCTTCTGGCAAGTCAGCAGAATTTTAGTATGTTAATAATGTTCAAGAAAATCGATACATATTAAGGAATAAATATCGCCATTCGGCAATAATTAGAATATTTTTATCTTTAGAATAATATATGTCAACATTTGGAACATGCCTAATAGTCGATCCAGTAATAGGAGATATTACTCCTGAATTAACGTACGCAGTTCAGACTGGCGCAGCCCAGAAAACTGCCCAATCATTTCAAGCCACTAGTGCATCTAACTCTAGCATAGTATTTTCAATTCAAGTGCCTAGTGAAAATATAGTGGTGGATAGAGCAGTGACTGTTTCCGCTACAGTATATTTGACAGTGAATATAGGTAATGCCACAACGGGAGGAGGAGTTGCCCCAGGTGAGTTGGCTTTCAATCTTGGTTTGACAGATTCGCTACAAGCTTTTCCTCTGAATAAACTTTTTACGACTGCTCAATCGACAATCAATAATGTCAGTGTTTCTTCCAATGAACAAGATATAGTGGATGCTCTTCTTAGAATGAACAACTCGAGAGAACTCTATAGATATAACTCGACTACTACTAGTCTTCCTGATCAGGCCTACTTGAATTATGAAGATGCGGTTCTTGCCAACAATAATCCTTTAGCAAGTTATAACACGGCATCCTATGATGTTGATCAAATTCCTCGAGGTGCTTTCCCAGTCACTGTTGGTCTTCCTACGCAGGGTTTCCCAATTGTTCATTATATCACAGGGGGAGGCACGGATGATTCTTTGACATCAACAGATGTTGATGACTATTGGGTAATTCCAATCTCCTTTACTACTATTGAACCCCTGCTCACTCTCTCACCGTTCACTTGGTGCGATCCTGAATACAATGCTCAAGGTTTGGTTGGTATTAATAACATGTCTTTCAATTTTACGATTGATAATTCATGTAAGAGAGTTTGGTCATCCGCATTTGAATATACTGGACCATATAGCGTTTCTCTTGGAATTGCTGGATTGAATAACAACAATCCTTTTCAGAATGTTCAAATGCAATTTGAGTTCCTTTCTACTCAACCCACTCAGTTGGTTGCTTCTAAGAATGTTTGCCCTTATTATGATTACGCTCGATACATCTCTAACTCAAACGGAGGTACCACTTTTACTCAAGGAGTTCCCGCAACATTTACATCTAATACTATTCAGATTAATCAGATTCCTGACTACTTTATCGTCTTTGCACGTATTCCAATGGCTCAGCAGACGGTTCTTAATTCTGCCTCATTTCTTACTATCAACAATGTTAGTGTTAATTTCAACAACGCTTCTGGTCTTCTTTCTTCTTTTAGTCAAAACCAACTTTGGAATATGTCTAGAAAAGCAGGATTGAATCAAAATTTTGACGAATGGCGAGGCACTGCTTTGAGAAACGCAGTCGATGGAGCAGGTGAACTTGTTTATACCACGGGTTCTATCTTAGTTATTGATGCAGCCAGTCTTTCGCTTCCTTCTTACCTAGTGGCAGGTAACTTGGGTAATTTTCAATTCCAGATTACCCTTAATATGACTTCTTACTATACGGCGGCTGTCACACCAGAATTGGTCATAATTACTGCTAACTCAGGAATTTTTTGCAGTGAGAGCGGAACTTCGACGACATTTACCGGTATTTTAACAAAAGAATTGACCTTATCTACTCAAGAACAGAAGGATACACCTGCAATCAGCAGAGTTTCTGATGAACGCTTGATTGGTGGGAAGATGCTTCAAAGAGGTTCAGTTAGACATCCCAAGTATGTTGCTCAACACATGAAGAAGATGAGCGGAGCAGGATATGTTTCTGGCGTTTCGGGCGCAGGATATTCTGGAGCAATTTCTGGTGGAGCTATGCATAAGAAATCCAAACTTCATAAACTAATTCGATAAATAATGAATTTTATTTTATATTTATAAATAAATGAAAATTATTATTTATAAATTGTTATGTAATAAGACAAGTAATTGTTATATAGGTTCAACTAAAAGAACTTTAAATAATAGAATTAGTGAACATAAATCTAATTATAAAAATAATCATGGATTAACTAAATCTGTCGAAATATTAAAAAATGAAGATTATCAAGTAATTATTTTAGAAGAATTTGAAATAAATACTTTAGACGAATTGAAAAATCAATATAGTAAAGAAAGGGAATATATTGAAAAAGAACTAAATTGTATAAATAAAAATCTTCCATTTAGGACAAAAGAAGATATTAAGAAATATTATGAAAATAATAAGATAGAAATTCTCAAGAAAAGATCAGAACGATATATTAAAAATAGAGATAAAGAATTATCTAGGCAAAACGCTTATTACTTAGATCCTATTAAAAAAGAAAGAATTAAAAAATATAATTTGGAAAGATACCATCGCCTTAAATTAAGAAATATTGGGACAAGTCCCAATATTTTTAATCAAATTGCCGAAGGCAATAAATTATTATCTTCTCAATAAATATAATGGCTGGTTCTGGATCTATTGGCACTGATGCTTACACTCGTATGATCAATGATAAATTAATTCAATTGGATACTAGATTCGCAATTGATAATCAGTATACACCCTTGATAGGAGA
>Ga0181364_1000115_pt1 | contig 13431 bp, 10 predicted proteins | sample Fa13NDMM110SN_FD_130108 | JGI IMG/M metagenome (GOLD analysis project Ga0181364, IMG submission 130108) | Freshwater viral communities from Lake Michigan, USA - Fa13.ND.MM110.S.N | ecosystem: Environmental > Aquatic > Freshwater > Lake | place: USA: Michigan | collected 2013-09-24
GAAGGAGAGGGAGGGGAAAAATATAGGAGGCGAAAGGGGGTATTTTTCTTATGCTGTCAGCCCCTTTTCCAAAACCCCGTCGCCACTATCGTCAATCATATTTTTCAAAATTTATGATAAATTTTGAAAAAGTCAATCACAATTTCATAAAAACGGGCATTCCCCCAAATTTGCGTTTTTATTGAAAAGGTCTTGATTCCCCATTTTCGAAGAATATTCTTTTAAATTCTTCAGGATTATAATTTGTTTCTTTTTCGGAAATTTTTGTATGAATTTTTCCAGTTTTATTATCTTTGATAAAATCAAGATTCTCGGTAATAATTTTATTATCTTTCATTTCCCCCTTGATTAATTTTTTTAGATTATCGTATGTGAATTTCATACAATTTCCATAATTTAATGTTACACCTTTACACTTATATTTCTCTTCACCATCAATAGATTTATAACCATAAGTTTTTGGTGCAAGAGCATAAACTTCTTTTAAATCACCATTATCTTCAAGTTCCCACTCTCCTAATGAATCACCTTCAACTACATTATAATTATCTTTCTGATATTCATAAATGATACTATCAGTATCGCAATATATAACTCGTTTATCAAGTTTATATAATTCTTTGTATAAACGCAATCGTGCATTTGCAGTTGTAAATCCAGCAAGGGCAAGATTAGTTCCTTGTAAAGAAGTTTCTTTTTCAACTTTATTTACATATGAAACATAGAGTGTTTCAGAGTCAATCAAAACTTCATTTTTTAATTCAATATCACCGTCAATATGTTTTTTCAATAACTTAAACCATTTATCATTTTTGACATATTCATTTGAGGGTAGATCGTCTCTTTGTCCAAATTTTCCCCATAGAGAATTTAAACAAATTTTGGCTAATAATTTCATACCAGAATTTTTTTTGATTTTATTTTTATCCAATAATACACCACAACCTTTATAATATCTTTCAATATAAGCATCAATATCATCACCTTTATAACCAGCACATTCAGTTTTAATTTTAAGAAAATTCTGAATATATCCCTTAAATAAATCATCACATTTATTAAATGTTAATGCTTTGTAAATCTTTGTTATTTTATAACCTATTTCAATAGCACGATTTAATTCAATTGAAGAATAAACTGCTTTGATTTTTTTAACATTATCAAACATGAGTTTATTATTTTTCTTTTCAGGTAATAATGGTATGTGAATATCAGGACATTCAACATCGCATTCAATATAACCATAATTATTTTTTACAAATAATTCAAGATCATTTTCAACACCATCAACCCAGACTGGAATACCACAAGGTAATTCATCGAAATATTGGACTGATGGATAAAGACTCTGAATATCAACATATTTACCATGAGTTCCAGATTTTATTTCTTCTTCAGTCCAAGACTTAAATAATTTAAATACTTCAGTCCTACCGCCAAAGAAGCCACGCTTACAGAAATCATATTCATCTTTTTTCATAATTGCAATTTTATCAGTAGGCATATAGTTAGTTCTATAAACCTTCATACAATAAGACGCTATAGTCGAACAAGATAGGGGGTTAAGTCCATTAACTGATATACTATCAGTAATATAAATCTCTAATGATTTTTTAAGAATATCAACATCACTATCACAATATTCAATTAGTTCTTTCTTAAAATCATAAATACCAGTTTGTTTTGGATACCATTCCATAAATTCATTATATTTTTTAGAACTCATAGTTTCAGGTGTAAAATATTTAATATCTGGTATTTCACCGATATAATTAGCATTATCATCAGTATTAAATAAATATGGAAAGAAACCTTTTTTCATTTCAGTAATTCCAAATGTATCAGGAAATGTTGCTAATGATTGTGCTATATGGTTAAGACTGTCAATGAATCTAACACTCTTAATCTTCATATACATAATTTTATTACCAGCAAGAATTAATTTATCTGGTCTATGTGCGGTATGTTTAATAATATATTTATGAACCATCCAATTATCGTAAGCCTTACCATTATGTGCAACAAAAGTAGCATTTTTCTTTTTAATAGCAAATTTTACAAAATCCTCGATATTTTCAAATTCATATCTTTCTTCTGAAAATAATTTTTTGACAATAGCAAGATTAACAATATGATTATTTTCTTTATCAAATTTACTCTCAAAATCATAAGCGTAAATATCTTGACACCATTTAATATAAACTCTATTACCTTCTTCATCAATTAAATAATTATTAGTGATTGGTTTGATATAACACCTATGTACTCCATTATGATAAATATCGCAATTTTGACAGAATTTTTCTCCGCAACTATGTTCTTCAAAATGATCTGATTTTACCCATTTTTTACAGTCATTGCATTTCTTAACATCTGATTCACCGTTTTTATGTTTAGCCATATGATCATCCAAACAATCAGATCCAGCACACCATAAATTACAGATTTCGCACTGTTTCCAAGACTTCATATTTTTAGCATCGTTAAAATGTTTATTCTTAAGTGCAAGAGTTTCAAAAACTTTAGCACAACATCCACATTTTGTTTCAACGCAAGTATGTTTATCAAAATTTTCTCTTCTTACAGACTTACGACAGTGATGACACCATTTATTATGTCTTTTACTATCATTAGTTGCCGAATTAATATCATTTATAAAATGGTAATGGTTAATCTTACTATCATGGTAAATATAAATCTTGTCAGTATATTCGGTTGAAGTAGAATACATTTCGACAAATAAGCCAGATAATATAATAACTTGTCTATGGGTTATTTCAGAATATTTTTCAAAATCTACAAAACTCATTTTACCCGTAATTTTAATTTTTTCGCACATCTTTTTAACTTTATTAGCAAATCGTGAAATACTTTTTTCTTTTTTCATATCAGTTAATTCATCATTTGTTTTGCATTCACTTAATACTAGACATCTCTGACCACAACAGTCATCATCATTGACAATTAAGGAAATACCTCTTTTTTTAAGAAATTCAGGAACTTCGATTTGTGGAGTCATTTTACCTCCATATGGTAAATTTCTAACCTGAATTGTAAATATTAAATCTCCTAAATCTAGACCACTATCTGATTGAACACCTAATGCAATTAATTCTAAAAATTCTTGAAATGTGAAGTTATTCATTAATCTAGAATCAACTACATTACCAGTGGCTCTTTCAGTAATAAAAATACGATTATATTGACCTCTATGAGCCATAAGATTATCATAAATTCGTTTAGCAAGTTTTTTAAAAGTTTTAAATGGTCTATCTCCTAAATGAATATATGGATTATTATCAATATTTCGTGATCTATCTTTATAAATTTTAAATTTATTATCAGTTCTTGTTACCGCTACACCCGCATAATTAGTATCTACTAATTGTATATTATGAGATGAAATCTGAAATAGTTGTGAAATCTGATTTGGAATAGGAACTGTTTCAATTCTTGAATTAATAATAAGATTATTAAAGTATTTATTGGCTTTCTGATTAGTTTTAATATCCTTATTCAATTCAGTAAGTAGATAATCATATGTATCATCTGCATTATCAAAACCAAAATATTTTGTAATCTGTGTAATTTTTGTATAGTTCTTACCTTCAATGGTGTTAAAGTATTTGCGTAATTCAGTTTTAGTCTTTTGGGGCTTATAAGTAGTTAATACTCGCTTAAACATCTTTTATATATACTTATAATATATTTTATTTTTTAAATCAATTTTTTAATTGAATTAAAATTTCCTAAATAAAGATTAAAGTAGAATATTCAAAAATTCCCTCATCTGCTTTTTCATATAATATCTTTCTAATGATTTTTTTCTTAAATCGTCCTTATGTTCTTGGTAATGTTTCTTTGCACTTTTATTTACATATTCTCGATATTGTTCCTTATGGGTCTCACGCCATTTATAGTGTGAGATTTTTGCGTCTTGATTATATACCATTTCTATATAATTAAGAGAAGTTTTTAAATCAATTATTAAAATTCTTTTTCCTAAATAACTCGAACTCTAAATCTAATATTTCACATTTAAGTTTATCAATTTTTCGTACTAATGAAATACATGCTGGGTGTTCAGTCTTCATTCTGACCTCATATAATCCTTCGGGCATATCAGGAAATCGCCATCTCGGAAAACTATATTTGAATTCCTTTCCACATATGCTGCATTCATTCTCTCCACAGATAATTATTCGTTCAGATTCGTCGTATTTATCCATTTATATATTACAATTAGAAAATATTTTAAGTCAATTTCCTAAATAAAGGTAATAGCGGATTTAACAGGAATCGGTGTAGTTCGAGGAACACTCTGTTTAGTAGGTAATTTCTTTGTGATCTTTCTTATTTCTTCAATAGGGGTATCATCATCAGAAATTTCTTCCAATTCTATTTTCTTTTTAATTTCCTTCTTTTTGATCGAAATCGCCTTTTTCACTAAACTATCTTGGTACTCCTTAATCGCTTGTTGTTTTAATTCTGTAATCTGCTGATCTCTTAAAACTTTCAAATCCTCCTTCACGGCCTTAACTGATGTTCGAGCAGCCCGATTTGCATCTCTCACAGCCAACATCTTACGGGTCGCTTCTTTTTGTGCTTCTGTTCTTTCTTTTTTAACCGATGGTTGGGTTCTGGGTTTATAAACGGGTTCAGGAACTGGTAATGTGGGACGGCCTCTACTTTTTTTCAAAGGTACTGCTTGAATCTCATTATCATCAGTTTCTTCAACTGCATTATCGTCTAACAAAATTAATTCATCGTCATCTGCTAAATTACTCATTATACATACTAAAAAGAAAATAAAATAGGCTAGAAAAAAGTATATTTTATAATTTATTTTTTATTGATTTAAATAAATACATCTTTAGTACCTAAAATTATTTCTAAAGTATATCTATAATGGCTTCGACAAATGGAAACCCCTTTTATACAGTTAGATCTATGAACGGCATTAATCAAATTTCAGTTATTAATGAAAATATAACTGACTTGGAACAGAAACTAACTAATGTTTCGTATAATGATTTAACGAACACCACTATCATATTAGATAATACCCAACTATTCGATGTTTCCCTAAATAACCTTGTTGTGAATGGTACTCTGACTACATCCAGTGGTCAGTCATTTTTAACTCCTAACTCAAATGCAACTATTACTGGAAATTGGGGCTTTAATAATACTATTAAAATAAATTCGAACAATCTTACTCTATCATCGAATGGTGTAATGAGTTTCATAAATGATGGATCATCAGCACAAGTAGTCGATACAGTTCATAATCAGAGTATAGCAGGTTATAAAACATTCACAGGAACACTCGATAGTGATATTTTAATCACGAATTCCTTAACTTTTCCAGATGGTTCAACCCAAACATCAGCCAACTATTTAACGCCGATTCAAGTTAATTCAACAGATCGAATAACAGCGACGAATTCAATGGAAACCGATATAATGACTTGTAATGAACTATATTGCGATACTATAAGCATAGCCAGTAAAATCGTGGAAGAAAATGATACTGGAAGTACTCCAAAATCGTTTATTTATGATGCAAATACCATGTGTCATAAGGACGCTGTAGTAAATAATACTCCGCTAGTAGTTCAAGTCGGTCATCGTGTAAAAAGTAATGGAATAGGATTAGTTCCTTTCGGAGATAATGGAGTAACAATCGCAACTATTAATTCAACAAATAGATCGATGACTTTTTCAGCGGGAGGATTCTCACTAACTATTCCACCAGCCGCAAATACAAACACATTAGTCGCAATTACAGGCACATCTACATTTACTAGTTATAATTCATTAGCGGGTTATACAAATTTCGGAATCAGAGGAACAGGAACATCTTCAAATCAACCTTTCGTTAATTCACTTACTGGATTATATAGTGCCTCAACACCAACGGCTTCTCTTACATATTCACCAGCAACAAAAGGAGGTTATATTAATTCAAATGGTCGTTTAATTTCTCTTGATACATACACTAATCAGAATTTTATATCTCTAACTGGTGTAAGCAATCCAACATATACACCTTCCTCTTTTGGAACAAATGAGTTTAATTTATTAAGTCGTTCAACAATTACACCAACCGCAAATACAGGGACATTTTTAGCCGTTCCATTATCATCCACCAGTTTAGCATATGTCACTTTTGGTGGTGCTAATACAGATTTTATAACCCAACTTAATAATATTGTTGCAGGAACGAAATCAACAAATAATGTAACTAATGGAGTTTTAACATTAACTATATCACATACCGCAGCAACACCCACTACCACAACTCGTAGTGGTTATGTTTCAGGTGGAACTTTAAAACTTGAAAGTAATCCGATTTTAGCAACTAGTTTATATGTCGAGGGTACAGCGTCAAATGGTATTCCACTTCTTATAAATAGTTATATCACAAGTGTTCCAACAGCACCCAGTTCTCAATATGGTATTAAACAAGGCACAGGATCGGCAACTCTGACTAATACGACTGCTGTAGCAAATATTATTGGTTATATTCGATTTTTTTCATCTAGATATTGGTTTATAAGCAATTCACAACCAACCACTACTCATTTTTTAGAAGGTACAGGAGCACCACAAGCAACAAGAATGGCTACGCCGACTGCTCCATATCTTGGTCAGACTAAAATAATGGAATTATCAAACATCAACCCATATACAATTACGGCCACATCTGCCCCTTTTTCTCCTGCTGGTATGGTTGTATCTACAACTCAAGTAAAATTAACATCGAATCCAGCATTAACAGCGTCCTATATTTTTGAAAATGCATCGAGTTTTAATTCATTAATTCCGAATGGAACACAAATAGTTTCGTATAATTCAACCGATCAATTAATAACTACAACTGGATTAACAGCCCAAACAGCAGTAAGCACCACATTAAAGGGTTACATGAGAACTAGTACATTATTAGAAATCAGAGGATTAGGTAATTCAACCCCGAGAATAAATTACTTTTTTACAGGATCAGGAATAGGAGCAAATAAAAATTATGTATCAGTAGCAAGTTCCGTTACACCTTACACATTAGGAGCATCAGCAAATACATCGACGATAGCAACAGGTGCAGGATTAGCGGGTTATACCAAATTTGTTAATGGAACATCTTTTCATTTAATGTTAAATGATCCAGAACCTTTTAAAACAATTGATTATTTTGTAAATGGTGGAACATTACCCGAAAATACAGGTCTTTCTAATAATGTAACTACCGTAAATAATTCTATTATTGTTTTGGCTGATTACACCACATATACAACCGCAAATGTAACAGTTCGAGAACCGACTATCGCAGTAAATGCTACAGGATATAAAGCATATCCAGTCGGTTTTAACACCTATTATGTATTAGAAAATATTACACTTGGAGCAACAAATTACATTGAGGCGACCCGTATAGATGGAACAACTGGGTTTGCTTCTGGGCTTAATGGTTTAATTCAGAGAGGCACTCCTAATGCTAATAATTTATTTACTACAACAATAGTAGGAGATACTACTATAACAGCCACAACAGGTATTATTTTTGGAGGTGCTGTTGGAGGATTTTATTTCTCTTCTAAAGCAGTTGATAATTCTGTAGAGGATTTTATAGTTAATGCTACAAACGCACCACAAACATCCGTTATTTATAATTCTACTACTTTTGATAAAGGCTCACAAACGAGTTCAAAATTATTATATAGAACCGCACCAGTTTCATCTACGCCAGTCGTTAATGCAAATGCTAATGTATCATATTATATTCGTTCTAATTCAACATTAGTGAGTGGATTTTATGACACAGAAATTTTTTGTAAAACTGCTACACGAATAACTACTTTAGCGTTTAATCAATTTTTTATCAATTCAGTTACATCATCTACTTTTAATAATAGCGTTTTAAATGGAACTTATATTAATAGTTTCACTCAACAGGCAACATTGGGCGGTTTCAAAGTAACATTAAGAGGGAAAGATGCAGCAACGGCTACAGCAAATAAAGCATCTGATACTGGAATTGTTCAAATTTCAACACTGGTTTATCGTATTAATACTTTAGGGGTGTATGTTCCAGCCGTTAATGATTTTATAAGAGTTGGAAGTAGCACAAATATAAATTATATCACTGCTGTATCGTTTGTAGTTGGAACTTCGTATGACATCACATTAGCATATACAGAAGGTTTGGCGGGTGTTGCAGTTTCTTTTATTTTAACCGCTCCAGTAACAAATACCGCTACACTTTTACAATCATCATCTTTTTCTGGATATGAAGCCCAGAATCTAGTAGTTTATACTGCAGGTGATGTTTTTACATATTACCCTTCGAATCTAATATATTCCATGTATTCTCCATTAGTATTCAATTTTTATAATGGGGTATATTCCGCGATTACTCCACAAACTTATACAATAAAAACCCCGATTACATATGCATATAGAACTCCTTTAACGATCACGGATTATGGAAGAACTACATTTAGTTTTTATAATACTGAAACAGTTACATTTTTTACATTTTTCGATATTTTCTTACCACCGAATCAAGCCGCAACTACACTAGTGAGTATCGATGCTATTCAGACTTTAACGAATAAAACATTAACAAGTCCCACTATTAATTTAATCACACTTCAATCTTCTACAACTCAATCATCTACACAATTAGGTTATATTTTTACATCAACATTAGCAACTGGAGCAATAGCCAATAATGCAGTTATAGGTCAATACACTAATGCACCTATAGGTATTTGGCTTGTAAGTTTTAATTTTCAAGTTCAATCATCACCTTATACGGCTGGAACTTTTGTTTTTCCTAATTTTTCTTCTCAAAATTTTAGATTTCCTTTTAATTCAGTAGGACTATCTGGAACATTTGTAGCATCTGGTAATTTTGTATATAAAAATACAGCAATCACTACATTAGGAATACAGGTTTTCGCATCAGTTGGTGGAACAATCACATTACTAACAGGAGCACCAGAAGGATCGTTTTTAACATTTACAAGAATCGCATAGAAGTAGGGGACTATGCCCCCCTACGACCCCCCTTTTTCTGTAAGTTCTTTTTTTAAAAGAACTATTTATTAAAAAATTGATTTAGAATTAATATATTTAGGAAATATATAGAATGACCGAAGAACTTTCTAGAGAAGAATGTATAAAAGTAGAGGCTGAAACCGTACTATTTGTGGATGATGATATTTACAAATCTATCGATACCTTTAAAGAACAGATTCCGAATTTACCCGAATATGTGTATTGGATTCTGTTTTTGAGATATAATAAGCATATCATAACACAAGAAGAGACCAGATATGCAGAGGAAACTATTAGTAGATTAAGAAACTCTTTGAAAGAAGAAAATACCTATTATCAGAAATTATTTGAAGATAATAGTGGTAATCTTATTGATTGTAGTCCTCAAACTTTGGAATAATTAAAAGATAGAAATTTATATGTTGATATATATAGAATGGATATATACCAAGATGCAAGATTAATAGCATTTAACTCGAATGATGCTTATGAAAAATTTAATGCTGACAAAAATTCAAGTATGACTTTTAGCATACCTAATATGCTTGTAGATGCTCCAGATATTTTATTTACTACTTGTGGATTAGTGTCAGCCGAGATTCCCGTCTCGTGGTATTTAATCGATAGTGATACAAATATTTTAAAATTTACTTATTTAGCAGTTAATTATCAAATAGTTCTACCTTTTGGAAATTATACAGGTGATAATATTATTTCTACATTAATAGCAGCCTTCGATTTAGCACTTTTAGCCGTTAATGTAACATCAAACATTACTTTAGATTTAATCACTGGAAAACTTACTTTTAAATTTATTGGAACTTCTGGAAACCATGTTACATTTATTTATAACGGATCTGATGGTCTTTATCGTATTTTAGGATTTACTCCTACAATTAATTACATATCAGCAACAACTGGTGGATTTGATTTTATTTACACACCGAACCCTCTAAATCTTTTAGGAATAAAACAGATCCGCATGTGTTCGAACAGTTTATCGACTATCGGAAATTATTCTACTGGCTCAACCTCCCCTAATAATATTTTATGTTGCATACCGATCGATGTTCAAGCATGGGCTTTAATTAACTATGTGAATAAAAATAATCAGTATAGCAAATTGAAGTCAAAAAATATTTCTATAGTAGATATTCAATTATACGATGAATTAGGAAGATTTTTACAGATGAATTCTATTAATTTCACTTTTACAATTCAATTGATTATTTTTAGGAAATTTCCGCCATCCACGCAGGTTTTATCTTTAGGAAATATTGCGAATTCTTTGGATAATATTGAACAGGATATAGAAAATTTAAATCCAGTTTCAAATGAAAATAATGATATTAGCCAAAATGAAAATATCGATCAAGAGCCTATAAATGATGGAACGCAGAGTTTGCAGGACGATTTAGGACTTTTATTATACCAATAATTCTGATTTATTTTCTAAAACTATATTATAATGTCTGTTCTTCCTTCTGAAGTTGATTACACTAAACCTCGCGAACTCCCTAGTTCTACCAGATGCTTATCTCTCGTTTCTGTCCCTCAACAGGGTTCGGGTTCATTTTCGAGCGGAATGTCTGTTACTCTGCCGATGGTCGCTTACGGCTATGTAGTGCCCGATTCACTCGTAATTAGTGCTGTTATTTCTTATACGGCTGATGCAGGAGCAGGTACTACTGGTATTCTAGGTAGTTGCCCCGCTAGTTCTTGGGTGTCAAGGCTCGATACATTCGTTAATTCTCAAAATATCGAAAGCATAAATAATTACAATTCGCTTTATAACATGTTGATCAACTCTAAAATGGATGTTTCCGCAAAACTCGGTTTATCCAAGCCGTTCGGCCTCACATTTTCTACAACTGATGCTAATGAGGTAACTTCTCCTAATTTCACTAATGGTGATGGATGTGTTTTTGCTACAGGTGCAGGTACTAAAACCCTTCGTGGTTCTTTCCCTCTTGGCTGCATCTATTCATCTGCATCTAAATTTATTCCTCTTTCTATGGGTGATCATAGAATTACTCTCACAATAGATGATTTAAATAACTTTACCTATTCATCTGGTGCTGCTGTCCGTTCTGCTCTTGCTATTTCTCAAATCCAACTCAACTACGATGTAATAGTATTCTCGGAGGATATTGATAATTTAATTAATAGCCAACAAGACGCGGCTGGTGATATTTACCTTAAAACCCAGTCTTACGCTGTTTCTTCATCTCCTATTGCTGCTGCTTTCGCTGGCTCCACAGAAATTCCCTACTCGCAATCGCTCTCTTCAATTAAATCACTCCATAGTTTATTTTGTCCTCTTGTTGGTAATCGTGGGTTCGCGAGTCATGATGTCACCAGCCAGAATGGAAGTTTGCAGTATGTTATAGCAGGAAAAAATTATCCCGAAAATCAAATCGACACATTGAACAGACCCCAATACGCGACTATAGAGCATCTCGCAGCAATTTATGGAACTCATGATCCTATTACCACCGCAAGAACATCTATGTCTGCTGCTACTTGGACTGCTGTCGATGGTGCTCCCGCCGATGATAGTAAGGTGATTAATGTTGCAAAGGCCTATTTCTCGGCAAATGTCGAGCGTCTTTCTTCGAACGGATATATGCTTTCTGGAGTTAGTAGCATGAACTCAAATCTGTCCGTAAAAATTTCAAATAATACCGTAGGTGGTATTTCGTCTGCTCTCAACTCTGTTTTTATTGCATGCTATGACGCTGTCATCAAGTATAACCCCTCGATGAAACAGATTGTGGTTCTCAAATAGTGAAACCAAGTTTAGTAAAAAATAATATCATATTAATATAAACTAATATGATCTCAATAAAAGAACATGATAAACCGATATTGCCGATTTGTAAAATGTCTTGTGATGTGAAATTACACGACAAACTAGATAACTATGAACTCACAAGGTGTGCTTTTCAAAAACATCGAACTACTGCGATTATTGGACTTCCAAGTCAGGGAAAGTCAAGTTTAGTATGGAGTTGGTTCAAGTCTCCGAGAGTCTTAAAAAAATGTTTCACCAAGATCTTCTATGTAGCCCCAGCCAATAGTATTGCATCAATGGAAGATAATATTTTTAGCAAATTACCAGATAATCAAGTATATAACGAATTAAACGGCGAGGTGTTAGATGAAATAATAGATTACTGTAAAAATTCCGAAACTGATGAGAAGATATGTATTATTATAGATGATATGGCCTCTCAATTAAAAAATCACGATGTACAGTTAAAGTTAAAACAGATCGCAATGAATAAAAGACATTACCATATTTTCCAAACAATTATTATGTCTCAAACATGGAAATCTGTTCCGATGGAGGTAAGACGATTATATGACAACATATTTTTATTTAAAGTCGGTGGTAATGATTTGGCCACGATATTCGATGAAAGTCTGCAGTCTTATAAACATCTGGCTATGGAGATTCAAAAATTAGTATTTGATAAGAAGTACAACTATTTATATATTTCATTAAGTGATAATCGATTATTTAAAAACTGGGACGAATTAATTTTTTCTGATGATTAATATATATGAAGAACCCATTTAGAGCAATTAGTAATTTTTTCAGAAAAACAGTACCTCAAGGTGCTAAATCCTTTTTTACAAAGACCATTCCGTCAGTTGTTAATAAAATTCCTTCTCCTATTTTATCTGTTGCTACAGGTGGTATTTCCGATGTTGTTTCTGCTGGTATTAAATCAAAAGGAAATATTCGAGAATTTGGTAATCAGTTTATTAAAGGACAGGCTAATAATTTGAGCCAGATCGGAGCATTAGGTACTAAAGTTTTAGCGAATCCAGTCACTGGTTTTGCAGTTGGTGCAGTAGCCCCCGAACTATTACCAGCGTTGGCTGGTGGTATTGCTGCTTCGAAAGCCGCTACTATTGCTGGATCTACTTTAGAAAAAGCCAGAACTGCTAAAAAACCTACTGACGCTATTAAAGTTGTTGAAGGTGGTATTCAATTAAATACGGCTGTTAAAAAAATAAAGTAGTATTATAATATATAAATGTCCTTTTCTCTGATATTAAATTCATTACAAGGAACGGCGACTAATGCAGGTTCTCAAACATCAATAGGTTATAATTTTAATTGGTCTATTTTAGATAATGATGCTCCATATGAATTGAGTTTCATATTTCAATCAAAGGACGCTGGAGTAGTTACAGCAAGTTCTCATAAACAGATTAGATTAACAGGAATCGGTGGATTAAATAATTCTTATAATGTTACATCCAACGGGGCTGCTACTTCTACAGAAGTGATTGGTTTAGTTTATCCAACAGAAGTTAATGCTACTTACTTCTTTTTTGCTGGAACTGAAACAAATC